>Ga0163179_10003187_pt1 | contig 11204 bp, 7 predicted proteins | sample AtlANTMetagenome_FD_109643 | JGI IMG/M metagenome (GOLD analysis project Ga0163179, IMG submission 109643) | Marine eukaryotic phytoplankton communities from the Atlantic Ocean - Atlantic ANT 2 Metagenome | ecosystem: Environmental > Aquatic > Marine > Oceanic | place: North Atlantic Ocean... | reverse complement strand
CGACGACACCGCAGGGGACGACGACGACACCGCAGGGGACGACGACACCGCAGGGGACGACGACACCGCAGGGGACGACGACACCACAGGAGACGACGACACAGGCGACGTCGTAGTACCTGCCCCGCCCGCAGACCCGGCTAGTAGCGGACTCTTTAGCTTTACGGTTATCAATGAGGTCGCCGGTGGATTGGAATCGACCATCTATCTACCCGATGGCTCGGGCCCCTACCCCGTGATCGTTCTCACCCATGGCTTTCAGCTCAGCCCCGTAGACTATGTCAGCTATGGCGAACACCTCGCGTCATGGGGTTACGTGACGATCCTCCCCCGCTTCCCCGGCAATTTCCTTTCCAGCCCGACTCACACCGAGTTGAAGGATTCACTGGCTGACCTACTGGACTGGCTCGAGACGTCCCCATCGGCCCTCGGCGGAGTAGCAGACACATCTAAGCTGGGACTCTCAGGCCACTCTATGGGTGGGAAGATCTCGCTACTTCTAGCGACCCAAGACGCGCGTGTTGACGCAGTGTTCGCCATCGACCCTGTCGACGCAGGACCACCTGGTGGCGGCAGTCCAGCGGATTACCCGTCGGTGGCTCCTGAGCTCATGAGCGCTCTCACCGTACCAACCGTCCTCCTTGGAGAACTCCAGAACGCCGTTGCTGGTGGCTTTGGTCCTGCTTGCGCGCCGACCGGAGAAAACTTTCAGTCCTACTACAGCAGCGCAACGAATCCCGTAATGGAGATCGAGGTGCTGGGTGCAAGCCACATGTCCTTCCTGGACAACCCCTCGTGCCTGGTCTGCACATTCTGCCCTTCAGGCACGGACGACCCCCAGGTAAGCAAGTCGCTGACTCGCGAGTTTATTACAGCGTTTTTTGAGTCCGAGCTGAACGAAGAGGCCTGGCCAGCGGCATGGTTGGGCGGCGATGAGTTGGTCGCACTGGAATCTGCTGGACTGATCGCTGCTCAATCCAAGAACGGCTTCTAGACTCACCACAGTTAGTGAGCACCTGAGTGTCCTTATCAGGGGGCGGCACAAATCGTCATCGAGGCCTGATCCTTAGGGCACTCCAGGCGCCCCCCCACATCCATTGGCTGCCAACCTCTCATCATGAGAGAGAGTCGACCAGTGTGGGGATATACCTCCGAGCTGGGTGCCGCAAAGGGTCGCTGTACAGCGCAGACACAAAGCCAACGGTGTCCCCGGTAAGTGCACCCAAATTCATCAGCGTATCGCCTTGAAGTGCTGCAAATATGGTGGCCACACCCCCTGCACCTGATACTCCCCCTAGGGCGTCTGCTGGCTATCCAACAGCTCGTCGTCCGAGGGTGACCTGAGCAACTGCATTGAATCTATCAAATGGTGCCATTGCTCCCAGAGGAACTCCGGCACGTCGAGCTAACATAAGGAATCAACTTGGCCAGACACCAAGGAACTTCTCTTGATGCCCACCGACCCCATCGATGAGCCAGCTCAGCCCCCTGAGGAAGGGAGCTTGCCTCATGCCGAAGACCTTTCCACCGGAGGAGCGAGCCCTGTGGGTATGGCCGCGGTTCATAGCAGCCTGAAGACAGAAGAGGCGGCACGCGCGCGCACTATCGGGCTGGTGTTCTGTCTTGTCTGTAGCTTAACGGCCGCCTGGGCGCCCCTGCTGGACGGCCACCCGGCACTCAAGCTGCCTGTCGTGGCAATCGTGGGCTGGTTCGCCTTATGCGGCCTATACGTCTTCTGGCTGTGCTCAGTGCCCGAGCGATATACGCGCAAAGTCTTCCTGACCTACGGTTTCTTTGCTCTTGCCGCCTCCATCATGATCCTCATCTATCTGGGCCCGTTTTCACCCACGGCTCTGGCGGTCACCCTTGGCATCAGCTTCTTCGGTCAGGGAGCTGATAGGAAGGGGGCTTGGCTGATCTGCGGAACGGCGATCTGTTCCTGCCTTTTGCTTTATCTACTTATTCTGACCGGCGCCATACCGGACGTCGGCGTCTTCCGAGGCGAGGAAGGCGGCTTCGCGGGTCAGCTCTTTATGACCATCATGGTGCCCCTCGTGCTGCTAGTCACAATGACGCAGGCGCACTGGTCCCGGCAAGGTGTCGAAAGAGCCCTGGAAGCGGCAGTAGAGTCCACTATGGAAGCCTCGCGACGCGCCGTTCAGTTGGAAGAAGCCCAGGCAGAGCTAGATCGAATCGCAGCCGCCGGCGGCATGCTCGGTCATATGAGCGGTCGAACCATCGGCGCCTACAAGCTTGGTCCCTTGCTCGGCCGCGGAGGCTCCGCTGAGGTCTATGATTCTGTAGACACGCGAGACGAGACAAGCGCGGCGGTTAAGGTACTTCTGGCTACCGAGACCAACGAGGACAACGTGGTCATCCGGTTTCAACGGGAGGGCGAGATCGCCACCCAGTTGGTCTCCCCCCATGTGACCCGGGTCTATGAGTACGGCTGCGCACCTGGCGGTACCTTCTACATCGCGATGGAGCGACTGGAAGGAAGCGATCTGGCGTCTATCCTGCGTCGTGAGAGTCGCCTTGATCTTGCCGAGGCCAGGGAGTTGGTCCACCATGTATGTGAGGGCATCTGTGCGGCTCATCGAAAGGGAATAATCCATCGAGACATCAAGCCACACAACATTTTTCATGCGCTCGAACCCAACGGCGACCAGGTGTGGAAGGTGCTGGACTTTGGTGTGAGCAAACTGGCTACCAACTTCGCCTCCATAACCCGTGGTGCTGTGGTGGGTACACCCCAGTACATGTCGCCTGAGCAAGCCAGGGGCGAGCAGGTAGATGTACGCACAGACATTTATGGGATGGGTGCCGTCCTCTACCGAGTCCTCACGGGTCAGCCACCCATGCCCGGAAAGAACCACGCTGCGCTCTTTAACGCCGCATTTCGTCGGCCACAACGCCCCCGTCTGTTAGTCCCCGAGATGCCCCGTCCTGTCGAGGCAGTCCTTGCCCTAGCGCTCGCTCCCAGCCCTGCGGATCGATTTCAGACAGTGGACTTGTTCCGAAGCGCCTTTGAGCAGGCCCTCAGTGGGAACACCCCAGACCTCGTTATGCAAAGGGCCAAAGCAATTCCCTGGAACACGAACGCCTGAGAACTTAGAGGAAACAGAGAAACGACTTGCCGATATTCAGTCACATCTTTCTGCTCTTATCACCGGCCCTCGCTGGTGTGGGCCTGCTGCTGGGCGGCTGGTGGGTATGGCTGCACCCCTTCGTCATGTACGGCCTGATTTCTATTCTCGAGGTGTGGTGGAAAGGCAGCTGCGAGAACACCAACGTTGAGATCGAGCGAGCTCGCGCCGAGCATTGGTTCTCTCGCCTGATTGTGTGGAGTATTGCCCCTATCCTGCTAGCGCTCCTTGTCGCGCTTATGTGGAGAGTAGACAACTGCAGTGTCTGGGAACTTATAGGGATGATCATCGGGGTCGGAACGTCCGTCGGGACTCTGGGGATTAACGGTGCTCACGAACTCGGTCACAACCGTGATGCGGCTTCGAGAAGAACTGCTGAGTTCTTATTGCTGGTCTCCTTTTTCATGCACTTCCACCTGGAGCACAATCGCGGCCACCATGCACGTGTCTGTACAGCCGAAGACCCGGCCACAGCCCGCAAGGATCAGTCTCTCTATTCATTCTGGCTCCAAACGCTCTGGGGAGGGATGTTCAACGCATGGCAACTGGAGCGAACTCGGCTGACTCGACAGGACCGCAGCATCTGGAGTCTCCACAACTCAATGCTGCGCTATGCGCTGCTTCAGGCTGCGCTCTTGGGTGCTGTAGCTTTGTGGATTGGGCCCGCAGCAGCGGGCGTTTGGCTTCTTGTCGCCATCTTCGGCATCTTGCTGCTCGAGACCACCAATTACTTCCAGCACTACGGCCTGGTTCGCCAAAAACGCGAGAGCGGAGCCCTAGAGCGGGTTGGGCCGCAGCACAGCTGGAGCGGGAACCATCCCATCTCGCGAGTGATTCTCCTGAATCTGCCGCGACATGCAGATCACCACATCTTCCCGGATCGACACTTCTCCAACCTTCGCCATCTACCAGAGAGTCCTCTCTTGCCGCTAGGCTATTCAGGGATGGTGATTCTTGCCTTGATCCCACCACTATTCACTCAGATCATGAACAAGACTCTGGCTGCGCAACAGGCACCCGCAAGCTGAATATTGAGCTTCGCCCCTGAGAAGGGACCTTGGCCTCTTTTTTGGGCAGCGAAGCCCTCAGGTCTCCTTTCAAACCCCTGCCCGATGGCAGCGAACATCTGTTGGATTGGACTGTCAGAGCGTAGGACGCCTCTGAGGAATGATTTAAATAAATCTACCGGTTGATTGTTGACCGCGGATCGCATACTTCTACGTGGCGAGGGATATTGCCTATGAACACGTCGATTTCTTGTTGTTTCGCTCTGTTGTCGCTGTTCATGCTGGCTCCTATCGAGGCCGTGGCGCAGGGCATGGACGAAGGATTCGTGGCGAGCCCCATGAACTTCACAGACATCGATGGATACTCGGCCAGCACCGGGGACTACGCTGACCGTGTTCAGGTGTGGACAATTGGCAACCGAAGTAGCTCCAGCCGACTGACAAAGTGGATGGGATCTGACGGCCTACGTTCCATGACAGAACGTCCCGACCTGAGCTTTGCATTCCTCAACTTCGCTGACGTCTCCATAGTGCCCGAGTTGTTTCAACCCATGACCTTGAAGATCATGCGGCACATCAACAAGGGTGCCAAAGAAGATCTGCGCAAGGCCTACGAAGAACGAGGTCTCGAGCTGACAACAGATCGGGTTCGTGTCCACCTCACTGCCGACTGGGATGGAGACTTCATTAAGGCCTTTGGCATCGCTGATGCGAAGCAGTACCACTGCTGGGTGATCCAGGGTAATCGCGTGGTTGCCCATCTCGTCGAGGGCACCCCTGACATTGCCGCACGCTTTGCCGATGTCATTGCTGGACTGGGCAAGCCCACAACTGCCAAGGCGAAGCCGTGAAGCAACAAGAGCGGCACATCGAGGGATTAGCGACGACGCGAGCTGGCCGTCTGGCGAGGATGACGCGCCTTGGCGGGCAGATGGCCGGGAGCATGGCCCGAGCAGCTGCCTCGGTGGCTGTCACGGGCTCTATGGCCCGAGCCAGCGAACAAATGCATGAACGTGTGGCTGAGACCCTCGCAACATCTTTGGGTGAGATGAAGGGCATGCCCATGAAGCTTGGGCAAATGCTCTCGTACGTTGACGAGCTCATTCCGTCGAAGCATCGCGATGCCTACCGTGATGGCCTGGCGAGACTGCAAGCACAAACTCCTGCCATGGAGTGGTCATCTATCGAGGGACTCTTAGAGCGCAACCTCGGCGCCCCTCCTGACGAGGTCTTCGCAGAGATCGACCACGAGCCCATCGCTGCCGCTTCCATTGGTCAGGTATATCGAGCACGACTTCACAATGGCGATCTGGTGGCGGTGAAGGTGCAATATCCAGGCATCGCCGAGAGCATGGCCAGCGATCTCGACAACGCCAAGCTCCTGGCATCGCCTATGTTTGCCATGGTCCCACGTGTAGCCATGCAAGGCGCCATCCGGGATCTTCGCGAGTGCCTGCAACTCGAATGCGACTATGCCCTCGAAGCACAGAACCAGACTACATTTGGCGAACTCTGGGCCGGCGATAAAGAGGTCTACGTTCCCCGCGTCTACGCCGAGATGTGCGGGCCTCAAGTACTGGTCACGGAGTTCATCGAGGGAGAGTCCTGGGCCCAGATGATGGAGCGCACATCGGGCGAAGAGCGTGCGCGCTACGGCCGCACTCTGTTTCGCTTTGTGTACCACTCACTGTACGCGTTTGGCATGTTCAATACCGACCCACACCCTGGCAACTATCTGTTCATGCCAGACGGCCGCGTAGCCTTCCTCGACTTTGGCTCCGTACATCGCTACGACGAATCGGCGCGTCGCAGCTTTTGTGACCTGGCGCTGCTCTGCATCCGACAAGAGCGTGGTCCTTCTATGCGTCGTGCCATCGATCGCACCTTTGGCATCCCAGAACACGTGACACCCGACGAAGAGCTCTGGCAACTGTTTGAGACCTTCTGCATCGCCTGCGCTGCCCCCTGGGTAGAGCCGCAGCCATATACCTTTTGCCCTGAACTGCTCGCTGAGATCTCGGCGAACACCAGCAAAGCCCGCAGCATGCTCCTTAAGCGCATTCTCAAGGACGGCCTGTGGACCCCTGAACGAAGCGGCATCTCGTTCATGTACCGCATCAACTTCGGTCTCAACTCACTGCTCTGCGAGTTGGGGCCAGAGGCTAACTTCCGTGAGATCATTGAAGCTGCCTGCATTGCGAATAAATGAACCATTTGGTTGATTTATTGAGTTGGCTGCGCTACGACAATCCCTCTACTACCCCTTCTCCTTGAGGTTCAAATGACCAAATTGATTCAGCGAACTCTTCTCGCCGTTGCCCTGTGCTCCTTGTTCGCCTGTGAGAGTTACAGGACACCCGACGGTGACCTTGAAGCTGGTGGTGATTGGACGAGCTCTGGTGGGGACAGCTGGACGCCTGATGGAGACAATGGCGACGCGCAAGATGATGACGACACATCCGGCGACGATGACGACACATCCGGCGACGATGACACATCAAGCGATGATGATGACGTTGACCTGCTCCAAGAGGCAAAAGAGAGTCTTGTCGGCTTCTACGCCATGCGGGCCCGAGTTGCTCGAATCCAGGAGTTGCCCGTGTTCGGTGAAACTCCGGCCGTGACCGTGAGTCTTGGTATCTCTGAGATCTACTGGCAGGGCGGCGACCTGATGCTGAGCGAGATCGGTTGCCATGTAGAGGTCGACTCAGACTCTGTAGAGACCATCATTCCCGACGCTATTCCCCAGTCCACCCCCGCTCGTGTCGCTCGTATTAACGTCTTTGAGAACGACAACGGCTCCTTCAGCTGGACGCGTGATCGCATGAGTATGGCCGTCGGCGTTACTCTGGAAGATGCAAATAGCGAAGCCTTACCAACGAGCTCAGACGACGAACGCGTCTTCGACCAGGACAACGACGGACAACCCGGGATCACCATCTTCGTGAACGCCATGTTCAGCGGTGAAGTCTACGCCGTTCAGCGACAACGCGATGAGTACGTCGAAGGTGTCGTGGAAGAGGGCGAGCTCAGCGCTCTGATCACCGATACCTCTGAGCAGTCGGTCATCGGCGCCTCGATCTTCGCCCTCGACACCAATCTGGTTCAGAGCAACGACCCCGACGAGAGCAAGAGCTTCATCGTCATGAAGCACCTCGATAGCGTGCTCACTTGCGACGAACTGTTCCCGCTACTGGATACGATCTTCATCGAATAAGAGCAGCGGAGTCCCCCGGGGCACGGTCAGGTAGAGCAACGGAAGTCTAGACCCCGACCCAGGAGCTGTGAAAGCCGTAGGGAACTCGTACAGGCATCTCGATGCTGGCGACGGGATCCGCCCCCATGGTCTTGGCCTCGTAGATCTCTACGGTGCTCTTGTCCTGCGCCTCGTCATAGACATGCACCAGCAGATGCCCGTCGTCTTCGTCACCCGACTCTCCAGCCACGAAAGTGCACTCCCCACCAAAGCGGTTTGGGCCAAAGGTGATCTCGCCAACGACACTGTTCTGGGCGTTCCCTCTCAGGTCTACCTTGACCAGCGAGGTCACTTTGAGACTGTGCTCTGGCTGGAACCGACAGCAATAGCCAAAGCGTGAAGGCAACCCTTGCCGGTCCTCACGGACCCGCGGGAATTCCAACATCACGCCTGCTGGTGAGATCAATTCCTGAGTCGCCTCGCCCGTAGTCAGATGCAAGATAATTCGAAAGAGTTGAGACTGCGTGTCTGGCTCAAAGACGGGCGTGTCTTCTGACATCAGAGAGTTCAGGTCGAGCTTGTCCGAGCGACAGGCGTAGATATGAACGGTATCGCCGTCATCCCAAGCATTCAGGGTGTGGACTATGCTGCCTGAGGGCAACTCAAACCAGCGCAGGCCGTCCTGGGTCATTGAGTCCCTGGGTAGAAGTCCAATCCGTAGCGGTTGCTCAGGGTCCACAACAAAAGGCAAGGCCTTGCGCTTTACCATCTCTTTGGGACGAAAAACGACGGACGGTGCGACGATCACATTGAAGCGTTCGGTCAAGGCACTGTCATGCATCAGCACTGGTTCAGGCAGATCGACACCAATCAATCGGACGAGCTGACCCCGCTCATCAAGGGTCCCCACGCTACAGTGCGGTGCCTTGCGAACATCGTAGCTACAGAAGTGAAGCTCTCCGGTACGCGGGTCTATCTTTGGGTGCGCAGAGAAGGGCACGCTGAGGCGACCGCCAAAGTCGAGTCTGCCTAGCGTCTTAATGGCTCCATCCTCATCAACTTCCAGCTCGTAGGGTGCATCGCCCTCATGAAGCGCAAGGATTCGCCCGGCATGCCCAATGATCTTGGTGTTCGCTCGACCAGCACCTTCGGTGAGATCTAGAACGCCCAGATTGTCTCGCGTTTGCTCCAGGATGAGCTTGACGAGCCCTACCCAGCCCGTCATCTCACCGATGTTCAGGAAGGCAGCGCGGCCCAGAACCCCTTCATGCACGAACTTGTTCGTGCGAACCCAGTGGCTGGAATAGGAGACACCGCTTTCAGAGAATCCAACGGCATGGACCATGCCGTCACCGTCGAAGAAATGATAGCGGCCCTTAGGGCTGAACCTCGGGTTGGGGCCAACACGGAAGAACGTTCCTCGTAAACCTTCGGGCAGAACCCCGGCTACAGAGAGGTTGGCATGGGCTGTAGTTTCCGATGCTGGTGTGAAGTTCCCATCGAGAAGTGGACTCTGTACGGGGGCCGTTTCCTGCTTGCCCAGGTGCACTGCCACCCCTTCAACAAACTGAAGGATTGGCCCGAACAACCTCTGGTTTAAGCCTCTGGCAGGGGGAACGAGAACCCTGGCCTCTTCACGGTGTGTCTTCATGCTGACTTCTTCCTCCAATGCGACAAATCACGTAGTGACACTACTCGAGTTCACGTCATCCGCTACCAGGCGAATCCATGTAACTCTCCAACAGCGCCCTCTTCTTTGCTTACGGACCTCTCAGACCGAAGGCCTCTGCTGAGGCCTGGCCGGCTCTGGCTGTTGACCGAGAATCCAGACTGCCTTTTGCTTACGGTACTTCTGGAAGCCAGCGAGGCCCATATCTTTGCCGTGTCCGGACTGCTTGTAGCCTCCAAAGGGGCTGGTGAAGTCCGAGCGGCGTCCCCAATCGTTAATCCAGACCGTCCCGGCCTGGATTGACCGAGCCGCCGACATCGCTTTGTTGATGTTGCTTGTGTGTACCGACGCGGCCAGCCCAAACGTGGGGTGGTCAGCCAACGCTACCGCCTCATCGAAGCTCTCGAAGGTCTGCACTGCCAAGACAGGCCCAAACACTTCTTCTCGGTACACGGTCATCTCTGGCCTTACCCCTCTAAGGAGCGTCGGCGCGTAGTGATAAGCGCCGTTGAGACCTGCCAGACGCTCACCACCACAGAGCAGTTCAGCACCTTCGGAAAGGGTAGTCGTGACAATCTGGTGGATTCGCTCGGACTGAGCCCCATGAATCGTGGGAGGCAGCGTAGTCTCTTTATTCCAGGTAGCGCCAATCTGGAACTGCTTCATTCGAGCGACAACCTTATCTAGGAACATCTCCTCGATAGAAGCCTCGATGACCAGGCGAGATCCCGCGAAGCAGACCTGCCCTGCATTATAGGTTGCTCCAGCGGCGACGATTGCTGCTGCTGCATCCAACTGCGGTGCGTCCGCAAACACGACCTGGGGGCTCTTGCCACCTAACTCCAAGCTGACCGGCTTGAGGCCATGCAGAGCCGCATCGGACATCACCTGAGCGCCCGTATTCGTCGAGCCCGTAAAGGTGATGTAGTCCACATCCAGGTGCTTCACCAGTGCGCTGCCGGCCGTGGCTCCATAGCCTTGGACAATGTTGAACACACCACGAGGAACCCCTGCCTCCAGAGCCAATTGGGCAACGTGGGTGATGGCGTACGGCGTCAACTCTGAGGGCTTGAGGACCACACAGTTACCAGCGGCCATGGCCGGAGCAAACTTCCATGCCGAGAGAATCAACGGAAAGTTCCAGGGCACAATCCCTGCCACCACGCCCCAGGGCTCGCTCAGTGTCAGTGACAGTGTGTCGTTGGGGGTGGACGTGACCCGACCATCTACTTTGTCGCAGTACTCACCGAAGAAGCGCAGGCTCCCCGAGACCACCCGCACGTCGCGCATGAACACTTCCTGGTAGGGGCGACACGAGACACTGGATTCCAGTCGCGCAAGCAGGGCCGCATCGCGATCCACCAGATCGGCCCAGCGCCTTAAGATCGCCGCCCGCTCGCGAGGAGCCATCGTCGCCCAACCACTGTCTGCAAAAGCCCTGCGTGCCGACTGCACCGCGTGCTCGACGCTCTGCTCAGAGGCATCGGCGAGGCTGCCCTGGACACCGAGATCGGAAGGTCGGATGACATCGAACTGTGGGTCCTCTTCGCCGACTAGTTCGCCGTCGATGAAGTGACCGCTGTGCACGTCAAGATCGTCAGGATTAAAGAGATCGGTCATGATTTCCCTTCGTTGGGCTCGACTCAACGAGCGCTGGAATGAGTCGGATTCAGATGCCCCACGCGCTCTGTCGCGTGCTGCGCCTGATGAATGAAACGTTGGATGATTTGGCTCGCGGGCTCGATGCTGTCGGCAAAAGATATGGCGGGGCCCAGGGACAAAATTCCCTGAGACCAGTCACCCGTCTCATAGGCCGTCCGGGCCGCCTCGCCTCGTACCAGTTCTCGGTACGCGCTGAAGTCAGAGACACCCCTTTGCTCCATCGCACGCACACGCCGGGCTGCTTCGTTATCGAGACAACGATAGGTCTTGCCGAAGGTGGAGAGGACTGTGGTGGTGCTGAAGGCATCCAGATCGACAAGGTGGTTCTTGTAGTCGTCATGGGCCCAGATCTCCTGACTGACCAACATCCTCGAGCCAAGGAGCACTCCGTCAGCGCCAAGAGAAAGGGCGCTGGCAAGCTGAGCTCCGGTACCCATACCGCCACCAAGGATGAAGGGGACCTTGAGTTTCTCGGCTGCGAGTCCCCCCAGTGTTGCCGCCGACAGCGTGTTGGTACCTGGATG
>Ga0163179_10003186_pt1 | contig 11205 bp, 5 predicted proteins | sample AtlANTMetagenome_FD_109643 | JGI IMG/M metagenome (GOLD analysis project Ga0163179, IMG submission 109643) | Marine eukaryotic phytoplankton communities from the Atlantic Ocean - Atlantic ANT 2 Metagenome | ecosystem: Environmental > Aquatic > Marine > Oceanic | place: North Atlantic Ocean... | reverse complement strand
TGCTGCTGTTGATCACCAGTTGTTTAACAATGAAGGTCAGCCAATGGTTGAATGGACAGCCTCAGGAGCAGAAATGGGCTTTACTGCTTATTACTACAACACCAGAGATGGCGTTGGCCTGACGGATGGTGATTATGTTGGCATTACCGACTATGACGGTACAGTTGGCGGCTTCCCTGATGGTGTACAAGGCTATCAGATGAGCGATTGCGACGGAATGATGGAAGTTACCTTTGACACTGCTACAGGGTCAGGTGCTTGGAATGTATCCCTTGATGTGTTTATACAAAGCACTGGCTATGAATCAGATGATTTGATTATTGTTGACGTTACCGTTGATGGCGGCGCAGTACTAACACTTCTTGATTCTACTGGTCAAGATATTGATGACTTAGGTATTGAAGGAGCTTGGTTTAATCTTCTTGTTGATCTTGATGGCTATACAGAAGCAACCCTTCGTGTAGCATTTGATTCAAACTCTGGATCTGAAGCAGTTTACTTAGACAATGTCATCTTTAGTTCAAATGCTATTGAAGATACTGACGGAGATGGTATTCCTGATTCACAGGATAACTGTTACTTGCCAAATCCAGGTCAAGATGATTGCAATGACAACTTCATTGGTGATGTTTGTGATATCGCAGATGGTATGTCTTTTGATTGCAATATGAATGACGTGCCAGACGAGTGTGAAGCAGACTGCAATACAAATGGAGTCCCAGATGATTGTGATATTGCTGACGGCGTATCACAAGATGCGGATAACGATGGTATTCCTGATGAATGCCAAGTCGTAAGCAGTAATCTCGTAATGACTGGTATTGTTGATGGTCCATTGCCAGGAGGCTCGCCTAAGGCAATAGAACTTTATGCTTTGTCTGATATTGCTGACCTGAGTTTATTCGGTGTTGGTTCTGCTAATAACGGAGGCGGCACTGATGGAGAAGAATTTACATTCGATCCAGTTAGTGTTAATGCAGGTGACTTTATATATGTTGCTAATAATGCAGAAGACTTTGAGGCATTCTTCGGATTCCAGCCAACCTTCGTAAGTAGCGTCGCTAACAACAATGGTGATGATGCTATAGAAGTGTATGAAAATGGCAACGTCATTGATACCTTTGGCGACATCAATGTTGATGGCACAGGCCAAAAATGGGAATATATGGATGGTTGGGCATCTCGCCTCTCTTCAACAGGTCCCGATAGTGGTGTTTTCGTTATAAGCAATTGGTCATTTAGTGGTATTAATGCTCTTGATGGCGAAACTTCAAATGGAACCGCAGCAAATCCATTCCCGATTGGATCCTTTGTTGATTAAAAAGAGCTATTAAGTTTCAATTTTAAAGGGGCCTGCGTTTGCAGGCCCCTTTTTCATTGCATATGACTGTTATATGTTGCCTAATTTAACAATTTGTTTATTTGATTAACAGGATTTGAGAGCTAAAAACCCCGATGCTTTGTGAGTACTTCGTTATGACCTTTAGTATCCCTCAAAGATTTGTTCCAATAACCTTTTTTCATTTGAAAAAGTGGAATGTATTGCTTGACAATCATTCAATTTTAGGGCAAATTAGAGTGTTGACTTCTGTGAATTGGACGAGTTATGGTGTCAAACGTTCCCCAACGATTACCAATACTCTTTTATGGATCAGTCTTCAATGTTCGAATACTGCAAAGTGTTGCACCGCTCTCGTCCCCTTTGGCACCGCATCACAATCAGTAGGAGAAGGTCGAGAGAAGGATCGACAGACATTTCAAAGAAATCGACTGTCGTTTTTTATTCTTAACTCGGTACCCTTATTGTTTCTTAGTGAAAGCGCTAAGAATTCGTGATTCGTGAAATCTTTTCACTCAATCCTCTAGGAGGGGATACTTTATTATGAAAAATTTTACAACATGTATTTGTATAATGGGTCTATCAGGTGTAGCTGCGGCTGACGTCTTGATGGATCAAATTGGACCAAATGACGGCACGGGAATTGATACAAGCAATATTACTGCTAATCAAGACTTCGAAGCAGCCTACGATATCTACGATATCGCTACCTGCGATGATTTTAATGGAGACGGCTCCGAAATCAATAGTGTTGAAATGGTTCTTGGCGGATGGAACGGCTTTGTCGATGCATCCGGCGTATCAGGTTGGACAGTCAACCTGTACTCAGGTGCTGATGCTGCAGGCGCAAGCTTAGCTGGCGATATCGCTAGTCAAGCAATTGATGCTGCTGACGCAACAGCAAATCCAGACTGGTACGACACTGCTACATTCCTTATGGGAATGGCTCCAAGTGTTCAATCCATCCCTGGACAACAATGGATTGCAGTTATTCCAGCAAATGAATTTGGCACAAATGGCCAAACAGGTGTTGGCGTAAGTACTGTGGCTGATGATGGAACTTGTATCCAAGCTAACCCAGGTGGTGGCTTTGGATTCGGTCCTTATCAAGCTGTAGGTACTGCAGCAGCTTATCGAGTTGCTGGTGGTGCTCCTGCTGATCCTTGTACTTTCCCACTTCCTGAAACATGTGCTGCTGACGTCGATGGTGACGGTAGCGTTGCTGTTAGCGACGTTCTTGCCATTATTGGTCAATGGGGCTCATGTGGTGACGGTTCGTTCCGTCCATCAGGCGACGTTGCTCCAATGCCTAACGGTGACTGCTGTGTAACAGTAGCTGACGTTCTTGCTGTTGTTGGTTCATGGGGTGCTGACTGTGCTGTATACGGCTCATGCTGTATGTCAGACGGTTCATGCTCTGAAATGACTGACATGGCTTGTATGGATGCTGGTGGCTCATGGGACGAAGGTGGCGATTGCGCTACTGCTGTCTGTGTTGCTGCTGCTTGTTGCTTAAGCGCTACATCATGCGAAGATCTTACTTCAGACGCATGTGATGCTCTTGGTGGTACATACAAAGGTGATGGCACTGCTTGTGCTACTACTGATTGTGCTGCTGTAGAACCAGGCGACGAATGTGACAACGCTTTAATGGCTGTTACTGGTGCAAACGCATTTGATACTACAAACACGACTGCTTCTGGTAACGCACCAACTGATGAATTGTGCGCAGGTACATTCCTTGATTGGGGCGAAAGCCAAGACATTTGGTTCATGTATGTATCAGATGGTGGTTTGACAACATTTGATACTTGTGATGCTGCATCATACGACACTTCATTGGCTCTCTATGAAGGCTCATGTGACAACCTAGTTGCATGTAACGGCGATGCTGCTGACAGTAGTGGATGTCAAACTTACTCATCAGAAATTGCAAACTTTGATTGTGTTGCAGGTGAAACTTACTATGTACGTATTGGTGCGTATCTTGGTGATGGCGCAGGTCCTGGTACCTTGAACATTACTCCTCCAGCTACTGGTAATGGTGCATGCTGTTTCCCTGATGAAACATGTCTAGAAGTTGAAGCTGCTGACTGTACTGCATTCGGTGGAACTTTCCAAGGCGATGGCACAGATTGCTCCGGCGATCTTTGCATAGCTGGCGAAGGTGACGAATGTGCTGATGCAATCACAGCTGTGACAGGCGCTAACCCGTTTGACACAACTCTATACACACCATCAACTCCAGAGCCAGATGACACATCATGCGCTGACACTTTCCTCGAATGGGGTGGTTCACCAGATGTTTGGATGGCATGGACAGCTGATACTTCAGGTTTCGCTACATTTAGTACTTGCGATAGTGCATCATATGACACTTCAATGGTTCTTTATGAAGGTTCATGTGACAATCAAGTCGCATGTAACGGTGATACTGATGTAGCTGGCGATTGCCAACTGTATTACTCACTAATCGGTGACTACCCAGTCGTCGAAGGTGAAGTTTACTACATCCGCTTAGGTGGATGGCAGGCAGCTACAGGCGCAGGCACGCTAACTATCTCAAGTGTAGGTGGCGATGCTGAAGGTGCTTGCTGTATGACTGATGGTTCATGTATGGATTACAACGCATCCGATTGTACTGCTGCTGGCGGTACATGGGATAGCACAATTATGTGTGCTGATGCTAACTGTCCTCAACCATTTGCTGGCTGCCCAGCAGGTGCTGAAGACAACTGTGACCCATGCTACGTAGACGGTGATGATTCAACAGGCGACTGTAACGCTGGTCTTAACGGCGCTACAGGATCCGAGTTCCAAGCAATTACTCTTGGTACTCCAGTCTGTGGTACAACATCCGTCTTTGTAGATGGACCTACAGGTAGTACTTACCGTGACCTTGATTGGTTCACAAATGATGCTCTCAACGCTGGTGGTGTATTCACTATCTCCGTTGGTACATCAGGTGCTGACTGTCTCTTTGGAATCGTTGACAATGTTGCAGGCGCCTTTGTGGAAGTCTATAACATGCCAGGCGGTTACGAAGGTTCAGTAACATTTGCTGAAATTCCAGCAGGTGATTACAGCATCCTTGTAGGTGCTAATGATTGGAATGTTGAATGGTCATGTGGTAGTGGTAATGAAAATTACGCTGTCACAGTTGACTAAACAGTCAATTCAGTCATAAATCTCTTTAAGAGATTACACGCAGCCCCTCGAATCTTTGATTCGAGGGGCTGTTCTTTTATGTATATATTTGCTTTCAACGATCGAACATCTATAATGTATTGTTGGAGAAAGACTTGCTGCTAAGATTTATTACATCCACCCTGCTCGTTACATCTTTTGCCTCGGCTGAAGTTGTAGTTGATCAAATTGGTCCAATGGACGGTAGCTCGCTTGGAGACTCTATTTCATCAAGCCAGTATTTTGAACCAATTTATAGTTCTTTCAATATAGCAACCCTTGAAAATATCATCCTTACGGATGAACGTAGGTTGATACAGATGGAGTTTGTACTAAATGGATGGGAAGGCTTTACTGATCCGACATCTGTTTCTTCATACGAATGTAACTTTTATTCCACGAGCTCTGTCGCGGAGAAAACTCTGACAGGCGACTTGTCAACGGATGTTATTGATGTTGCTGACGCAGTTGTTTCTGATCAGTGGTACGGCCAAGGATTTTTACTAGCAATTCCAATTGATGCGGTCATACCTGCTGGCGGTTATTGGTTTAGCGTGATTCCAGAAAATAATGTTGAGCCTACTGGCAGGACAGGAATTCAGGAGTCTCTCATTGGTGACAGTACACATTGTTTGCAAGTTAATCCTGGTGAGGGATTTGGTTTTGGAACAATACGATCGCTTTATCTAGAATCAGCATTTCGTATTACTGACGATGTGGTCATTGATGAATGCACTGTTGAGTTGCCAGATTTTTGTAGCGAGGATATTAATGGGGATGGCTTTGTTTCTATTGCAGATATTCTTGTGATAATTGCAAATTGGGGTTCATGTGGCGATGGCGAATTTAGGCCAGAGGGAGACTGCGCCCCACTGCCATATGGAGATTGTTGTGTTAATGTGACCGATATCCTTGGAGTTGTCGCGGCATGGGGAAATGAATGTGTTCCACACGGGGCTTGTTGCTTACAAAGTGGACAGTGTGAGGACATTTATACAGAGGCAGATTGCCTATTAAGTGATGGAATCTTTTTTGGACCAGATACTACTTGTGAAGTAGAACAGTGTTATGTTGGTGCCTGTTGCCTTGAAGATACGTGCGATGATACCTCACTTTATTTTTGCCTTGAATCAGACGGATTGTATCGAGGAGAATTTACTGCTTGTGCAACCACCGACTGCACACTGCAAGAAGCTGGAGACGAGTGTTCCACTGCAATTGAGGCCGTGCTTGGTATTAATCCATTTACTACATTGACAATGACCCCTAGCGAACCTGTCCCAGATGACACTCTCTGTGAGTTTTCAAATTTAGAGTGGGGCAACAGCCCAGATGTATGGTTAGAGTTCTCCCCCGCTAGCTCAGGCGGATATTCATTCACAACTTGCGATAGTGAAAGTTACGATACTTCTATTGTCTTGTATGAAAATGATTGCCTCACTCAGATTTCTTGCAACGGTGATTCTGACAATCCAGATGAAAATTGCCAAGAATATTACTCAATCATGTCGTATGAACTTATTGAAGGAATTACATACTTTATTCGGATTGGCGGTTGGTTTGAGGAGACAGGGAATGGAAATTTGACCATTAGCCAACTCCCCCCTCCAATTCCTGGAGCATGTTGTTTTGCAACTGGGAGCTGCCTTGATGATTTAACACCGGCAGACTGCGAAATATTTGGCGGAAACTATATGGGGACTGAATCCACATGCTCAGAATCAGATTGCATTGATATTCAGGGCGATGATTGTAATGAGCCAAGGAATATTACATCTGGAGTGCACGATTTTTCTATTGTCTATGCAACACCAAGCGAAGACATACCTGATGAAAGTTTTTGTGAGGGTACATATCTAGGCTGGAAGTTTAATCCAGATGTATGGTTTAAGTGGATAGCGCCATCAACTGGTATGGCAACATTTAGTACGTGTGGAAATGCAACTTTTGATACTTCGCTAGTTTTATACGAAGGCTCTTGTTCAAATCAAGTTAGCTGTAATGGTGATGCAGAAGAGAATTCTGACTGCCAAAATTACTACTCACTTATTGTTTATCCAGTAACAGCTGGCACAGAGTATTTAATTCGATTGGGAGGCTATCAGGGTGCAATAGGTGAAGGCACGTTGACTGTCCTGGGGCCTGGTGAAGGCGATTTAGGCGCCTGCTGTATTGAAGGCATTTGTGAAAGTGATGTTACTAATCTCGATTGCACTTCATCTGGAGGAACCTGGGTTATAGATGAAACCTGCAAAACTATAGTTTGTGACGCCCCTCCCTGTCAGTTTGCTATCGTTACACAAGTTCCAGATGCACCAGATGAAGATTGGTTTGCAAGTAACTCTTCATATGATCCCTCGAGTGGCATCTATGAAAAAGCTGAAAGAGTGAATATCGAAACAATGCAATCAGTTTCCTTTTGGGGATTACAAGCCTATTACAATGGATCATGGAATAGTTGTAATGAAAATTACACTTTTACGGTTCGTACTTATGAGGATAATGAAGGCCTTCCCGGAGAGTTAATTCGTGAAGAGTCAGGCCTCACTGCTCTAAAAATTCCTACCGGTGAAATATATGCAGGTAGTTATGAACTGATGCAATGGCAAATTGATTTTGAAGCAGAAAACGTTGCTTATATTTCTATTCAATCAGAAAGTGATTCCCTTGATTGCTGGTTCCTTTGGATGAGTTCTGGAGGCGGTGATGGTACTTCCTATGAATATAGTGATGGGTCTTGGCTTTATAACGATAATGACTTATCGCTTTGCATCGAATAAGCAAGTTTGCTTAAATACATAAAACCCTATCGCTAAAACTTTTAGAGCTTAAATAGCGCGTTTTTCACCTGTAATAAGCACAGTTACACGTATAACTGTAAATTGTCATACAATTTTGTCATCGAGGCAACCTAGTGCCTTGATCCGAGTTTTTACTAGGAGTAGAGCCGCCTGTGGGGGTGGCAAAATAAAGTTGAGTTCAGATATGCGAATCATATCTTTTATCTTATTTTGCGTAGTTATTGTTTCCTGTTCTAATGATCAGGATATTTCGGCGCCAGTTATAAATATAGATGATTATCAACTGGACCCTATCGCTAAAATAGCAATCGAACAATCAATGCGAACTTTGGAATCTGGTTCGCAATGGTTTGAGCTAGGCAAAATGTTGCATGCGAATGACTTTGTTGAACAAGCTCGAGATGTATATGAATATTCCTTTTCACTCGATCCAGCAATTAAAACCAAATATCTTCTTGCAGTTTGTACTTCAGAACTTGGTGATTATCTAAATGCAATAGATTTAATGAAATCAATCGAGACTTATGCCCCCGCACTATGGCGGCAAGGTTTTTGGTATTTAGATTTAGGTGATACGGATCAATCGCAAGCTTACTTTGAGGCAGCAATCGCATTAAATCCAAAATCTGTCCCTGCAATTGTTGGAATTGGTAGGACTCAGTTAGCGACAAGTAAATATTTAGATGCAATTGCCACATTCGAAGATCTTATTAGTCGAGGTGGCCGCCATTCATATATTCAATACTTACTTGGAAAAGCACACCAAAACGCGGGTAATCGGGAGATTGCCAGGGAACTATTACTTATAACTAAAAGCGGCCAGCCTAAATGGAATGATCCATGGATGGACGAAATGCGAGCGCAAAAGCAAGGCTTTGCAGCGGACTTAAATAAAGCCGTAGGATTAATTGATGCTAATAAGCTTGTTGAAGCTCATCGAAAATTTGAACTTATTGAAGAAAAGTATCCCTATGCTCCTGAGGTGCAGAGCAATAAGGCAACTGTCGAATTGCAATTAGGTGACAAAAATAAAGCAATTAGAACTCTAGGTAGTGCATTGAAAAAATCACCAGATTATGCCCCCCTGCATCTGACAATGGCTTTTGCACTAGCTGATGCCGGCGACTTCCAGCAGGCAACCTTGTACGCATCATCAGCGCTTGAACTTCAACCATCTATGGTTGCAGCTTCTTCATTTTTAGGCAAACTAGCGTTACATGCTAATGACTTTACAAAGGCAGAAGAGTTTTATAAACGATCAGTAGAATTAGGTGATCCAAGTCCCCTCAGTAGGCAGTCTCTTGCTGATTTATTATTGAGAAGACAAGAATGGGACAAAGCAATATTTCATTTCAGACTAGTTCTTCAGGTTGCACCGAATCAAACACGTAGTGTTGGCGGACTAGTAATTGCACTTGCCAGTAGTTCCAGAAGGTCTGAAGCATCACAGTTATTGTCTAAAGCTTTGCAGCAATATCCAAATGACCAAAACCTGCTTCGCGCTCAACAGGCTATTAGGACTCGATGATGAAGCATTGTTGCATTTATTTATTTATCTTTCTCGTAGGTTGTAAGCAGGCAAGCGAAACAAGCTCGGAAGAAATTCCTCAAGCAGTATGGCTGGCAAACGAAGCAGATACTATGGGTGTCGATTTTACTTGGATAAGTGGTGATGCCGGCAAATTTAATATGCCTGAAATCATTGGTGGCGGAGGCGCGCTTTTTGATTATGACAATGATGGCGACTTGGACTTGTATATGGTTCAAGGCGGCTATCTTGATTCACCTCAAGAAGTCATGAATCAGCTTTTTAGAAATGAAAATGGTCACTTTAAAAATGTCACTGAGGAAAGTAACTCAGGTGACACAGGTTATGGCATGGGCGTTGCTGCTGGTGATTACAACAATGATGGTCATGTTGATTTGTACATAACAAATGTCGGTAAAAACACCTTGCTTCAAAATAATGGAGATGGCACATTTAAAGACACTACATTATTTGCAGGAGTAGGAGATATTGGCTGGGGTGCAAGCACAGCTTTTGCTGACTTTGATCAAGACGGCGATTTTGATTTATACGTTGTCAATTATTTAATTTGGGAGCATGGCCTAAAAATTGATTGTTATAACGCCAAAGGGGCAATTGATTATTGTTCTCCAACCAATTACATGGCGCCACAGCGTGATGTTGTTTATAAAAATAATGGCGACGGTACGTTCACCGATATGACAACTAATGCTGGGCTAGGGGCTCGGATTGGAACAGGCCTTGGCGTACTTTGCAACGACTATACAGGCGATGGCTTAATTGATATTTTTGTTGCTAATGATGGAATGGCTGATCAGCTTTGGGAGAATCAAGGAGATTGGACTTTTATCGACGTTGCCCCACTCCGCGGTTGTGCCTTAGATGATGAAGGCAACGCAAAAGCTGGAATGGGTGTTGCAAGCGAAGATTTTGATCATGATGGTGATCTCGATATTATCGTCTGTAATTTGACTGGTGAAAGTGATTCGTTATTTAGAAATGATGGAGACTTTTTCACTGACATAACATCATCTAAAGGAATTCGAACTTCTACGAGACATGCAACGCGATTCGGGCTTGGAATGATTGACTTTAACAATGATGGCTACCTTGATCTATTTGAGGCAAATGGGAAAGTTCAGCAAAGTGGTGAATCTAACACAAAAGACCCATTTGCCGAGCCTAATCTTCTTCTAGAAGGCGGCGAGAATGGATGGATTCCCATTGCTGGCTTATCTCCAAATAGCTCTCATACGAGTCGTGGTGCAATATTTGGCGATATTAATAACGATGGTGGGATTGATGTTGTTGTTATCAATAAGGATTCAAATGCGTATATCCTGATGAATAAAGTTCCAGCGCGGGGTGATGCGGCTTTATTTGAAGTTCTGACTCCGCAAGGGTCCCCTGCCCTTGGCGCACTCTTAAAGATAACCACAAATGGTAAGACAATAACAAAGCCAGTTCAGTCTGCATCTAGCTATTTAGCTGCAAATGATCCACGTGTTCATGTGCCCATAGAAGATGGGAATATCTTAGAAAATGTAACCGTTTTCTGGACCGATGGGACGAGCACAAACTTTGGCTCCTTCTCATCCGGAATTCATTCGCTGAAGAAAAAATAATACAATAATCAGTTCCTAGCGTATAATGTTTTCATTAATTTTAAAGGATTACGCAATGACATTTACTTTACCTGATTTACCCTATTCATTCGACGCTCTTGAACCATATATCGATGCAAGAACCATGGAAATTCATCATGATAAGCATCATGCGGGCTATGTTGCAAAGTTAAACGCTGCTGTTGAAGGAACAGACTTTTCATCAAGAACAGTTGAAGAATTGATTTCTTCTTTGAATGATCTTCCTGAAGATATTCGAACAGCGGTACGCAACAATGGAGGCGGTCATTACAACCATTCATTCTTCTGGAAGATTATGGCCCCTTCTAATTCCTCAGAACCATGCGAGAGTCTAAGCGCTAAAATTAATTCTGATTTTGGTTCTCTTGATAAATTAAAAGAATCATTCGCTGCTCAGGCAGGAACACGATTTGGTTCAGGTTGGGCGTGGCTTACAGTTGATTCAGATGGCAAACTTTACACATGTTCATCACCAAATCAAGACAATCCATTAATGGTCGATGCTGGCATGTGTGGACGAACACCATTGCTTGCCATTGATGTATGGGAGCATGCCTATTATCTTCATTATCAAAATAGACGCCCTGATTATGTTTCTGCTTGGTGGAATGTTATTAACTGGGACGCCGTCAATGACCATTGGACAAAAGCGACGACCGGTAAATGCGCATCTAATTGTTCTTGCGCTTCCGATGAACATCAGTA
>Ga0163179_10003185_pt1 | contig 11207 bp, 6 predicted proteins | sample AtlANTMetagenome_FD_109643 | JGI IMG/M metagenome (GOLD analysis project Ga0163179, IMG submission 109643) | Marine eukaryotic phytoplankton communities from the Atlantic Ocean - Atlantic ANT 2 Metagenome | ecosystem: Environmental > Aquatic > Marine > Oceanic | place: North Atlantic Ocean... | reverse complement strand
GTAATTAGTGCAGTTAAGGATTTAATCAAAAATTGCGTTATTTCACGAATTAAGGTAGATACACTTCCAAGCTTTGATTTGGAATATCTCTTTTTAAAGATTAGAGGAGCATCTATTGGTGAAAATATCACTTTGACAGTAACATGTCAAGATGATAATGAAACTACAGTAGAAGCAAATATTAATATTGACGAAGTAGAAGTTCTTAAATTAGAAGGTCATAATACTAAAATTATGTTTGATGATAAAACTGGTATTGTGATGAGATATCCTAGTATGAAGGAATTTGTTGATAGAGAGTTCTTACAGAAGGAAATGAAGACTGAAGAGGTTTATGGATTTATTGCAGATTCTATAGATCAGATATTTGATGATGAAGAGGTATATGATTCAACTACCACTACAAAGAAGGAATTCCGCACATTTGTTGATAGTTTGACTACTAAGCAATTTGAGAAAATTCAAAAGTTCTATGAAACTTCACCTAAGTTAAGTCATACCTTTAAGGTTACAAACCCTAAGACTGGCAAGGAATCTGAGTACACGATTGAGGGTCTACAGAGTTTTTTCGCATAGCACTCTTCCAGAATAATCTGGAGGGGTATTTTAGAATGAACTTTGCTCTCATGCAGTACCATAAATACAGCTTGAGTGAAATTGAAAATATGATGCCTTGGGAGAAGGAGGTTTATACTACCTTCCTAGTCCAATACCTTGAAGAACTCAAACAAAAACAAGAAGCATCTAAAGCAAAACGATAGTGGCATCATTACAAAAGACATATTCTGGAGATTTAACAACCGCAATTGCTGGTAAACTTTGGGAAGCCATAAAAGATGCTGATCAACGAAGGAAGTTAGAAAAATCAAAAGCATCTGAAGAAGTTAAGCAAGCAGCAATAAAATTAAAAAAAGACGATTCCAATTCTGTACCTGTTCAGGATAAGGATCTTGGAGAGACGATAGCAAAGATATTTGGACCATTAGAGGGAAAATTACTTCAAACTGAAGGTAAGGTTGAAAATCTGTCTGGTAAGATAACATCAGTAGCAGGTAGTATCTCAGATACTCAAAAATTAATTATTAATCAGAATGAAATTCTAGAAGATAAGTTTGATCAGTTATTAAAGGTTGTTGGTAATAAATCAGCAATACAAAGAGCAAAGGAAGCAGAATCTAAGTATGAACAATTAGAAATGGATCTTGAAAAAGGTCTTGATCTTTCAAAAACTTTTTCATCTGGTAAATCAGCTACAAGTGGATTGGGAATATATGGGAAGATTCTTAGTACTTTATTAGGAAATCATTTTACACTAAGGATTATAAAAAACCTTACCAAATCTATTTTACCAATAGGAGTTAGATCAAGAGGTAGACTTTTAAGAAAGGCATTTCTTCCTGCTAAAAGATTTGTTAGTAAAATAGTTGGAAAGGGAAGAATTGCAAAAACTCTTGGAAGGCGTATTTTATTTGGAGGATCTGTAAGACGATCACTTCTTAATCGTTCAGGAAAACTATTAATGAGAGAAGGTTCTTTTGGTAGGTTCTTGGTAAGAAGAAGCGGAATAATCAACAAAATGGCAACCAGATATGGAAGAAATTGGACTGAAAAACAGGGTTTTGAAGCACTTAGTAGAGCTGTTGCTGGAGAATCATCTGATGTAGCACTTAGGAAAGTAGCAAAAACGACTTTAAAAGATAGGTTTGAAGAAGGTATTTTTAGGGCTGCTATGGGAAGTCCATCAGTTCAGAGAGCGTTGATTGAAAAACTTGGTCCAACCGCATTTGAAGAATTAACAGTTAAATTTGGTAAAGGAGTTGTTAAAGGTGGATTCCCAGTTGGAGGTGGTTTATATGCAATTGCGGAAGCTTTGGCACGTTTAAGTCCTGCATTTGGTGGTAGTGATTGGAAAGGTTCTTTGTTATCTTTAGGAAGTGGTCTTCCTATATTAGGTTGGGGATTTACTGCTGTTGATATATTACGTGATATTGATGTTGATGCGTATACAAATCATATTGAAGGTAAGTTACCTCCATCAGAAGATGATATTGCAAATTTCTTTATAGATGCATTAGGTATTAAACCAGAGCAATATGAAAGGGGTAATATTTCTATAAAACCTCCTACTGGTGGTATGGGAGGTGCTGCTAGTGCTATATCAGAGATACTTGGTGTTACAAAGGCATTTGGTGATGCAACAGGATTTGGTGCTGAAGTTCAAGGACAAATAGATTCAGCAAATCTATCATCTTATCCTATACCTAGAGCAAATTATGTTTTTGATGTTGGTGGACGTTCTGCTATGAGAGGTTTTGATAAACAAGCAGAATCGGAAGATAGAAAAGAATTGAGAATGTATAAGAAGCCTCCAAAAGTAGATCTGGATGAGGAAAATAAAAAAAATAATCTTCTTAAAGAAAAGAAAATTCAGGATAGTCGTTGGTTTACTGATCCTAGAAGACATTTAAATTTTGGTAATAAACCAAAAGAGGGAGAAGGTGGTATTGGAGGAGATGCTAATGTTCAAGCAAGAACTCCTATTATGGGAGGAAATGGTGCAACAATAGAATTTTGGGGTCAACAAGGTAGAGATCTTTCAGGTGAACCAGGAGTTGATTTTAGTTATAGGGATTATAAGAGTAACTATAATTTATTTCCTGGATATGTTCTTGAGACTGGGTTGTTGTATGGCGATAGATATGGAAATGTTGTAGTAGTTAGAAGTGTAGATCCTAGCAATGGATTGGAGTTTGATTCACTTTATTCTCACTTCCCTGATGGTGGAATGGCTGTTAAACCAGGTCAAGTAGTGTCTGCTGGAGAATATCTTGGTAAGGTTGGATTTGTAAGTGTTGATGTACCTGGCGTACCTCAAATGCAACCCAATAATGCTGGAAATATGTCAGGATGGCATACTAGTGTTGATTTCTTTGAGCCTGGTAGTTCTGCACGTTATCGCAATTTAAGTGCAATACAAAATTTGGTTACAGGTGCTGACGGTCAAACACCTGTTGGATTATTAGAGAAATTAAGACCACCATCTAAAAGTAGTGATCAAAGTTCGTTAAATAATATTGAAGCAAATAGTAAATTGTCAACTGCAATGACTGGTTTAGTTGAAAATGGTAGTATGGATCGTAAATTAACAGAAAAGAAGATTGCTAGTCGTCTTCCTATTGTTATTGTTAACAATCAAATCATTAGATCTACTACCAATCCTGTTATTATAAACAAAGACAATGAAAGTGGTGACTTCTTTGAAGCATATAATTTAGCAAAATATACGGTTTAATAAATGGCATCTCTTCAGCAGACATTCTCATCACATCCAGATCATCTAGGTAATATTGCTAGATTACTTTGGAGTGCAAGGAATGTTGCTTCTGCTGCGAGACAGGAATCACAAGGATGGGCAGATACAAATCCAAATCTTGTTAAGGGTGTGACTCCTATGTTTGGGAGGGGTCAGATATTTGGTAGAGAATTACAAAGAAGAGCAACATCTCGTCTTCCTAGAAGATTTCAAAGACAATTACTTGGACCTAGAGATTATTGGTTAACTGGTCAAAGTACGGTAGATCCATTAATGGGAGTTGGTAAAGATACTAAATCTGGTGGAGCATTGAGATTACTTCCAGAGTATCAAAATATCGCACATCCAGATGAGAGAGCATATAGATCAAATACAAGTAAATTTTCTAAAGCACCTGGTATTAACAATACTGCTAAAAGAGAAAAGGGAGTTGTAGTTAAAGATCAGAAACTTGGTAATTTCTTAGCTGCTGTAGCACTCTCATTAAGTTCTAGTTTTAATTCTATTAATAGGAAATTAGATGAAGCGAATGAGGGAATAATTGTTGCAAAAGATGGTATTGCTGATACACATAAGAAGTTAGAACATCATTCTGATAGTCTTGAGAGTAAATTGGATGATATTATTGATGCTTTAAGGTTTGCTAATACACAAGAAAAAATTCAAAAGGATCAGAGACAAGCTGCTTCAAAGGCAGCAGAGGAAGCAAAAGCAACAGATATGTCTAATGCTAATGCAGTATTAATGCAAGATATGGATAGGGAAGAGATCCGTCAAATGCAAATGGAGGATATTGCTGAAGATGATAGAGGTCCGATAGGAAATCAATTAGAACTTCCTATCAATACAGGAAAAGATGGAAAAGGATTTAACAGAGGTGGTATTGCTTCTGGTCCTGATAGTGGTTATCTTGCTGTATTACATGGTGATGAAGCAGTTATTCCTCTTGATAATAATTATACTCAGGGAGAAACAAGTGCTCTTACTAATCCAGTAACTCCAAATACTCCAATGGCATCTAATACAATGCCAATGATGGAAAGAGGTAATAATCTTGATTCAATGAATCCAAAGATGCTTCCTTGGAAGGGTCTTGCAAGACCATCTATTTCATCATCTACTAATGTAAATGTTGGAGGTTCTTCTGTAGGTGGAACAGATCTAGCAGCTGCCATACAGTTACCATCTAAAGCTGCTGGTATAGTTACTATGGGTCTGATGGGTGAGGTATTGAAAAATGCTAAATTACCACCAGGCGTTACTGCTCATATTAAGAGTATTAGTTCTCCTATAGCGTCTGCTTTTGGAATATCTGATATTGTGAGTGAGGATTTAACAGAAGATTCTCAATTTATGCAGAATCAGAAAAGACAAGAGGTTCTTTCTGCTAGACGTGGTAGAGAAGGAAGAGAAAGAGGAGTATTTGGTCAAATTATGGATTTTATAACTGGTAAAATAAGTGGTACAGGTGGTGGTAATCCAATTTACAATAGAACTTCTGGTGGAACTGGTGGTGGATATGGTGTTGGTGGATTCTTTGGTGTTGGTGGTAAACCAAGTGATTCTCTTAAAGAATTAAGATATAGATCAGATCATCCTTTGGGAACAAATCAACCTAATCCATTTAGAGAGGGAACACCCTTATATAAGAATTTTGAAAGATTGAGATATTATGATAGTCAGGGTATGGAAATCAGTTCTGCTGGAGGAGATAGTCAGTTCTTTACTAAGAATGTTTCCTATGGGAATGCCTTTGATTATAATCAGATTGGTTCACCTCAATATGGATTAAAGACCTCTGAGATAGCATATAATATGTCAATGGAGGATGAAGTAAAGAGTATTGTTGAGGGATTGGCAGATCCTGATAGTCAAGTGGTTCTAAATAATCAGACTGCTCGTAAAGATTCTGATAATCAAATAGAGCATTCTTCTATTGCCAATAGAGGTAATCCTCTTCACAGTGGAACATACTTAGCAGCATATTCAGTATAATGACAGAAAGTAAGAAACAATACGCAACTAGCTTTGAAGTTAAACAAATGTCGCTTTATAGTGTAGATAATGAATCTGAACCATTTGTTAGACTTGATGGTGATATGTGTAAACAATTTCAGTATTTTGAGGATATATTTTGGCCATCATATGCTGCTACTATGGTGGTACAAGATAGTGTAACAAATGCAATATCTTCTATGCCCATTCAGGGATTTGAGAAGGTTGTAGTTGAAATTGATGATTTGAAGGGTAAAAATTATAATTATGAATTTCGGGTATGGAATATTTCTAATAGAGTTGAGACTGGGAGAAATCAGATTTATACATTAGGATTGCTATCTGTAGAAGGAATGTTGAATGAAGGTATAACTGTTAATAAAATTATTGAAGGTAATACTTCTGTTCAAGTTAGAAAAATTCTTATGGATTATTTTAGAGTTCCAGATGGTAAAATAAAGACAGAAAATTCTTCTACTAGTATAAAAATTCTTCCTACTAAAAAATCTCCATTTGCTTTAATAAGATCAATATTACCAAAGACCATTTCAGAGAAAGTTTCTCCTGTATTAAAAAAATTTAACATAGAAAAAACAATTAAAGGTGGTGAGATAGTAGGCGATATTCCACAATTTACTAGTGACGTAAGAATAACAGGAACACAAGGAAAGGGAAGTGCTGGTTATTTTTTCTTTCAAACTATAAGAGGTTATGTTTTTAGATCTATTGATAGTTTAATATCTACAGATACAGACAATTTTAATGGAGACCCAACAATTAATAATGAATTTCTTGAAAATAAGAAGTTTAAATGGAAACCTGGAAAAGTTGATGTACCTTCAACGATGTTAATACAAGAGATTATATTTGGTAAAGAACTTGATATGATTAAAAAGATGAGGGAAGGACATTATTCCAATATTTGCTGCTTTTTCAACATAAATACACACAGCTACGAGGAGCAAGTCTATTCTTTAGAAGATACTTGGGAACAAATGGCTCATTTAGGGAAAGAAGATTCAAGTCTTCCTAAAGGTCAAGTGCTTTTGTCTAAGTATCCTAGTAGAACTATGTCAACTGTCATTAATAATGAAGTTTGGTATAGTGGTACAGACGTTGCTTCAGATGATCCTAAAGAAGGAGGTGATAGTAAAAGTACACATCCATATCAAGATTTTCAGAAGCATTATCTCCAACAAGGACTTGCTAGAGCAGGGATATTGTTTAATCAGCAATTGACCATATCTCTAACAGGACATTTAGAATTATGTGCAGGTGATAAAATTGAGATAGAGCTACCTAATCCTACACAGGAATCTGAAAAGAAGAGTGATAAAGATGAATTATACAGTGGTACATATCTTATTAAAAATCTAAATCATCAATTCAACATGACTGATGACAGAAGTGTATATACTGTGTTAGACTTAGTGAGGGATTCAGATGGAATCCGTGATCATAAACCAACAACAGGTAACTAATATGAAATCTATAGAAGAACATATTGCAAAAGATAAAGAGATCCTTGATGATCCTACAACTAATCCTGCTGCACGTAGGCATTATGAAGAGGAGTTGCATGAACTAGAAGTATATGAAGAGCATCATCATGACGAGATAGTAGCAGGAGATCATCACGATCCTAATGCTATTGAATTGTTCTGTGAGATGCATCCAGACGAACCAGAGTGCTTAGTATATGACGATTGATAACGCATTAAATGAATTATATCCTGTCCACCAAATAGGATCAGATGGTTTTAATTGGTGGATAGGGCAGATAGAGCAAGATCATAGGAAAGATCCTAAAAAATCTGGTAGATGTAAGGTACGTATAGTAGGTTTACATCCACAGACTTGTGATATTGTGGATGATGCTGATTTGCCGTGGGCTACTTCGGTTATGCCTGTGACTAATCCTCATCAACCTGGTGCTGGTTATTCTGTGTCATCACAACTTAGAGCTGGAATCTGGGTTGTTGGATTTTTCATGGATAATGATAAACAACAACCTGTTATAATAGGAAGTATAGGAAGAACTGCTCATTCTACAACAACACCAGATCCTGAGAAGGAAACAGCAGAAGATGGATGTAATTCATTTACAACATTTAAACCTGAAAAAGAAAGTGCTGCTGATGATCTTGCTACTTCAGAAACTAAAGTTGTAGTGACTGCTGTTACAGCAGGTGTAGTTTTAGATGGAGAAACAGTAAAGAATGAAAATGGTGAAGTTATTGCCACATCATTTAGCAAATTACATGCATTAAAATATGATAAAAATTCAAAGAATAATGCTGGTGGAATTAATTTCTGTGTTGAGGTAGCAGATAGGTGTGGTAAAGAGAGTGATATGAAGAATAGTTTTCAAAGACTATTCAGTGAAATGTTATATGAGACACAAAGAAATAATGGTAAGTTAGGTAGTTATTTGGTTGGTGAAGTATCTGGTGATTTATTTGATGCAATAGATGTTGGTAGGGATTATGTTGATAAAGCAATTTTATTAGTAAAGCGATTTATTGCTAAGGTAAAGGGATTTGTAATCAAGAAGATTAAGGAAGCAGCAAAGAACATAACTGATGCTATATTAAGACCAACTAAAAAGGGTAATGCTCTCAAGGATGTGAATAAGTTCTTGAAAGATAAACTTGATCTTGTTGGATGTTCAATGGAAGATCTTAGTACTCGTATTGCGGATTGGTTGGAGAAAGTTATATTTGGATATTTGTTTAATATCTACAAGCAAACTGCATGTCAATTAGATAAGTTTATCAGTGGTTTGCTTAACAAGTTAGAGTCTTTAATGAATGATCTATTGCAAAGTATTTTAGGTCCATTGGAAGCTATTCTTGGTGCTATAGCAAAACCATTGAATATGATTGGTGATGCTATAAATTATGTTTTAAATCTTCTTGGTATAACTTGTACTGGTCCTAAGAAGAGATGTGCGAAAGTAACTCAAGTTTGTACTGATTGTGGTTCTGCCGAGAGAGAAAATTTCTTAGAAAAATTATTGGCAGATCTTGATAAATGGGGTGACTCTGAGGATTGGAATCAGTATACATGTGATGATGATAAAAAGGGAACTACATTAAGAATTACTGATACCACATTTGTAGGAGGATTTCAAAAGAATCCTGAGAGGAAGATAATATATAATATTTCAGATATTAAAGTAAAAGAAGGTGATCGTGCAGTATTTACAGTCACTAGATCTGGTAAGACAGATATTTCTTCTAGTCTTTCATATAAAACGAGAGATGGTAGTGCTGTTAAGGATGATGATTATGAAGATTCTAGTGGTATTATAGGATTTAATTCTGGAGAAACTGAAAAGACTATTAGTGTTAGAACTTTTTCTGATAACATTCCTGATGGTTACGAGGATTTCTTTATAACACTTAATGTTGAAACACCAAATGCTGATGTTACTGACGATTCTCCTATTCCTAAATCAACATTTGTAAGCAATATTGCTAGGTGTACTATATTGGAGAATAATATATCTTCTGGTACTGCACCAGTTACTCCTATAGATGGACCAATTATACCAGCAAATCCTATTCCAAGTGGTAATCCAGAGTCAGATCCTTTTACTGGTAATACTCAAAATGGTACTGGAACTGATGATGAAGTAACTGTACCAACGTATGAAGTTATTCCTGATAAGTTGACTGTAAAAGAAGGAGAGTTTGTTACTTATACTATTAATACAACAAATGTTCCACAGGGTACGACATTACAATACAGTTTATTTGGAAGTAGCATAACACCTTCTGATATAGTTGGAAATAATCTTGGAGGAACATTTGTTATTGAAGAATCTTCTGCTAAGGTTATTGTTGGAATTAATAAAGATTCTACTGTAGAAAGTGACGAAACATTAATATTCTCATTACCTGGAACAGGAGCAAGTGCAAGTGTAATAATTATTTCTGATACTTCTAATCTAAGTGCAGAAGAAATTAATGAGATAGAGGATCAATCTTCTAATGACATAGCAGATTTTCCATCATCATTACCAACAACAGGAAATCCTGTTACAGATAAAAGTGGTGGTATTATTAGTATACCAATATTAACTTCTGGTGACCCATATACAGAACCACCAAAAGTATTCATTACTGGTGAAGGTTATGGAGCATCTGGTGAAGTATTATTAGATACTGATGGATTTGCTAAGGAAATTCGTATAGTTGATCCAGGATTTGGATATAAAATTAATGTTCCTTCTACCGAGAAAGTAGAGTGTATAATTGATTCATTTACTATGATTAGACCAGGACAAGAATATACTAAAGAACCAACAGTATTTGTAAATGGTGATAAGAATGTTGCCGAGGCAGTTATCAATACTAATGGTCAAGTAGTTAGTGTTAGGATTAAGGATAGAACTCTTACGTTTGAGTCTTATCCAGAGATAAAGATTCTTGGTGGTGGAGGATATGGAGCGAAGTTTATACCTTCATTCTCTTGTCTATCACCTGAGGCTCGTGTTAAGGTTGGTTCTGCTAAGATTGGAACTGGTTCTTACATTGATTGTCCATAGGAGGTAAATTATGACAGACGAGAATAAAGTACAGGATATCAATAAAAAAGAATTAGTAGATCCTACTACAAGTAATGAAGAAAATACTAATACAGATGGTAGCAAAGCAGAAGAAAATTTAAGAACTGAATATACAGTTCTTGTTAATGGTGAAAGAATAACTTTATACACTGATAAATGGGGTGCATCTCTTCAGGATAAGTTAGAAGGTCATGGAATCCATATTCAGAGGAATGGTGATATTGCTCTTCTTTCTGGTAAGGGTGGTAAGGGTAAGGCATGTGGTGGGAGAATGCTAATTAACACCGCAGGTGGTCAATTAATAAAGAGTGGAGCTACAACTGCCGAATATAGTGGAAGTAAGAATAGTGCTGTTGAAGGAGAAGGTTCTGGTAGTAATGATGATAATTCTACAGCATATAGTGGTATGTATTGGGGTGATAAGACTGAGGAAGTTAAAGGAACTTATACTGTTAATGCACAGCATATAGAACTTGTTGCTGATACTATTAGTTTAAAGGGAGAATCTAAGATAATTATAGAGACTCCTGAATTGGTTCAGAATATTGATAATGCAGAGACAAATATTGTTACAGAAAAAAAAGATGTAACTTCATCTAATACAGAAGTTAAAGAAGAAACAACATCAACTTTTGATCCTCGTGGATCTAAGAATATAGTTACTACTGGACATCTTAACCATAGTATCTTAGGTGACTATGCCCTACAGGTTGATGGTTTTATGGATCTACAGGTACAGGGTAATTCTTTTGGAGTTATGCTTGTTAAAAATAGATCTGCTGCTTTAACAATTGGTGTTAATGGTGTAAAGAATGGTGGTAAGTTCTTTGTATTCGCAAAAGGTACATTTGACTTGGCATCTGGACTTACAACAGGAGATCTTAATCTTAGTACATTAGGTAAGTTACAGACTTCTTCAACTTTAGAAACTAAGATAGAAGCAACCACTGATATTACAGTTGAAGCAACTAAAGGTATTACTATGGAAGCAAAGGCTGATAATATTACCATTGATGCAAAGAAAGATGTTGTTATTGAAGGTGCTAAGATTTACTTGAACTAGTGTGCCAGTTGTATAACTGTCACACGGGGGGTTGACCGCATAATCATAAGGTGGCATAATGTATAAATAACTTTACATAACTCATCAGGCCCGAAAGAATCGTACCCTGTGTAGATGTAAACAGTTTCCCATGTCGGGGTAAACTATCATCCGCAGGGTCTTATTGTATCCTTGCGAGACACTTAAACAAAACATGTCTATTAAATCAACAATCGCTGCTGTTGCAGCATCTCCATTCCTTCTCGCTGGTGCAGCTTTTGCTG
>Ga0163179_10003184_pt1 | contig 11209 bp, 18 predicted proteins | sample AtlANTMetagenome_FD_109643 | JGI IMG/M metagenome (GOLD analysis project Ga0163179, IMG submission 109643) | Marine eukaryotic phytoplankton communities from the Atlantic Ocean - Atlantic ANT 2 Metagenome | ecosystem: Environmental > Aquatic > Marine > Oceanic | place: North Atlantic Ocean... | reverse complement strand
TATTGTTTAAAACCTCAACAAATAAAAATCCTGCTTGTTCAGGAGTTATGTCTTTGTAAACCTGAGCATGCATTTGATAGTTATCAAATTGTTCTTTAGCAGGTCTTGGTAAGTCTCTCCAAAAGTTATTACGTAAGTCATAGTGATTATCGTCAGGGTCTGTCCAAAACTTTAAGTTTTCTATGTTAGGTAATGATACTTTATTTTCTTTGAAAGCGAATGAAGTTGATACACGTTGACAACCGTCCATGACTTCTGCAAGTCCTTTCGGGATATATTCACCAACTCTAAGTGCAATCTCAGGAATTACAATCATGGGATTATAAAAAGACGCAAGATACAATTGTTGCCAAGCTTCGTCTGCTTGAAAGAATCTCTGATATGCATCAGGAGATACTTCTATGTCAGTTCGGTTGTTCCATAAATCTTCATTAGTAAAGAAGATTCTCTTTAACTCGACTTCACCGTCCAGTAATTCTTTCAGTGGAACAAACCTATCAAACATACTGTCTCGGTATGGTTCATTTGTTATTATTGTCACTGTCTGCCTCCTTCTTGTTGTCGTTTAGATTCAACACCAAAGGCATTCCGTGTTTCCTTTCAGAAAAGAAAGGTTCTAGGGTCGCTGAAGGTTTTTTGTCAGTCATTAAATCAGCGAGACTGTTAATAATTTTCACATTATTCATAGTTAATCTCAATTATGCACGTCCAAATAAATGGGGTGCGTTAATATAGAACTCTACGCTATGCGTCTTGAGTCCACAATTGGATTTCCAATTGATACAACTATTGTATCAAAATAAGGTTACACTGTCTAGAGGGTTTTTAAATATTTTTTTGAATGAGGTCAAGTTCTTCAATTTTTGCATTGATAATCTCAACTCTCTTAGGCCAGTAGATATAATCTTTATCAGAATCCTTTGCAAGGTTCTCTAATAGAGGTCTAATAAAGTTATCTAGTTTGGTGATTACTTCTGTAGCAGTTGTTGTTTTCTCTACGATTTTAGTATCTACTGACGCAAGTTCATCTGCGTCCATAGCTGTAAAACCGAAGTCGTTGTATTCTATACTCATACTATTATTTATATCGAAACCTTCTCAACTATGTAATTTTTATTAGGTGTGTATGTTAAGTGAATAACATTAGGGACACGCATAATATCAAATTCATGTTGGTGATAAAATCCTGCCATTGTTAATTGTTCGATTACGTTCACTTTTCGTATTGCGTAATCCTGTTCAGAGGCCTGAATCTGAACAATGACTTGTCCAGTCTTAGACAAAGCACACTTAAATAGTGCTGTGTCTCTCTCCGTCCACCTCTTGTATTTGCCCATTAGTTGGGTTGTCGGTAGTGTCCAATCCATTTGTTTCTCCTTTGGATAACCGTAAATGTCTTTCGCCTTCTAGAACTGTGTTCTTATCTATACCATGTAACCACACTGCATTCAATGGAGCGGGGTCTACATATTCAATATTAATAGTATCACCTACATTAAAATTTGCAAAGTCCTTTTTAGGTAAAGTAATAAATTGTGAATCATAATGTTCGTCTACGTCTGTTGACTTAGGATTACCATTCTCTTTGTGGAAGTAAAGTTTAGCATATCCCCAAAACTTAAACTCTTGTCTATTAGCAGACAAGATAATATCTTCACCGTCCGTAAATACTTTTGCAAATTCCTTGTCAAATTGAAATCCTAAACGAATAGAATAATCCCAAGGTAGGTTCACACGGAAGTGTCCCTTGGGAATATCTGTATAGTTTGGATTGTGAGGGGCAGGATTACTTAGAGTCGTCTTCTCCGAAGTAACCGCCATCTCTAATGATGTCTTCATCAGTATGCACCGTTGCGTTTTCGTCTTGTTCTGCTTCCTGTATCAGATTCCAAGACTCTTCTTCAAAGTCTTTAATCATTGCGTCTTTTGTTTGGTCAACAGAAACATTGATTCCTATAGTGTCAGCAACTTCTTTAATTTTTGCCTTAGTCATTTTCTTAAGTTCCATAGAGTTAGGAATTACAACTTCTTCGTATTCGTCCTGCACTGCTTCTTTCATTGCTTGGACTTCTGCGATTGACTCAGGGTCTTCTGATACTTCTATCTCTACTTCACCGTCACCATGTAAATGTTCAAAGTCGTCCATTTCTGTAACGTTCATGTTAACGTCATCTTCTGAGACTTGTTGTCCTAATGGAGCGTTACCGTCTTGACCAACTTTAATTTCAAACAATGGTTCTACATTATCATAGTGTTCACCATCGTTTCCGTTTTGACCAATCCTGTCCATTCGTTCTTCGTCCCAATCTTCTTGTTCAAGAGTCTCCCATGTTTTTTGCATAGCGTCACTGATTGACTCTTCATCACTTAAATCCATTTCTACTTGGTCAGGATTATCTTGTGGTGTATAGATTGGTTCTAACTCGTCCTGCATTATTTCAGAAGGACTTGGTTGTGGGTGCATATACATTCCCGACATAACGTCAGCCGCATCGTCTACTGCACTTGGTTGATTACTGATTGTTGGAACTGGATTGTTTGCACGTGCATTCTCAAATGCTTTTGAGGTTGTTGTTGGTGCAGGTGGAACGTCCATGGCATTTTCTAGTTCTGCGTCAGGTGTTGCACTGGATACAGGTGTTATGTTTCTTGCCTTGATTTGATTCTCAAGTTCAACAATTCTGTTCTGTAAAATCCTAGAAGCTTCTTGAGCAGATTGAACCTTTGCGTCTGAGGTTGCCTTGACTGATTCAATTTCCTGTTGTTGTTTTACCTTCGCTTGTTCGTTTGCAATCTGTTGTTCAACCGCAACAATCTGTTGACGTTTCTGAACCCATGATTGGTAGTCTTGAACTTCTAACAAACAATCATTTCTGATTTGATTTAGAATTGCAAGTTCGTCACCTTTAATAGAACCTCTCGCTAATGCGATTTCAACCAAAGACAAAATACCATTAACGTCTTCATACGTTATATGAGACATTGAGTAATTAGTTGGAACGTCCTGTAGTTCAGGTGGTAATGAAAATGTTGATTCACTTGTGTCATTCATAATTTAATCTCCATGGAGTAGAACACGACTATTAGTTTTTTTACTGAGTAGCGACAATGCATACTCTAATGTCTATGTATAGTCTCGGTCTACAATTATATTTAGTTAACCTAAAAGTTCAGGGAATGCCATTTTAACTGCTTCCTCTTTAATATTTTTAAATGGGAATTTACCCTGATGCACTAAGTCCATCAGTTCTGCTTCCTTCTGAGGAATACCCTCTAACATACCAATCCACATTGACTCACGTTTTGTTTGTGCAATTTGGTCGGTAACAAAGTATTTAAACAACTTGTGTTCAAACCTTAAACTTGTTTCCGTAAGGTCACTTGCTGGTGCCACGTTATTTCCGAAAGGTGTTGGCCCTTCTGGCAATGTAGAATTAATATTCTCGTCAAATACCCACTTCAATACTTTACTTACTGCACCGTTTCTGTCGTTGTAAACTTTCAGACCATGTGCCTGTTTGTCTACTTCTTCAACTAAGTTTGCTTGACCTAGTATTTCAAAAACGTCTGCGTCTTGTGTGAGATTAGTTCTCTCTGTTGGCATACCTTCCATAAGGGGTTTGTTTGGTGCACCCTTTGGTCTGCCTCTTCCTTTTTTCTCTGTCATAATCTAAAATCCTCGACATTAGTTAATAGGTCATCTAACCTATGAGTTCTCAAGTAGTCAAATACTTTACCTGTAACAGGTGTTGTCTTATCATACTCATTTAATATTCTACTCTCCACATCTTCGGGAATGAAATCAAAGTCAATAAGAGTTTGGTTTCTCAAGTAGTTCCTATAGTATTTATCATCATTTTCAATGGTAATTCTCATGTAGGTATCAAACAATGCTTTACGCAATGGTGTTTGTCTGATTCCTTCAGCGAAACAATTATCATTAGAAAGGATATTCGGAATACCGTCCGACTTATCACCTTTCAGTGTATGTTCTTTTAAAAACTCGTCAGGTCTGTCCTGCACTACAAATTTATTTAGGTTAGGTGACCACTGTTTTACATAATCATATTTATGCAGTTGTTGAAAGTCTTTATCACCACTTACTATAAGCACAGGTTCCTTTGACTGTTTTGTCAACACTGCAATTATATCGTCTGCTTCTGAGTTCTCAACATACATGTATCGATAAGGAAAGTTCTCTTTGATTTCCATTTTAACTTTATGTAATGTATCAAAGATAAGAGTCCAATCCATACTATCATTTTCTCTTGCCTTTTTTCTGTTTGCTTTATACAGTGGAAAGTAATCACGTCTCCATGGATTAGCTGCGTCAGTGCACAACACCATTTCCCCATACTCTTCTGCATATCTTTTCTGATAGTTACGTAGTGAGTTAATAATCATGTGACGTAATAAGTCTTCGCTTATCTCACCGTCATTGACTTTCAATTGTGCCATAAGACCAGCTATTATGGTCTGACTAAAATCTATAAGAATCATTTAACAACTTTTAATAATATACAATTTTTATTTACAAGATTATTGTCTGGCGTTTTAGACTTAGTTCTTAACTCGTCCATAAATCCATTTGCAATAATATTGCCACCTTTTATAAGCCTATCAAGTAACTTGATATCTGTCAAGGTCTTTTCTTCAACTTTATCACAACTTACAATCTTGGTGCCTTTTACGTTGAGTCCATAAGAACTGTAGCACCTTATCTTCCTGCTTCTGACATTGTAGGTGAATAACTTTTTGGCACGAATGATTTCTGTCGGGTCGATACTCTTAAGACCTGTCTCTCTATCTTCTGTGCAAATGTTTTGTCTTAACTTTTTTACTTTTTGTGTTGGTGTTTGTATTCTACGTTTACGAACAACTTTATTATTCTTTAACCACTCTTGAATATCTGATTCTATCTTCTCATGAAATGCAAGATACTTTTCTTTTTGTTTTGTTGTAAGGAAACTATATCCCTCTGCTAACTGGTCACAACCTTCTTCGTTTTTAATTTCGTAAATAGTATGTTCGTTTAGACCACTCATATACTTAACAACCATAGGACTGTATCCTAACTGGTTTAAGAATTTATACATATCGAACTTCTTGGGCCAATTATCGATTGCTTCTTCTACGTCTCCCCACGCATCTAAAGCCTTTTCTCGGCACCTTTCTTGTATCGAAGGTTTAGTCTTCGGTTGAATCATCTCTCTTATTAGTTAACAAAAACTTCCTCGCTGGATTAATCATTAAATTCGCCCTCTTCATAAAGTCACGATTAACTAAGAAGGGGATAAAATTACGTTTGTCTAATGACACTTCTTGTTCGTATATAGTATTTAAGAAGTTTACTTCCATACTTACTACTGGTCTTTTTTCGGCTGGTTTTACTAACTCAACCATTCTGACTAACTTAGCAGAATGTTTTTTACCATGCCAACCTGTCCACGTTACCTTCTTTCCGACAATTTTTATATCGTCTGCGTGTAAAGAACAAACAGTAGTGTTGTTACCAGTATCAAGTTTAGCAGTCATTTCTTCACCGTCAACTTCCATAGTCTCTAAGACACCACACTCTTTAGGTGAGTATTTCCAAATGTCTCTATCCATGTATTTGTCAATGACAAGTTCTGAAATGTTTTTCTTTGTAATCTTACTGATACCTTGTGTGCCTGGCGAATGGTTTACCTCTAGAATAAACGGTGCGTCTTTCTCTCTATTCTTTGAAGGAATAAAGTCAACACCAACCCATTGTCCGTTCACTGCTTTAGCAGCATGAAGACATTGGTCTTTTTCTAGTTCGGTAAGTTCTACCGTATCACCTTTAGCACCCTGTGACATATTACTTCTAAAGTCACCAGTGATTTTGTTACGTTTCATTGTTCCGACTATCTCACGGTTTACAATAACAACTCTAACGTCAAAGTCTGATTCGATATATTCCTGTAATAGAATATCACAGAAGGGGTCAATCTTATAAATCAAACTTACTTGAGATTGAAGTGAACGTTCTGTTTCGATTAACAGGACACCCACTCCTTTAGAACCCTGTAATGTTTTTAACACCATAGGGAATTCATTGTCTAATGCTTCGTGTGCTTTGTCTACTGTTTCAGGTTCGTCATTCGGAATCAAAACAGTTCTTGGTTGATTCATACCAATCTCTTGAAGTCTAAGATAAGTTCTAAACTTATCCGCACACACTTCAATACATTCTCTTGGATTACATGTTGCAATACCATAACGTTCTATCTGTGAGATTAAATCAAGATAGGAATCTTTACGTGTTACACTTCCACGATTCATTACGATTGTGTCAGCGTCTAATTCAAAACCTTTATCATCGTCTGCGTTGTGAATACGAACCTCACCTGAATCTTCGTCACGTAAAATAAAAGCACCATTGACTCGACAGTTATAAACTTCTAGTCCTTCCTTCTCGGCAGCTTTCATAAGTTTAGTAGAACTTGCATTCTCCTTTATGTTCTTAGGTCTATCTGCAAGCACGACAAGACGGAAAGGTTTTATATTACTTTCTTCTTTTGCTTCTGTTACTTCGCTAAACGATTTCATAGTAGGTATTTAGGAATAGGTTATGTTTTGTCATGTAATTTTACAAATGCTTCTGCGTCCATAACCACTAAAGGTTTGGAACGGTTTCGTTTAATAACAACTAAAGGTTCGTATCCTTTACAGTTGTCTGTTGCCTGTTCGTATGCTTTCCATACGTTAACTGCTTCTTGGTTTTTACATTCTATACTATATGGAAATATTTCTCTAGTCTGTTTTCCCATAATAATATCTTCACCGCCACTTCCCATAGGACGTGATTCTAAATCTTCGGGGTCAGCGTTTAGTTCTTCTACGAGTAGATTAGCAAACCATTTCTGTAGTAATCTACCTTTTGCTTTCGCACTTGAAGTCTTCATAATTTTATCGCAAGTAATAATAAAATAGCAATCAATAATATATTCGTCATGAACATACCAATGCCAAGAATCGTATGATACCATATCCATCTTGTTTTATATGCATTGTCAATTGTTAACTCGTCAGGGTCAGGGTCTTTCCACACGTCTTTCTCAACGTCCTGCTTCCATAATGTATCCCACCATTTCATAATATACCTCTTCTTAAAATATCACTGAGACTCCGCAACCGCATCTTGACTGTTCGTCAGGGTTGATGATTTCAAATGATTCATTGATTCCACGCACGACATAGTCAAGGGTGGCGTGTTGTAAGAAGGGTATGGACTGTTCATCAATCCGTATGGTAAATTTTCCGAAGTCGAGCACGGTATCGGATGGGTCATTGTCAATGGGTTCGTTATACTTAAATACATACTCCATACCAGCACAACCGCCACCAGTGAGCCCAACACGAACAGTGTTATGTTTTCCAGCTGTTTTTTCAATTAGTTTTCCTATTGCGTTATTAGTTACTTCCATTCAATTATTTATAAAAGCACCTTTGTCTTCTGTCAATTTTTTTTCTACAGCTTCCTCTTCGTCTTCACCTGTTTCCATTTTCTCTAGTTCTTCTTCTGTCAATCGATATTGTTCTAGGTCAAGGTCTTGGTCTATAGGAACGTAAATAAAATTAATCATTGAACGTTTGCAAGTATCCATTGCGTCTTCAATAGTTTCAACCATTGCTTCACCACCTAGGTTGAAAGAAGTGTTAAAGATAATCGGACAACCACTTAAAGTATGCCATGCTTTAATAAGACTGTAATAGTTTTTGTTTTGTTCTTCGGTAACTGTTTGAATCCTACAAGTATAATCATGGTGGACGATAGAACTTATCTCTTGCACCTTATCCTGTTTTACAGGAATAGCATAACTCATGTATGGTGATTCTTTAAGAGTAGAAGTTTCAAAGTATTCGTCAAAGTATTCTAACAACATAGAACCAGCAAACGGTCTGAACTCTTCTCGGTCTTTTATTTCATTGACAATATCTTTTGCGTTTGGAACGGTAGGGTCAAACATAATAGAACGATTACCCAATGCACGTGGGCCAATTTCTGATTCACCTTGGAAGATTGCAACGATTTGTTTTTTATCTATCTGTCTGATTGTTTCGTCTTCGGTGCGAATGATATACTTACCACTTGCAAACTCAATTACATTTTCTTCTTCTATGCCGTGTAGGTTCTCTCTCATAATGTATATCCTTTGTCTTGGTAAAAAGTATTCTTAACACATGAACCTATAGCAGTCCCGCCGTCATGAGCACAAGGGTCAATAAAGAAGTTATGATTAGGAAACATTTCAAGATACTTATAGTTCCCAACACAGTTCAATGCATACCCACCACTCAGAATAATATTTTTACATTCAGGTTTGTATTCTACTAAACGTTCTAATAATTTTTTAGTATGTTCTACGGTTTCGTTTTGTAACATTCCTGAAAGACCGTGTGCAGTATAGTTTTGTTTAATAGGTAAGTCTAGTCCGTAACTTGCCATACCCATGACCTTACCAGCAGCTCGTCCATGTTCGTCAAAACCTAATATAGATGATAGGGCACTAAACTTTTGTCCTTCACTATATTCGGAAGACAACCTAATATCAAAAGGCATGTCGTCCAAATCAAAATGTTTATTATGTGAAAAATAATCTTGGTCAAAAGAACCAACATTCATATCACCAGTAAATCTTGAATTACTCAAGTGTTTATATAAAGGTGTAATGTCTTGGTCACTTAGATAGAACATAGATTCCATTTCTTGATAACAAGGAAACTCGTCCCATAAGTATTTTGAACCACCACCGTCACAAACTAAAATGAGTGCGTCTTTAAATGGTGATTGATATAAACCTGCAAATGCATGTAGCAGGTGGTGTTCGTTTTGTAAGAAGTCATACTCGCTAACTCCATATAATCCTAACAGTGTGTCATTGAATCTAGTATCAATGTCGTGAAATTCAAACGGATGCAGGACAGGGAATCCTTGACAATTAAAATATTCCTGACCTTTAGCAATTCGTTCACGAGTAATAGGTTCTTCTATAATATGTTGACGTAAGTCATTGAACATTGCTCGGTCTTCTAGATAACTTATCGCTCTTGTCTTCTCTTCATCACTAGGGTAAATAGATTCTCCCTTTTTAATTTCTCTAGGGTTACCGTCTTCGTCTACTTCCAAAGTGCGAAACTTCATTTGATATATACGTCTATCAAAAGACGCAATACCAATTGTGTCGAAAGTTTCTACTAACTCATCGTCTTTACCAAAGGCAAAGTCAAGAGTCTTCCACCTTTCCATTTCGTCAGACTCGTATTTGAGTTCAACAAGTTCTCCGTCTTTACAGACTTCGTCCACACCTGACCGCATACACCAATGTTTATCTCGTGTCATACGTCCTTCTTCGTGGTAATAATCTATCTTGCCGTCTGTCATAGAACAGATAGCAGTGTCGTGTGAGGTATTGATTCCTAATACTTTAGCCATAATTAATCTTCGTTTAAAATCACAGGATTCTTTAGTGCGTCCTTGTGGTGTTGCTTGAGAAGTTTAAGTAATACGATTCTTTCTTCCCATGGTAAAGAATTAAACTGGGTAATGATTTGTAAATACTTATTGTTTATTTCTTCACTCATTATATATCTCCATAATAAAAAAGGGTAGACTCGAAAGCCTACCCTTTATTTAGTCAACCTTCATAAGGGCGGAAACAGTTTTCACGCATGTCGTGTAAGAACTTGTGGACTTGGTGATGTATCGTTTCCGTTATCCTAACTCCCAGTCACTTAGCTTGCGTAAGCATACTCAGTGCCAAGAACTGCATCGATGCCCGCTTGGACAATTGCAGCTGAAGGTGTGCCTAACCTATAAAAGGTTTTTCCACCAACTTTGTTTTCATAGATTACATTACCTTCACTTCTGAGGGTATCAATCATGGCACGTGGTGACGTTAGGTCAAACCTGCCTCTGATTGTAGTCCATGCAACATTGTTGCCTTTCGATAAAAGGTTAAGAACCTTTTGTTTTTTACTCAATCTAGCTGTCATATTTTCTCCTATATTTTGCTTATTGAACATTCATTATACACTAACACCATAGTCTTTGTATAGAGGGTTTTAGTATTTAAATGAATTCTTTTGAATACACATGCAATCTAGATTGGTAGGGGAGTTACCCTCGCAATATTCAATCTGACCATTAGGGCATATCAACGGTGGATTGTATGGTTTAACATAGTCCACTGTGCTACAACCCAACAAAGTTAGAAAAGTTAAAAAACTAATCGTCATCGTCTTCATGTATTATTATTTCTCCTTCGTCTTCAAACATAACACCGTATGTTTGGGGAAGTGCAATCGCAACCAGTTCAAGTAATGCGTCATAGGTTCTTGCGAAGTCTCGTAATACTGTGAGACGATTTTTAATATCTATGGGCACAACTTGTCCGTCTTGTGATAGTGCTTCCTCTAGTTCATTTAGTTCAAACAACATGGGCAGATTCCTTACCTTGAATCCGAAAGTAAACCTGTCCAGTATCTGAAAGTTTAGTTTGTAAGATATCACCCTCATTCAGTGAAAGTGATTCTAACGTCAACTCCTTGTCCATGATTAAACAATCGTGCTTCCGTATGAATTTATAATCCACAAAGGTAACACCTTGTTCAAGTCTTGATTGGATTGCGAAGTCTGCTAACATCTTTGCCTTGCCCCCAAGTTGTTCATAGGGGACTCGCTCTATGTCGTCTGTCATTGTGTGGTATCCTTATACCCAGTTTGCGATAATGTAAAGCACCAAAAGAATTGGTGCGAGATACTTAGCCAACTTCCAACCGATTCTAACAAAAGCAAAGACTGCTAAGAGAACTATACCAATTGTTATACCAATCGAAAGTAGCACCCATATATAGTCAAACACTTCGTTCATGTATTATCTCCTTCGGTATAGGACGTGCGTTGTTTATCAAACTGTCCTTTACCAGTAAGAGGTTTCTTTTGAAAGTGGTCTGTTACCTCTTCTCTTTTCTCAGGTAAGTTATCCACATACCTATCAATCTTTTTTTGTTTATCCTGCGTAATGATAATGGTTGTGCCTATTGCAAAGAAACCTGCACCGAGAACTAATAGTATTTGTATTACTATATCCCACATGCTACTTACCAATATCCACAATGTTCTCAGGATTAATCACCTGATACGCACCTTTGTTATATGCAGGTGCAACTGTAAACTTCTTAG
>Ga0163179_10003182_pt1 | contig 11213 bp, 10 predicted proteins | sample AtlANTMetagenome_FD_109643 | JGI IMG/M metagenome (GOLD analysis project Ga0163179, IMG submission 109643) | Marine eukaryotic phytoplankton communities from the Atlantic Ocean - Atlantic ANT 2 Metagenome | ecosystem: Environmental > Aquatic > Marine > Oceanic | place: North Atlantic Ocean... | reverse complement strand
CGCGGCTCGCGAGGCGGTGACACTAAGCCAATGAAAAAGCCAAACAAGGCTGCCGAAACAATGCCGTTTACTACTGATGATGATGAACCAAGTCCTGAAACCGCATCTGCACCCAACCCTATAAAAGCTGCTATTGATGGAATATATGACTTGGTCTCAGACATGGATCCAGAAGATGTGCAAGACATTTTTCAAATTGTATTTCAAAAACTTCCGGGTGTTGAAATGTTGAGCCCGGGCGATGAAGGATATCCAGAAGATAAACCACCTACTGAATATGTTCCCGGGGCAATGGGGCGCCCACAAGTTGGCTTTAGAGAAGAGTTGATTAACAAAGCGTACGCAAGAATATTAGAAATGGCTGGCATTCCATATAAAAGGGATGATGATGACTTTGATTACGAAAACATGTCAGATGCAGAATTAATAGACATGGCAGAAAGAGATGGAATTGAGGAAATTCTAATTACTGATGATGATGGGGATCTTGTAAATCGTGAAGAAGTAATAGCGGCGTTGAAAGATGTATGAGTTTTCAATTAGACAAAAAACAAAAGGTTAAAGAAATATTAAAATGCGGGAAAGACCCCGCATATTTTCTTAAAACATACGCAAGAATATCACACCCCATGCATGGGTTAATTTTATTTGACACATATGATTTTCAAGATGTTCTTCTACAAGACTTCAACGACTATCGCTTTAATGTTATATTAAAAGCACGCCAGCTTGGTATTTCCACCATTACGGCTGGTTACATTGTATGGTTGATGTTGTTTCATAGAGACAAGTCAATCCTCGTCATGGCAACAAAGTTTGCAACTGCTGGTAACCTAGTAAAGAAAGTTAAGAACATAATGAGAAACGTACCAGATTGGTTGCGTATCGCTACCATTAGTGTTGACAACCGTACATCTTTTGAGCTTTCTAATGGATCTTCCATTAAAGCAGCTTCTACTTCTGGTGATGCTGGTCGTTCTGAGGCGTTGTCTCTTTTAGTTCTTGATGAGGCTGCACACATTGAAGGGCTGGATGAATTGTGGACCGGTCTGTATCCCACGCTTTCAACTGGTGGGCGCTGTATCGCACTGTCTACTCCCAATGGAGTTGGGAACTGGTTTCACAAAACATGCACAGATTCAGAGGCAGGTGTTAATAACTTCAATTTAACAACATTGCCGTGGGATGTACACCCAGATCGCGACACAGAATGGTACAAGAAAGAAACTAAGAACATGTCAAAGCGCCAAATTGCACAGGAGCTTGAGTGTAACTTCAATACTTCAGGTGAAACGGTGATTGATCCGGAATGCATGGAGTGGATGCTTTCAAATGTGTGCGAGCCAAAGCATAGAACAGGCTTTGATAGAAACTTTTGGATCTGGGAAGAGTATGATCCATCATGTAACTATCTTTTGGTTTCAGATGTTGCTCGCGGAGATGGAGCAGATTATTCTACATTTCATATTATCAAACTTGAAACATTAGAGATAATTGGAGAATACCAAGGAAGAGCAACGTTAGATATGTTTGCTAACATGCTCAATCAAGTTGGCAGAGAATATGGGGATTGCATGCTCGTTGTTGAAAACAACAATGTAGGATATACTGTGCTTGATAAATTATTAGAATATGGTTACCCCAATTTATATCACTCCATAAAATCTACTCACGAATATATTGAACAATATCAGGCAGAAAATACAAATTCGGCGGTACCGGGTTTTTCTACTACAATGAAAACACGACCTCTTATAGTAGCGAAATTAGAGGAGTTTATAAGGAATAAACTAATTACCGTATACTCTTCTCGTACAATTAACGAGATGAAGACTTTTATTTGGAGGAATGGTAAACCGCAAGCGATGAAAGGATACCATGATGATTTGATTATGGCTTTGGCGATTGCATGCTGGGTAAGAGACACAGCGCTGCAAAATAGCTCTAGAGAATTAAACTATAAAAAAGCTTTTGTTAGCGCGATATACACCTCTAAAAAAACCATGAACACACAAATTAAAGGACAACAAGGGTACAAGAAAGACGATTTATTTGATAAAATGGGTGAAGCAGAAAAAATGTATAACCAATATAAATGGATAATAAAGTGAGAAATTAAATGGCTGAAAATCAAAAAAATACTAGAAACACACAATCACAATTATTTAAAGCACTTACTAGGTTGTTTTCAGGACCTATAATTAATTATAGATCTCAATCAGGTAGAAAAATTCGTAGACAACACTTGGACAAGTTTTCAAGTCGTTTTAAAACTGCATCTGGTCAGCAGTTTAAAAAGTCTCTTTACAATCCTTTAGATCAGTTGGCTGCAAATGCGATGCAAAACCAACGACGTGTTGAAAGATATGTTGATTTTGATCAAATGGAGTACATGCCAGAAATTGCATCTGCGATGGATATCTATGCAGATGAAATGACCACCCACTCTGATCTAACAGAGATGTTAAATGTCAAATGTCCAAATGAAGAAATTAAAGCAGTTCTACAAAATCTTTATTCAAAGATTTTAAATGTAGAATATAATCTATTTGGCTGGGCTCGAACAATGTGTAAGTATGGAGACTTCTTTCTTTATCTTGATATTGATGATAAATACGGTGTTCAATCTGTAATTTCATTGCCTTTAACCGAAATTGAGAGACTTGAAGGACAAGACTCAACAAATCCCAACTATATTCAATACCAGTGGAATACTGCTGGTATGACTTTTGAAAACTGGCAAGTAGCACATTTTAGAGTGCTTGGTAATGATAAGCACTCACCGTACGGCACATCTATTTTAGATCCTGCCCGTCGCATTTTTAGACAGCTTACTCTAGTCGAAGATGCGATGATGGCTTATCGTATTATTCGCTCATCTGAAAGAAGGTTATTTAAGATTGATGTTGGAGGAATCCCGCCAAATGAGGTTGAGCAATATATGGAAAAGATTGTTACTCAACTTAAGCGCCACTCTGTTGTTGATCCAAGTTCAGGTCGTATTGACTTGCGCTATAATCCAATGAGCATCGAAGAGGACTATTTTATTCCAGTTAGACAGGGTTCTGCGACTGATATTACAAACCTTGCCGGCGGACAAAACACCACTCAGATTGAAGATGTTAAGTATCTTCGCGACAAATTGTTTTCCGCACTAAAAATTCCTCAAGCTTATCTTGCAATGGGAGAGGGCGCAGCAGAAGACAAAACCACACTTGCTCAAAAGGACATTCGTTTCGCAAGAACAATTCAAAGATTACAACGCGTTATTATTGCTGAGCTTGAAAAGATTGGGATTATACACCTTTATACTCTTGGTTTCCGCGGCGACGATTTGATAGGATTTAGGCTTTCTTTAAATAACCCATCAAAGATCGCTGAATTACAAGAAATTGAACATTGGAAAGCTAAATTCGATATTGCAGCCTCTGCCACGGAAGGATACTTCTCTCGACGCTGGGTTGCTGAAAATGTATTTGGCATGTCTCATGAAGAGTTTATGCGTAATCAAAGAGAAATGTATTATGACCGTAAACAAGACGCGTCGTTACAAGCAGTCGCAGAAGCAATGGCTGCTGGTGAAGCCGCAGGATTGGCTGGTGATGCTGGTCTTGGAGTGGACGCCGGTTTGGGTGATGATCTTGGTGGCGATTTAGGTGGTGATCTTGGTGGTGATCTTGGAGGCGATTTAGGCGCGGAAGAGATGCCAGCAGGTGATGCAGGCGGTGAAGAATCTACGCTATTAGCGGTACCGCCCGGCTCTAGAGATTCGCCGCGACTTACTCCCGGCGCAAAAGGCAAGGTATACCACCCGGTAAAGACTGATTCCCGTAAAGATAGCGGACCTAGAATCAGAAATTACAAGGCTCAATACAATTCAGAAAAACGTGGCTCTTCCAACCGTGCAAAGTTCCCCGGCGGAGAAATAGCCTCAATAACAAGTATGTCACCGTTGTCAAAAGGTATTTATGAACAAGATGAATCTATTTATAATTTGAAAGAGTCAAAAGAGGAGCAAAAGCTTTTTGAAGTCAACGATTCTTTACACAACCTGTTAAGGGATCTAGAAAATAGTAAAAAATTAATTACGGAGCAAAATGATGAAAACTAGACACAACAAAAAAAGGAACACAGCGTTTGTTTATGAAGCTCTAATAAGAGAAGGAACGTCCGCAATCTTACAAAAAGATGAGGCTCGCTGTAATAAGGTTGTTGCTATCATCAAGAAACATTTCAAGGATGGTTCTATTCTTAAAAAAGATTTGGACTGCTATAAATCCTTATACGAAAACCAGAACTTAAGCGAACTCGATAGCGCTAGAATTATAAAAGAAGCGCGCATACAAAAAAGAATGATTGATTCAAGTAGTCTTTTTACTGCGCAAACTGGGTTAATACACGACATTAATAAGGACGTGGAACCATCGGTGTTTAACAATTTTGTACCAAACTATAGATCTTTGGCGAACATATACCAAATGTTCTCCGATTCTACTAATCCAAAAGATGCAGTTTTATTAGAAAATCTTGTTATTGGTGACATGGTAAAGAAAATAGAACAAGAAGAAAAACAAGAAGTTGATAACTTGGTTGTTAATTCTTTTGTACAAAAATTTAATCAAAAATATAAAGAAGAACTCTTTGAAGAACAAAAGACACTGTTAGGCTTATACATTCAATCATTTGTAGACAACTCAGTTGAATTCAAATCATTTTTGAATGAAGAGATTTCTAGGTTAAAGAATGAACTTAAAAAAGCAAAATCAGAGGAATATATCGCTAGCGATGAAGATATGACAGAAAAAGCAAATGAAATTCTACTCAAGTTGGAATCTTTCAAGAAAACAGAGATAAGCGACAACATACTTTTAACAGTATTGAAGGTCCAATCACTTATTAGGGAAACAAGTTTAGATGGCAATAGTAATTAGAATTGGTGAAAAAGCAAACGAAAAGAAGGTTAGGTTGGAACTTAATGCGCGCCAATCTTTAAATGGTGACGTTATGATATTTGATCACGGAGATATAGACATTGTGCTTTCCCCTACGAATAAAAAGATAACAGCATTTCCAAAGGATACAATGTCCGATTTAGTTTATGGCGCACAAAATAGATTGATGGCGCACCTGATCAAGAAAGGCATAATGACACCAGAAACTGTTCAGGCTGGTTCTTTTTATGGAGCACTTGAGGGCACCATTCAAGAATCTGCAAAGCCAGAGATATCTGGACCTAAACTTGCTTTGATTAATATTTCTAATTTTATTGATGAAGAGCGTCCTTATTTTGAAAATCTTGAAGCAATTATCTCTATGGAAGATGACGGGCTTGTTCACCCAGATAAGGAAGACTCAACGGAGTTAGGCGAGGTTCCACATGCTGTTGAAAAAGGCTCTATAAATCATAAATACATCAGAGATCCATATTCATTAAATTATATGTATACTTTCGAATAGAGGAAAAATGGAATTACTCACATTTATACTTTGCGCATACGGACTGACACAAATCCTAGTCTACAGCGATATGCCATTACTGAATAAATTAAGACCGTCAAAACAATTTGCAGGGGGATATGGTAAAGTGTTCCATTGCCCAATGTGCATGGGATTTCACGTAGGTTGGTTTTTAATGCTACTTTCTCCATTCACAGGACTATTTAATTTTGACGTTTCTGTTACCAATTTTATTTTATTGGGCTGTTTGTCATCAGGAACATCTTACATACTGAATATGGTATTCGGAGACGAGGGAATAAAACATGAACACAAACATTTGGACACAAAAGTGGATGCTACAGCCAGTTAGACACTGCTGTAAAGGATCTTAGCTGTGAAAATTACTGAAGCAGAATTATTATCAATCATAGACGAAGAAATACAGAATATGATTGATGAAGGCGTTCTTGATAGACTCAAGGCTAAAGGTGCTGGTGCAGTAAGCGGTCTTGCCGGCAAAGCTGTCGGTAAATTAGGCTTTACGGGAGCCGCAGCAGACGCCGCGGCATACTCTAAAAATAAACAAGTTTCATCAATAATGAATTCTTATGCAAATCATTTGTTAAAATTAAAGCAAAAACTTGAAACCGATGGGATGAAACTTGGAATTGAAGATGCTGCAAACTTTCGACAAATATCAAACGCCATATCTCAGACTCGCGCCATGGCTTCTAAATTAGCGCAAGGTCAAGCCCAAGCAGCCGCTCAACAGCAACAAGCAGCGCCAGCGCAACAGCAACAACAAGCAGCGCCAGCGCAACAGCAGCAACAAGCAGCGCCACCGCAACCACCCGCCCAACAACCTGCAGCAGAACCAGAAGCCGCTCAACCTGCAGCACAACCAACCGCCCAGCAACCTGCAGCAGAACCAGAAGCCCAACAACCTGCAGCAGCACCCACCGGCAGCAAACCAAATATTAAACAAGTACGCGGCGGCGGTGCATCGCAGGGTGAAATGCAACCAGACGGCGCAAAACCACCAGTGAGGTCGAGAGATAAAATGGGCTCTGGTGGAGGTACCCAAGCACAAAAAGATTTTGCAAAATCACTTGCAAGGGGCATGGACCAAAGCGATGCACGTGATGCTGAATTAGAAAAAATACGAAATCAACGACGAGAGCGGGAACGACCCGCGCGGGAGGCTGAACTAGCTGCAACCAAAAAACGCGACCAAGACGCCTTAAAGCCAAAATCGAAACCAAATAAAGCAGCAGAAAGCAAAGAGAAAAAGGGCGAGACCCTAAACGAACAACTACAAGAGATTTCAAAAAGATGGGGGTTTGATAAATAATGTCAAAGAAACTTTTAAGAGAATATTATGAACTTTGTGAGGGTGGTGTATGCCAAGACCTTTTAACTGAAGAAGAAAAGCGTTTTGTTGCTGACGGTGGAATGATTTTGTCTGGTATCATGCAAAAGTCTGACACACAAAACGGAAACGGACGTGTTTATCCACACCGTGTACTAGCAAGAGAAGTAAAAAACTATGCCAAGCTTGTTAAAGAGCGTCGAGCACTAGGCGAATTAGATCATCCTGACGATTCAGTTATCAATTTACGTAATGCATCACATATGGTGACAGAGATTTGGATGGAAGGAAAAGACGTGAAAGGCAAGATTAAAGTCCTTGACACCCCATCAGGAAAAGTTTTACAAGAATTAGTGAAAGCAAATGTTAATGTAGGGATCTCATCACGTGGAATGGGATCCGTTTCAGAAAACAGCGGACAAACAATTGTTGAAGACGATTTTCAGTTGATTTGTTTCGATATGGTTTCTGAACCTTCAACTCCCGGCGCCTTTATGATGAAAGAAGCTAAAGATATACAAAACAGAGTTTTTACAAAAGCAGATAAGGTTAATCGTTTATTAAATGAGGTTTTAGATGAAGAAGAGTGATTTAAAAAATTTAATCAAACCAATTGTTAAAGAGTGCATACAAGAAGCCCTTCTCGAAGAAGGTCTTTTGTCTAATGTGGTGTCCGAAGTGGTTAGTGGATTGCAAACTGCCCCTGTAATCAGGGAACAAGTTGAGTCACCCTCGCCGCGACCAGCACCAAAGCCGCGTGATTATAATCAAAATAGAAAGAAATTATTGGATGCGATCGGTGGCGATGCCTATAATGGTGTAGATTTATTTGAAGGCACGACACCAGTGCCGGCACAACGTGAACAACAAGCTGGATCCGTGGATCTTGGAGATCCGAATGATTCGGGAGTGGACATCAGCTCTGTGATTGGCGGCGCCGCAAGAATGTGGGATATGATGAAATAAAATGAAAAGAAAGAAATCAAATGTTATAGTCACATCTAAAGAGTGCCGCGGCAACACAGAAAGAATGATTAGAAGGTTTTTAAAGAAAACCAAAAAAGAGAAGATAATAGAAGAAATAAGAGACAGAAGGTATCACAAAAAACCTTCGGTTAAGAAAAGAGAAGAGAGAGCGAAGGCGGAAAGAAGACGTGCCCGAGAAGAGCTTAAAAAAATAAGAGCGCTTGAAAGACGTAATAGAAAAAATAGGTGACTATTTATTTTGAGCATTTCGGAGGTTACATAGATGTCGAGATTTGGATGGGCATATGTAGATTGTGATCCACAGGGATCCGCAACAGGCCCAACCGGGTCAATTCAGTTTTTAACGGGCGCTGGTTTTACTTCCGGTTCCCACAATTTAATGTATTACACTGCGTCTGCCACTGGTCCAAGTGGTGAAACGTATGAAGGTGGTACGGTCGCTATAACCGGCGCACTAATTGTTAAGGGCGCGATTAGCGCTAGTCATTATCACATTGAGAATGTGGTTGAAATGGATACGACCGGCTCAACCAAGTTTGGGAATACTGACGATGACACGCATGCACGAACAGGTAGTCTTGAAGTGGTTAATGCCGCTGGTACAATGTTGTTTGATGTTGACAATTCAACTGAAACTACAACTGTTCGAGCATTTAAGGTATTATATACAGAAGTCACAAATACCAAAATTACTGCCAGTGTTCCAAGTTATATCTTGGGTGTCACAAGGACTGGTAGCGTGGAAATTAATATTCCAGCTGCCTCAACGTATGGTGCTGGTGCTATGCTAGTTGTTAAGGATGAATTGGTAGATCGCGGAGGCACACATCATATCCGATTGACAGCTTCTGCCGGTTATAATATCGATAACAGCAGTTTCTACATATTAACCGGTTCTTTATCTTCCATCAGCTTGTATTCTAATGGCTCTAATTGGTTTATATTCTAGAAATTAATATTTTGGATTTTAAATCCACTGTACACTATTTAATAATGAAAATTTAGGAGATTTTATAATGGCGAATTCGCGTTGGGGACCACCCGGACTACATCACGTAGGGGCTTACCAAGTTTCAGGAGTACCTTGGATATCAGGATCGCTCACTATGGCACAGAACCAAGAACACAAATACAAGTTTCCATATGTAACGCAAAATATACAGGTAATTAACCTTTCTTCTCGACCAATTAGGGTTCACTTTGCTAGCAAAGATGGTCCCGACGCGGGATGGGATCCCATTGGAGGAATGCATTTTATAGAGCTTGACAGTGATGAAGATTCATTAAGTTTAAATGTTAAGTGTACAAAATTGTATGTTTCAACAGCAAATGTTTCGCACTCAGCAACAGGTGAATATCGCGTTATAGCAACTTTGACAAATATACCCTCTGGTAGTATGGCAGACAATGCTCTTTCTGGTTCTGGTATTACGGATCTTGATAGTTCGTAGGTTTTGGACCCTATAAGGGTATTTATTGTTATAATTTTAAGGAGATATAAAAAATGGGTTTCAAGTCAGGCGGCGGCGGCGGCAGCTTTAGTTCTGGTAGGGGGGATATCGATGGCGATTTGACTGTCAGGGGTACCACACCTACATTGACTATTGGAGACGGCGGCGAAGAAGATGTCGCGGTTATTTTCGATGGTAACGCAAAAGATTTCTACGTAGGTCTGGACGACAGTGCAGATAAGCTTGTCATTGGTGAAGGTTCGACTGTTGGCACAAATTCAATTTTGACGCTAACAGACGACACAGTTACAATTGGAGACGGCGCTACCGTTGACACAATGCTCGTCTTTGACGGTAATGCTCAAGATTATCGCATTGGTATTGATGATGGCACTGATACACTTGAAATTGGTCATGGCACCGCTCACGGTACTCGCGCTGCACTTATAATTAATAGTAGTGGTGACGTAACCAAGATCGGTACAGACACTCACACTTCCGGTCAGTTCCTTAAGTATGACGGATCAAAATTTGTCCTGTCCTCAGTTTCGGATGCCGGATCGGTTGCCGCAAACGGCATCACCGCCGGCGATGGCGCTGTGTCTATTGCAACAACAGCAGGGGATATTACGCTAGATGCTCAAGAGGGTGATGCCAATATTGTTTTCAAAGGTACCGATGGTAGTAGTGACATTACAGCCTTAACACTTTCTATGGCTGATGCTGGTACAGCCGTGTTTAATCACGACATACACCTTGATTCAGATGGTTCTATCCTTGCGTTTGGTGATAATCAAGAAATTACTTTAACGCACGAACACGATCTTGGTCTTATACTGGAAGGTAACGGAGTCTCCGCATGTCCAGTTCTAACTCTTAAAAACACAAACGCAGATGCCACCGGTGGAACACTTAAGTTTGATAAGAACGGTAGCAGTCCTGCTGATAGTGACGTTATTGGTAATATAACTTTCGTTAGTGAAGATGATGGCTCTGCTGTACATACTTATGCCACCATAGTGGGTTCAATTGATGTTGACGCCGCCGGCGAAGAATCAGGAAAAATAGTTTTAAATGTTGCCACTCATGATGGTGATGCTCCCGAAGCCGGTCTGACGCTGGTAGGCGGATCAGCAGATTCTGAAATTGATGCAACTATCGGAAAAGGCGCAGCGTCTGTTACTACGGTTGCTGGAACATTAACCATGGGCAGTACCGCCACACTAACCAACGCAGGTTTGGTTGCAGTCGCAAACCAGTCTAACATCACGGGAGTTGGTGCGCTAGCCAGCGGAACGATTGCCGCCGGCTTTGGGGCTATTGATAACGGCACATCCGGTATCAGAACAAACATTTTTACAGCCGAAACTTCAATTGTTCCCGATGCATCTGGCGGCGCCGACATTGGTTCGACCAGCGCCGAATGGGGAGATGTATACCTAGCCGATGAAAAGGCAATTAAGTTTGGTAATGAACAAGATATCACACTAACACATGTACAAGATACAGGATTAATACTTGCTTCAGTTGCTTCTGCAACACCTGTCTTTACTCTAAAAACAACCAACAGCACCACCGGAACCTCCGGCGAATTACAGTTCCTTAAAGACGCTGCTGATACACAAGACGGCGAAGTACTTGGTAGAATTTCATTCTATGGCGAAGACGAAGGCAACAACAACACACATTTTGCTAGCATTGTCGCGTCGATTGGCGAATCTGACGAAACAGATGAAGCCGGTATACTAGAACTACAAGTAGCAGAAAGTGATGGAACAGACACCGCCGTAACGACTGGTTTAAAACTTACGGGCGCTCCAACAACAGATGGTAAGATAGACGTGGAAATTGGAGCAGGAACAACATCTACGACAACTATTGCGGGTACGTTAGATCTTGGAGACAGGAACATTACCAACGTTGGCGACATCGATTGCGACTCTATCAGTATTGCTGATGCGGCATCG
>Ga0163179_10003181_pt1 | contig 11213 bp, 2 predicted proteins | sample AtlANTMetagenome_FD_109643 | JGI IMG/M metagenome (GOLD analysis project Ga0163179, IMG submission 109643) | Marine eukaryotic phytoplankton communities from the Atlantic Ocean - Atlantic ANT 2 Metagenome | ecosystem: Environmental > Aquatic > Marine > Oceanic | place: North Atlantic Ocean... | reverse complement strand
TATTACTTTGACTTGCTGTAAGTCCTGATATAGTTACACCTTTACCACCACCAGTCAACACAACTTGATCAGATGTAAGTGCTTGAACAGCACCACTGGTGTATATCACAGTATATCTTTCTTCATCAAAAGGTGCATACACTAGATCACTCCCTGACAATGATGGAAGAGTCATTTGACCACTACTATCTGTGCTGAGTCCTGTGTCTTCAACTCTAATCTGTAAGAGAGAGTTAGTTAGGTCTAGTGATTCTACTGCTTTGTTAGGTAACTCAGCATACATAAATCCACTCTTAGATCCTCTAAGTTTACCTGCCACAATCTTGAGGTCACTAACAGTTACGGTAGAACTAGGTAATGCCTTGTGGTTTATGCCAGATGTTGTATCAGGTGCTGCTACAACAGTCACGTTATTGCTTGTAGGACTAATTGCACTTACAACGTTGAATGTCACGTCTGTCTGACCACCAAGTTTATATGCAATAACATCTCCTATCTTGAAATTCTTTACCCATCCAGACGTACCACTGGTGATAACACCACCACTTGTGATACTGAATGATCTACCTGTAAGGTCTTTCTTAGTCTCTAGTACGACATCAGCAGAAAATGTTCTAGACGCTGCAGTGGATCTGACTGATTTTATATCACTGAGGTCAAACTCAGTTACGTCTGTGACAACTCTACCATTTCTTTCACCATTGATTATTATTTGTTCATCTTTCAAAAATTTACCTGCCACTTGATTCAATACAACAGTTGTAGAACCTGACACTGCAGTCTTTAGAAAACCTCTAGCACCAGAACTTATCCCTTCTATAACAGCAGGTAATGCTATTGTGTGTGCTTGGTTTATTGTAAGTTGTGTATCTGTTTGTATGTCGAATAAGAACAGATCGAACACACTTGTGTCACCTGAGTATGCTGCGTTTTGCAACTTATAATCATATACCCTTGCTCTACCTATCTCTGTTCTTGCAGTTGCTTTGTTAGATAGTAATCTTTCTTTTTGTAGTGAGACATAATCAGATGTAGCAGCAGACAACTTGATTTGTGCACCATTGAGTACATTGTGAACTCTTAGTTTATTACCTGCTTCAAATGGAACAGCAGATGACTCAAGTAGTCTTGTTGCTCTAGGTTTTTCTACGTCTAAATTTGTAGAACCTTGAGTTTTTACTTCATATCCTTTTACGTATGCTTTACCAGGTCCTATTCTTAGATTCAATAAGTCTTTTGACGGTGTATTACCATCATCTGTAAGTTCTTCTGGGAAGAATGTTCCGAAAGTGTCAACTCTATTGTTCAAACATTCTTTTGCCTCGATGTCAAACTTATCAACATAATAATTACCACTCTCATCAAATGTTCTTCTTGCAAATTCTTTTGCTATCTCACTGTATACTGTATTGTCAACTATCTTCTTGGTTATACCACTCTCTACACGTTGCAGTTCTATAAAGTTCTCGTCTTGAAAATCTGTTAGATCTTTCTTAATGAGAGAAACACTAATCTTGAACCTATCAGCACCAGGAGCAGTGAAATTGGAGAATCCAGAAGCATTATCGTATAGACTATTATCATCAACAGCAGTGACAATCTCCTCATTAACATTGAGTCCTACCCTGAATGATGCGAATGGTTCGTATTGATTTAGTATTATAGTTTCTGGATTTACTTCTATAAAAGATCCACGAACAAACCACACACCTCTTGTAATTGCGAATGCAGATCCAACGCTTGTTGCGTTTGAGTTGATTGCAGTTGCAAAGTCACTACCAGATGTTATAGTTGTGTTACCATAAGTAAAGTCAGACAATGTAATGAGTGTCTCACCATCTATAAACGCCTCATTCAAGAAGTCATCTGATGCACTCTCATACTTGATGTATAGTGTAGTATGATCTGTCTCCGATGAAGCAGCAGATAATACCTTCACACACTGTGCAACGATGCCAGATGTTTTACCTTGTACTCTTAGACCAACTAACTTATCATAGTACAATTCTACAGGAACACCAAAAAATGTAGATTCTACTTTGACAGAAGTGTATTGACCATCATACTTGAATACGCCAGGAATCACCATGGATCCCTCTTTGAACATATGCTTACCAAACTTCTCAATCTGTCCTTGTAGGATAGACTGTAGTGTGGTTAGTTCTCTTGCTTGAACTGGTGTGCCAGGTTTGAATAGAACTTTATTAAAGTTCTTAGACGACTCATAGTCGTCAAAATATGGACTGACGTTTAGGTTGGTGTTCTGTGGCATTTTAGAATTCTAAAATAATTTTGATATCTTCACGTTGGTTAGTTGCCCTTGTAACCTCAGGTCTATGGTCAATGTAAATTAGGTTACCAGAATATTTTTTGATCTCAGGGTTGGCGAGTCCACTGTTATATGTTTGACCAAAATAATATGTTCTTGCATTGACTGTGGTTGATACCCCTGTGAAAGCAGTGTCAATTGACAATGTTTCTGTACCAGTTGTAGTCTTTACAATCACGTTATTGCTACCCCCTGTTGGGTTCGCTTGAAACCTATTTAGTTTGTAACCGTAGGTCGGTTTATTACCTGAGGTGTCATTAGTAGCAACGGATCTGTCTTGCCAATACTGCAATACTTTAGTTACAGAATCATATCCAATTATTTTACCTATAGCAGTAGATCCAACTCCTACAGTTTGAGTTACATCACCATCAGCAGATACAACCATACTTGTAGTTGCTGCACCTGCTAGTCTAAGACCGTACACACCTGATGCTGATGAGGATGTAAGTAAATTTGTACTACCATGCACCTGAGGGTTCTCTATGATACCAATACGAGCAAATTGGTTTCCTGTAGGGAAGTCAGGGTTGGTTACATCACTATTCTCTATTCGAGAATATATAAGAATTTTATTAGCACCTAGTTCTCTATAGATGTCAGCACCATGTCCACCTGGCGGTGGTATAATAACAGAGAAAGATGCACCACTTCCAGTAACCACATCGTCAAGGTCTAGTGTTGCGAATGAGTATCCTGTGCCACCATCAGTTACCTGAACTGCAGATGGTTTACCGTTGATGAATGTGACAGATGCCAGACCGTCTGATCCATCTCCTCTTATAGGCACACCGTTCTTAGTACCATTGAATTGGTACGATGCACTGGTTACATCTTCAATAACTATAGTCTCTATTCTACCGTCTACTGCAGCATTTCTTACATCAGCAACGTCTGTATTGCTTCCCCAATCAGCAGGGACTGGAATGTAATCTGCACTATCAAATTTGATAATATCGCTAGGTTTGATAGTGTACAGATACTTCCAAATGTATCCATCACTTTCTAGTCTAGGTTGAAGATCTGTATGTGTAGGTTCTTCTAGTGATATGACACCTGCACCACTGTTAGAAGGTGCTGCACCATTGTATATGCACTCGTAGACTCTAAAGTCAGAGTTCATCACATAGAAGTTTGTATTGTATAAAGCAGTAGCACTTGTCTGTGGGGACAGTTTGTTTATACTATAATCTTGACGATACATTTCATATATCGTACCCGTAGACCAAGTAATTTTTTTGATTACTCGTAGAACATCGGTAGATGTTATTTTTTTCGCAGATATTAGAGTATCGTAGATGCTATCATGTTCGTCAAAGTTGTCAATAGGTGCTGGAGTATTTGTGTTCCAATCAGATGCAACAGCAGTTGCATTTGGTAAACCTATAAACACATAATAACTATTTGTGCTAGTGTTAATTCCACTAACAAAATTGGTTGCATTTAGAACTCTAATCTGATCGGTTATGACAGCTGGCATTATTTAAATCCGAAAATTAGCTCGTAATTGTTATTTATGAATAATCCAGCGACAATTTTGTCGTTCTCTGGATTGTGGGAGCAGTTGTTAGACCTGTTAGTCCATTCAGTGTATTGGTCGTGAACGCCAAACCTACAGCTCCTGTTGTAAATTTCGCCCAACTATAATGACCATAGAAACAATCGAAACCTGAACTTAGTCCAGTTACGTTCACTCCATGACCTGATGCTATCTCAGTAGATACTCTGATTGTTTGACCAGATCCTACTCGTACAATGTCACTCACTTGGAATACACCATCAAGTGCAATTGTAGTCATACCAACGGTTGTTGCACCATTAGTAGATTTTGCTGTGACACCTCCACCTACACTTGATCTACTGATGACAAAATAATCACCAGTTCCAATACCAGTCTCTGTAAACCCACCGTATGCATTATCTCTCAGAACAGAGTTTGATGGTATAGAGAACTCAAACTGCAATCCTTTTGCAGTAGATCCAACTCCAACCACATTTCCATAGTCACCACTCATGGTAACACCAGTGATTTGTTTATATGGATTTGTAAAAGTGGTCGTACCGAATCCAGTATTGTTCTTATCTGTGTCTACTATACGTACACCAAAACTTGTGGTGTTGGGATCTTCTGTTTTTGTAAATGCAACTATACCTGACTTTGCATAGATTGCAGTGTCTGTAGTTGCTACGTCAGCAATAATATTAGTGGCAGGGAATACTTGACCTGCATATAGACCCCTTGCCTTGCTGACTTTTACACCATCTACAATCTTATCATCTTGTTGTTTTCTCCATGTCACAGGTCTCATAGGTATCTTGACATCTGTGATACCTTGTTGTTTGTAGATAGTTGTTTGTAGAGTGTCTCTAGATATAGTTTCTCTTATTATTCTTGGATCTTGTGGTAGTATTGCTTTGTTTGCAGGTGATGTGTTTATTGTAATTGTGTCACCCTTCATTATTGTCTCAACTGCTTGTGCAGTTCCAACATCAGCATCAGTGCCACGATAGAATAATACTTGTAGTGATGAACCATCAGCAGGTGGTTCTGAGAACCTTATTTGTGTACCACCTGTAAAGTCGTATGCAACACCTGGTTTTTGTAGCACATCATTGATAAAGATTAGCAGCACATCATCTAAACTTATAGGGTTACCATTAGGTTTCTCTATACTGACGGGTGAGTTATTTTCTGTGAGTGTAAATTGTGTTTTACTACCATTGAATTCATCAGAGAAGTCATCTAAAATTTGAAACTTACCCAGTTGCCAACCTGCAAACTTGTCATCTGAGGTAGAGGTCACAGTAAATGTGGCAGGTAGATGAGGTAGTCTTGTTGGTATACCAGAAATGGTTAGTGTCTCACCGACAGTAAATCCGTATCCTGTGTTGGTAAGAACTGGCTCAGATATGCTACCAGCAGCACTAACGACAATAGAAATAGATGCACCTACACCAGTGTTACCACTAATCAACTTTATATCGTCATAACCATATGGTGAGTCGAAAACAAGTTGTGGCACATTGGTATGTGTATATCCTGAGCCAGGCGATCCGTCCATAAAGACCTTCTTGATATTTCCATCCTGTATAGAGAATGTACCTGCAGCACCAGTGGTAGGATTACCACCTCTGACATGCACCTTGAACTGTGTACCTGCACCTCTGTATCCTGTGCCTGTGAATCCCATTGCAACAGTGATAGTACCAAAACCTGATACCACAGCAGTTCCAAAACCAGTCTGTAGTGGTTGATATCCGATACCTTGTGTATTACCAAGACCAGATATAATACCTCTTCTAGGTAATCTATTTGCGTTTACATCAGATGTACTATAGGTTTCTGTTTGACCTGCTATATTGTTACCAGTAAATCTAATAGATGTAATACCTGTTGTTGAATCAAAATCATAATCCGTTTCTGGTTTTTGGAAAGTATTGTTCAGCAATATAACACCGAAGTCAGTACCTATACCAGTGACATTAGAACCACCACTCTTTAGAGTAAATGTTTTTGCTATACCAGTAAAACCATCTGCTAGATTATCGAGTAAAGCATTACCACCATAATCAGATCTTATAAAACTCCTTCCTTGAAATTCACTACCATCCACCACATCAGCAACAAGAAGGTTGTGTGTTCCTATACCTGCTGATGATAGTGTGATACCTACACCCGTAACAGCATCACCCCTTGTATCTGCAAAGGAGAAATTGTTGACTGCATTCTTAATAATAAAATAATCTCTGTTACCTACAAGTGGTGCAGGTGGTGTGAGAGATCTCAGTTTGACTTGTGTGCCTGTCTCAAACACCTCAGTCAATGCAGTAAACACACTTGCACCTACATCTACAGATGCAGAAGACACACCTATAGTTTGTCTTGTACCACCAAAAGGAACATCTGCAAAATGTATTCTGTCTTCTCTTATTTGATAATCACCCACTAATTTTGTTACCGTGGCATTACCTACATGAGGTTCCTCAAACGTTCCCAGCCATGCTCTGTCCAACAAAACATTATTTGGCATGGTGCCAAAACCTATAACTTGTATTCTCAGTATCTCGTTACCTATCTGTATCAAATCATATTGACCGAATCCTCTTATATCACTGAATCTTACTTCACGGTTCAGCATTGTATTCTCTGTCGTGGTTGCTGTACCAGTATTAGAAATTATTGGTGATTGTATAACATTGTCTATGGCAACAATTACTTTAGTATCAAGTTTTTGTGCAGTAAATCTATGTGTAGAACCTACACCCACTGTAGTCAATCCTATAGGATCGTTTGAGAGAGCAAGTGATTTACTAGCAGCAAGTCTAAATCTATCTTCATCAACTTTAATAACAAACACGGATGATGGAAGAGATGTATCTGCTCCAATACCACTGCTATTGTGGTCAATACCTATCGCTCTATTTCCACCCGTGCTGTATGTCAACTCCTCACCAGTCACATAAAAATGGTTTTTTATAACAAAAGTATTTGAACTGACAATTAATTTTGTTGTGTTGCCAGCATCAAATTCATGAGAAAAGATAGGATCTGTTTTATGTGTCAGTCTAAAAGACCTCTGAAAACTTTCGCTCTCAGTGTTGAATTGCTTATTGACGGATGCTAGTTGAAATGACATTATAGGTTGAAAGTTGCGTCTGATGCTACTGCATCTGGTTTGTCAATTTTTAGTTCAGCAACCCTTATGGTATATGCTTTATTAGCAAGGGGTGTAAATCGTAATTGTGTAATATTTCCTGTTATATGTATGTCAGTATCGTCGATGTTACGTTTCTCACTGTCTGCAGTGTATATGTGATTGTACTTAGCGTAGTTTGCATTACCACCGTATGAGTTAGCTGCAATCATAAACACAGAGTATGTTCCATCTGTAGTGTTATTGATCTCTACATGATATTTACATGTTGTGTAGTTACTATATGATTTCTGTGATATCACCATTGGTGATGGTGATCCAGTGGCAGTCAATGTGGTAAATGTGCCGTCAAGTTCTGTATCACCTATTTGATATGCACCTGTTATACCAGTATTACCATGTGTTTGTGCAACACCCACTGAACGAGACAATGCACTGACTGTCACAGCAACACCCACAGGTGCTGTATGTCTCAACTTCAATACGTTAGATAACATATTGATTTGGAATGTACCAACATCGGTGTCTGCGTCCATTTTACCGTAATTGGTAAACAATACTTTGTTTGTACCATTTGCCAACCATGTAAACTCATCAATCTCTTTTTCAAAACCTGGCGATCTTGCTGCTACGAGAATACTACCAGACTTGTACAATGTGGCATCTATAGCATCCACTTCCTGTACAACTGCAGAACCAAACACATTGAGTGCAATTGTTTTACCTTTATATTCTTGGAATCCAAATGATGTAGAACCTACACCCACACCATGTGTCAATATCTCCTTATGGAATGTGATATCATAACTGAATGATGAGTTGTTAGGAATAAACATTACACTCGCTAAAGGTCCTGACACTTCAGTTGAGAACTCACCTAACTCTTTACCATCTGCAAGAGTAGAGTATGTGTTGAGATATGCGTTTGTGCCATCGTGGAATACAACAAATTCAGAGTACTGTGTTGCGTTTACAGATATACCTAATGCAGTGTCAAGTACAACCTGTGCATAATATTTGACTGCATTGATACCATCACTGCCAGGTCCTCCAGTCAACATGTCAAAGGTGTCTAGTTCTACAGACCTTATGAGATTAGGATCTGAGTAGAACTGTGGACTAAGATCATCTATTTCCAAAACTCTATTGGTATTACATATGATTGCATCACCAAATCTACCAGACTTGAATGTCACCTCATCACTCACTGTCATGAATTCGTCTGTGTTCTCTGTCACAAGGTCAAACTGATGTTTATCATGTATAGATGCCTCTGCATCAATCAACACAACACCACCTGCACCTGACGATATACCAATAGGAGGTGGTGAGTTGTCGTTGAACCTGAAACTACCAATACCTGCAGGCACTGAGTTGATGAGTAAGTCAGAGTGCTTCTTGAAACCAGATATATGTGCTAGAGAATCAACTGGTTCACTCCATGATGCTATGCCAACTGTACTCTTGAGTGAGTATGCAAAGTTCTGATAATAATCGTTGTCTTGTATTCTTTGATAGAAGTCGGATAGTTTACCTGTGTCCTTTTCCCATCCAAATGGTTTCTCTATAGAACTATCAAGTGTAAAGTGACCTGTATATTCTTGTGTAGACTCTATTGTACCACCTGCGTTAGAGAATTTACCTCTGATTACATCACCAGTATTGAGTCCTACAAGAGTATCAACACGTAATACGTTACGAGTTTTACCAACACCTTTGACAACTTCAGCAATACCACCACCTGTGCTTGTTACAGGTTCTCCATTTAGGAATGTGCTTTCTACAAGATTGACTTTGAACTTAGCAAGATCGCTATCTTTAGTGACTGTTCCATACTTCAAATAGTTGTGTGTGCCAGGATCTTTTGTAACCTTGTATTGTAGTGTTGCTTGGTTTACATTACCAAAGTTTGTGGTAACACCTGTTAGTGTAAATGATTGGAATCCATAGTCAGATGAATTGAATCCATTACCTGTTGTTATACCAACGTTCTCAACAAATACTTTCTCACCTACTGTAAATGGCATAGGCACAGCAGTTGTAAATCCTGTTATTGGTGTCTGAAGTCTAAGTGTGACAGTCTTAGAACCAGATTGATAGATGGCACTTATGATACCAACACCATTACTGTTGTCTATAGCATATAACTCTACGTCTCCACTGCTAAGACCACCACCCTCACTAACAATTTGTACACCTGTGACAGAACCACCTGTCATTTGTGCTACAAACTTAGGTTCTGCATTTACTGTATTTGTTTTACTGTTGTAGATTGCAAAGTTAGGAGCAGTCAAGTACTTTCTACCAGTAGATGTGATGGCAACATTACCTATACCAAAATTATCTTTGAGGAATACTACTTGAGGAACTTTTGCTTGTGGTCTTAGTGTAGCGTCAGAAGGATAATCGTATCCAAAATCTACAATGTCAACTTTATCAATAGCACCTATTTGACTACCATATGCTTTCAAGTTTGCAGATGAACCAGTTGTAGATGCAACTGCAACCTCAGGGGTGTCGGTGTAATTTAGACCACCACCTTCTAATGATATACGTGATATACCGCCTGTGATGTTACTAGAGTTAGTAGTATATGATATTTGTGATGCACTACTATATCCTACAACCTCAGGTAGATCAAAAATATTGAATGTGAATGTATTGCTAGTTGTACTTGTTATACTATGTTTACCAGTAAACTTACTATTGTTTACGAATATCTTAGAGTAATCTTTTATATTAGTATCTACCTCTATAGTCTTTGTATTCTGTAGTGGTAAGAATCTATAGTATAGTATGTCAGGTACTTGTCTACCGAATTTGATGCTAGTAAATGATCCTGAGTTGCCAGGTATACCTTGTTCATTCACCTCTGTATTAGATACACCTGAACCCACAAATGGTTTATTGAATGTAGAATCTAAGTAGAAGTTTAGTTTTGTATTCTCTAATGATGAGTCTGACGTATCAACCTTTAGAGTTGTCCCGTCTGTCAATGGTAGAGGTGGGTTTATGGACGATCCAATACTTACAAACCTTGTGCCAGGATCGTACACTGCAGTTACAGAACTTGTGGCAGAAGAGACAACAGTCATGTCAATCTCATCTTTTGGTCTGAATGTATGATCTACTTCGGTTGTAGCAACTACGTTTATAATTCTTACTGTTCCTGTTATCTCTCCACTATCTGTTGTAAATGAATGTGTATTACCTATACCTGCATTTGCAGAGAACATAACTCTCTGTAAGTCTGATCCAATTCCTGTCTGGGTGGTAACAATACCAATCAAATCATTATTGATTTTCTGTACATATACCTCTGGTGGTAATGGTCTAGCAAACGTGACATTGACACGCTTCATAGCATCAGTCTGATACTTGATGGACGTACCTGCACCTGGCGAATAGGATACTTTATCACCTGTTTCAAACGGATGATTAGGAACGTAGATAGATCTTGTTGGTATGAATTTTTGTTTTGTCTCGTTGTTGAAGAATGTTACAAGTTGATTACCACCTCTACCTGCAACTGTGACTGTAGTTCCTATACCAACACCAAAAGTGCTACCTGTTCCTACCACAGACTCAGCGTTGAAGTAGAAACTCTTATTCAAAGGTGTGACTAATTGTACATCTTTACCAAGATCAAAAGTAAATTCTTTCTCTACTCTATTGATTTCTGATCCAAATGTATGTGCAGCAGCAACAGTTCCATTCTGTGCCCTCAACATCTCAAGTCTATTATTCTTTACATCAAAGTTTACAATCTTGAGTTGCTCCGATCCTAGTGTTACAATATCGTTTAGTCTGAATTTATAACTAGATACTATCTCTGGTAACCACTCGTTCAACACAACACTTGTTGATAGTCCAAAGGTGGTCATAGTCATGCCTATGCCAGATCTTACTTGAGGGACATCTATCTGTGCTTTTGCCTCAAGAGCAACGTGTGTGCTTGTAGAAATACCAATAATTTCTACATGTGCTCTATCTGGTATACCATGTGGGAATGTAGTAATACCAGTTACACTTTGATTATTGATTACAAAAGTAGTGTTAGGATATGTGGTGACAGAAGATGTAAATGTGCTGATACCAGGTCCTGTGATGTTTGTAACCTTACCTATCGCACCAGTACCACCTGTGTCTTCATTGTCGAATACTAATTTATCACCTACATTGTAATCCTTACCTGATAATATAATGTCTACTGTCTCTACAGATCCAGT
>Ga0163179_10003180_pt1 | contig 11216 bp, 8 predicted proteins | sample AtlANTMetagenome_FD_109643 | JGI IMG/M metagenome (GOLD analysis project Ga0163179, IMG submission 109643) | Marine eukaryotic phytoplankton communities from the Atlantic Ocean - Atlantic ANT 2 Metagenome | ecosystem: Environmental > Aquatic > Marine > Oceanic | place: North Atlantic Ocean... | reverse complement strand
TTTACGTCTTTCAGAACTTACCTTTAAAAAAAATAATAGTTTTGAAAATATCAGATACTTTTGTTATACCATTTCATTCTAGCAAGGTCTCATTATTATATAAAGTACAGATGAACTATCTTGTCCTTGTTTTTATCATTTTATCATCAGACTGTTTTATTATTTGTGCATTGTTTTTTGTGAAATTGTGCAGCCTTCAACTTTTAAACTATACCACGTCTAAGTAGAGGGAACTATTGCCTTGTCGTACATACAAATGCATGACTAATAAAAAATGAGACAACATAAAACGGGATTATCTATGCAAACAACTGTGAATGCTGCATTATATCAAAAACGTATTGGTCTATTTTTACATCGTAAAATCGTTCAACTACGACGCAAAAAAATAATAAAACCTCATGCCAAATCGATGCACATGAAATTCGGCAAAAGCAGATAAGATGTAGAAATAAGGACACGTGTCGTTGATCTTTGTGTATATTAACTTGTATATTTATAATAAGTTGATATAAAGGTATACAGAACAAACGTATACTATGGAAAAAGTACACTTGTCGTGACAGATATGATGCAAAACATCGATATCATTGCATAATATTAAGCAATTGAACAGTAATTAGGTATTGAATCATACCAAAGTCTCTATTTTCCGATATAAGATTGGCAATATGTAGTACATTTTGAATTAAATGCTATTTGATCTTGAGCCTTATAAAAAATGTATGCAACACATTACTATTCTTTGAGAAATCTTAATAGGTTTTTGAATATCATAAACGTAAATATGCCATGAAATAAAATTGAAACTTTAGCGCGTCGGTGTCTTGCGCATGCGTCGTCTATGAAAATTTTCATTTTATATTGCCTCTGTATGGAAGATAAAAACGAATGTCAAACGTACTATCATCATCAGCTGTGGGTATATATAGCATAATGTATAATAGTTCCATTTTCTATCGTTGATGACTCGACTTTGAACCCCAAAAATTGCGGTGACATTATTGTGTCATGCATTATATACGTTTTTAGATGATTCTAAGGAGCATTGAGTAACTAATTATGCATTTGGCCATATAATTGCAATCCACATTGCAATATATTTTTGGGTACGAAGAGCTGAAAATGATATGAAAATAGCGCCTCTTAAAACAAACCGTCAAACATGCAAAGCTAGAATGTGGCCTCATTCAAAGACGCTTGAATCTGAAAGTTTCTGATAGAAAATTCTAGAAACATATAGTGAAAAGATTAGTAGTTATTGTATAGCATACATCAAGTTTTTAAAGTCAGGGTACATTGAGTCAGGTCTTTGTTCGATTCCCCTTTCTCTCTATTGAAGAAATTTAGAAAGTGAAGGGAGTGAGGGGAGCTTGATGATGCTCTGAACCAGCTAATGTGGGTGGTGAGAGGGGGAGGTGCATTATCAATGTAGCAGTGTGTAATGAAACTTATATAACCTAGAGTCGTTGGAAGGTTTTAATGGCTGCCTTGAAGCAAAACAGGGATGAATGGAAATATTCTGACGATCAAAATAAAAATGTATTTTGGAAGAATATGTAGGACATAAATAATGAATGCCATAAAAATCATCAAAAGCTCGATTTTCTTGTAGTTTTATTTCATTTTCAAAGATATCATTCTCAATACGTTTATTAAAAAAAAGCATCGTAACAATTAAATTACATTAAAAGATCTTATCCCTTCAAATGGAGGATAGAAGTAATAACGAGATGAGATAGGGTGTACTTGTACATTCTCCTTTTCTTATTCGATTACACTTTTCTTGCCAATGGTATTACTTTCGATAAAATGGCCTCCGCAAGTAACACGTATTATTTTTCTTGCCTGCCATCATCCCTGAGCAGATATCCCGAAAATAACCTTGTATTTTTTACTAATTTAATGTATATTAAATGTAATAATGCATAACACTGATTGGATATAATATGCAATCACGGGCTATAATTCGACATATGTGTTTATCTCTTTATATCCTAACTAGCTAATTTTGTTTTGACATATCGTAATATTTCTAATGTGCAGAGATTTATTGAGACACCACGGGCCCCTGACATCAAACTGAAGCTATTCTAGCGTTCGTGTATGGTTACACGACGTGGCGTGTTCAGTGTAACGATAGAGGGGCAGCCTGGCAATATGCGCAACCTGCCAATTTAGCCCAACTAATATACTGAGGAATGAACCGACCTACGTAGTAACTAAACATTCTAAACTAATAAGAAAATAATCCAGCAGCAGAGAAGACGTAAAAATATGGCTCGAGATTCTTCTACCAAAAAGAAACATCAAATGAATAATATGTGTTTTAAAAAGGTTGGAGAAGAAAATGAACATCAACTGGGCAGAAATAAGAAAAATGTTGACATTACTGTTGGAGAATTGGGTCTTATTGAAAAGGCTCTGAAGCAAGAGGAGTTCAGAAAACTTCTCGTTGAATATGCAAACGAAGTCCAAGACCCGATTGCAAAGGAAAAATACGAGGCAGACATCATCAAGTTAGAAGCTGAAAGAGGGATGAAATGTGTATTTCTCCGTCCTCAACCTGGTCATGTTGTCAAGGCTCGAAAAATCGACGTCTCCGACGAAAAAACTGTGGGCAAAAATAAGCAGTCCGAGGAATCTAAAGGCGGAGATAAAGTATTTATAAATGTCTGTTGGGACCCGAATGTAGCCAAACCTGAAAGTCGACAAGCCGTCGATGGATCAACTGGCAAATCTGGTGTTCGATGGTCTGTGCCATACTGTCAGTCTCGGCCTAGGCAAGAGACTGATGGCAAGGGCGTACCTTGTGATGTTTACGATGTCATTTTCCACCCAGAAGCTGGAATTCTAGCAAGTAAAGATCCAAGAATTAAGGATCTTTTGAACACAACTGCGATTGATGCAATTGAAAAAGCTTTTGGAGTTAAACTTGACCGCAAGAATCTCAAGTCCCCCAAATTGAAGTATAAGGGCAATTTTAGGCCCACTGTGATAAAAGAACCTTTTGGAAACAACTTGAATTCATCGACTGAATCAAATACAGAAAATGAGACCATTGACACTCAGCCGAAATTGGTCGTGCAACCACCTCAAGCCTCAGACTATGTCGAATATGATGACACTGTCAATCAGCCCGAATATACCTTGAAGTACAAAAACACTCATTTGGATCTAGATCCTGCACCCGAAAACATTATTGCTTCTTCGGACCCTTGTAGACCAACAGAACTTGTTGTCGAAATATATCTACCAGAAATCAATAGTGCAAAAGGTGTCGATCTCGATGTTCTAGAACGTCAGCTTACACTTGATTGCTTGGAACCTAAGCGTTATCATCTCGAACTAAGTCTCCCCTATCCAGTTGACGAAGAAGCTGGGGCAGCTAAATTTGACAAGTCAACAAGGATGCTCATAGTCACTCTCCCTGTTAAGCCAGGTCAACCACAAAAACCTGTTACCAGGGTTGTTTCTACAGACAGTGGAATAGGGGTTGACATGGAAGAAAAACAATCATATTGCGACCCATCCGTATTGGAAGCCACGCTTGCTTCTGCGGAGGTTCAAGTCGACGATGAAAAAGATGATGATTTGAAAGAAAAATTATTGCTACCCAATTATACTTGCAACATTTATGAAAATTTAATGGTATTCAAACTGGATGTGAAAAATGTTGACCCAGAATCTGTAATGAAAGATGCTTTAATTATAAAAGATGGCCAAGAAAAAGGGGTTTCTTTGAGTTTTGTGAACATCGGGTCAGGAATGGTCCCTATGAAATATGGATTCAAAATGGCCTTCGTATTTGAATCGATAGATGAAACTTGCTGGAAGGAAAGCAGTATTTTGCAGGATATGGAAGTTGAAGTGTGGGACAACAACATCATCGTACAATTGGCTTTACCAAGGAATTGCAAATCCTACAAAGTTGGTACTAACATTGATGACATGAAAGAATATCCTCTCAATCATCCATTGAGAACCTTCAAGAAGAAAATGGATAAACTTAAGGTAAGCTGGAACAAATTGTCATTTTTTTTGATATGATATCTAACCCAGATACGAAATCTTTTTATAAGAATAGCATGAAGTAGTTTTCTTATAACAAATTTACTGCTAGATATTTGATTTTTTCTGCGTTTGTGATACTTCGTGCAATCTATTCAAATTATTCTTGCAACATTTTCACGACGTAAATGCATAATAAATTTCTGATTTCGTAAAAGAACAGTGGTTTACAAACTAATCAAATGCATTATAGATGAATAATAAGTATAAATATACCAATATTTCTAAAGTCAAATGTAAATAAGGTGTAGGTGTCCATATTGGTATAAAGTTAAATTAAATTGTTGCGTTGAAAAAGGTGCTATTGAAACTATAATTATATACTGTATGCCCAATCATGGCTTTATTTAATTGACGACCTCGACATATAAACAGGACACTCAGTAACTTGCTTGACATGGTAATGCATAGTGAAAAGGAAGTAGAAGGGTGAGGGTTAGAGCGACTTGTAAATTAAGGAAGAGAATCAATCTATGCCACTAGATAGACGCTTGTAGCATGCATTATTTTATGGCTCAGCCATCGTATACTATAAACCTTGTGCATACAAATGCTGTTACCATGGTCATATCTACTTTTTATAGCCCTTTACAAATAAAACTAAAATAACTATAGTATTCATTAAAAATGTTACAGTATGCCTACGATTTAGATAATGCCAATTAACCATTCATTATGAAAGTTGTTATTTGAATGCGTTTATCTTACAGAGCACCAAATCAAAGATAGATGGTGATTTAGAGGGTCTAAAAAAGACTGCTCAAAATCACAAGAAGTTTGAGGAAGAAGAAAACAACTTTATATCATCTGAGGAAGAAAAAGAGCGGCATAGCTCTGGGGAGTCCGTAGACTCTTGTTATTCGGAATCGACACCTCCCGAATCAGAGTCTGAATCACATGGTGAAGAATCGGAACGTGGGAATATACATGCCCAAAGAAATTTGCCCCCAGCCTTGGTGAAAACAAGCAGTACTTCTGACTGTCCACAAACATCAAAGGATGTACATGAACAAAAAGATGAAGCGGGGTGGCAATCAAAAGAGAAGATACAACCGCGAGGTATTCTTAAGAGATGCGTCAGACGCTGCTTTTCAGAATCCCACGCTACGTCTCAAGCAGCTAATGATAACATGGCTTGGACTAATTCCATTTTGGAGGCTATATCTGATCAAATTTCTGACAGCAATTCATCTGCTGCATCGTCCGAGCAAAGCAGAATAATGGAGGATGTGCCTGCAAATAAAAAGTCTGTAAGATTTAATGAAATCGTTCAGAGGCAAATATTTCGATCAAACTCTTCCATCATGAAGCAAAAGCGTAAAAACGAGAAAAAAGATGCAAAAAAGCTCAAAAAGCGGAACGGACGAGAAAATCTTTCCGTGGAGCGTAGAGCAAGTGAAGGGGACGCTGAGAGTTTGCTTGATGCCGGGTTTAAATTGTCCTCGTCATTTGAAAAGAGCATTTTGGAGGCAGACGCCAATTGGGGCTACAGTAGTAGTGAAAACGGATCTGTTAGCCCCGTAAATAACACTGCGTTTGAAAAATTCAAGAACGCACCTAAGGAAGATTTGGTACTTCCAAAAGCCAGTATTCAATTTGATGATAATGACTCCCACACTGATTCTGGTGTGGCTTCTTCGTATGATGAACATTCAAGTAATTCTCCAACAATGATTAAAAATATGGATAAGATTCCAGAGGAATCCTCCAATGAAAATGCTTTGGCAGAATCCGAAAACTCAAAACCAGGTAAAAAGACAAAGAAAAACAAAAAGAATAAACTAACAAGAGGTAAAACCCAACAGCAGGGCCACTTTATCAAAGATTCAAACTCTGATCTCATATTTGACTTGTATTTTTAATACTATTAAAAGCAAAACGATTATCGCATAGATTTCAAGAAAATGTCGATTTAAATGAGTAAATGTTTACTTGTATTCAAAAAATTGCGAAAACAAATAGTATTCCCCTTACAATAAGTAAAATAAGTTAGTCCATTGCAATAGAATGTAAGCTTTTCCATATAAGATATTGTCTTGCATATAATGGTTAGACTTGCAGTAGTGAAAACAATACTTTCAAAAACCTCAAATTGAAGTCAAATACCGTATCCTGCCACATTCTACTTTCATATTGGCAAAAAATATTTCCCCTGTCTGCATCCAGCCTAGTCACGTAGTGTTTATTCAATCAAAACACACGATCTAAGTGTTAAAAATACAATGATATGATTATAATTATTCTTACCAACCTTCAATGCAATTGTTTGTAAACAAGCATGTTGCGGCAAAAGCATTTATTTCTTTTTGTAAAATGTGCAAATGATTTGTTGATCTGATGCCAATTGCTAAGCATTGTTTAAATGACAAAGTATTTATTTATTGACTTAATCTTTATTTCAAATCATTACCTTTAGTTGTTTCCAAATTACCTCAAAAACAAAATACTTAACAAATATGGCAATCCTACCTTTTAATTAGCTCTGATATTGCTGAATGATTTAGGCAAGGTTTGCACATAAGTTAATGTTTACCAATTTTTTTAAATACTTCAAGTATTGGCACAAAAATGTGAATTAAGAAGTCTGTAATGGAGCTAGTACAAGTATTTTAATACACTCACTTACACACGATTCAAAGGAATCAAACAGCTTTTTACGGAATAAGCAACCCTTAACGGTTCTATCTGGCTGTTACTTGTGAACCGATTCCCCCATGGCCAAGAAATTTTCTAGAAGTACAGTGTTTATATATTGCAAAAATTTTGTTACCTTTTGTACTTCTAAAATTTGAATAATTGGTCTACCTGAACTGATACACAAAATTCTAAGAAACAAATATTTATTGTGATTTTTGTAGTGCACTACTCCCCTTATAACTATTGTAATGGATTTTATAGCATGTTATTAGATAAGCTGTATATCAGTATGTTATTATAATTAAGATTTCCCAAAACTTACAATACTAAATGTGGGTAACCCGTAGATAAAGGGATAATATTTAATGGGAGATCTTAATCTTAATAACAAAAATGAATTATACGTATCTAGCAATACACAAAATTACAGTAGATAATCGAATAAAAAACTCTTTCACTTATGTTGTTTATAGCAACAGAAATTACAAAATGTGATAAAAAATATAAAATAATCTAAAAACCAAAAAAATACTGAAAATCTCAAAAATACAATCAGAAAAAAATCGTAAAAATAAAATAAACCATAACAAAAATAATGCAACACAACACGAAACACAAATACATAAACCTAAATGTCATGTAAAATATTCATTCTTGTTGATCATATTTGTGAAAATGTTTCAAAATAAAAAGGTATGTAATCAGTAATCTATGATTAATGTTACATATGATAAAACAGTATACTACCTTGTGTAGAAACAAAAATACCAAAAAAATGTTTTGAACTTAAGGAAACTCATGAAAACATTTGTTTGATACGTGAATAAATCCGATAGCAACCAGGTAATGGTTTGCATCATCTATAATGCTTGTGTCATTTGTCATTTTAGGGTATTGCAATTATCGATAAATTCATAAGTTAATTAGCTTTTAGGTAAATGATAGATAGGTTGATAAAAATTTATTGAATTATAGAGTATAGCGATATTTGACATCATCCTCATAAATTTGTTTACAAAATGTATAGATTTGATTCGTATAAGTCTTATTCATCTTCTATGTTGGGATGGAAATCGTTTGTTCTTGAAGGCACAACAAATTCATCTTTCTCGTTGACAACGTTTGTGCCAGTGAACATCGCAAAATATGAAACAGCCATTCCAGCTATGGCAACAATAATAGAGAGTAAGATTGCTATCAAATTATAGTTGCTCTTTTTGGTAGCCTTGGCTATTGATTTACTCGGGCTTTCAAGTGTTCCTGACTTCCCTTCCTCTAATCCATCTTTGACGGCATGAGTTACATTTCCTGCGGTGAGTTCTCCACTACCATTCAGGTGTTGGATCCCAGCAACTAGCTCTTGTTCATCATCCATCCTAGCAATAGCAGGCTCAAATCCAAAGACCTCATGCACAGATTCAATTGAGTCATAGGAAGTTTCTCCGGGATAAAGAAAATCTGATATCATTATTGGATCAGCCCCTTGAGAAAGGTCACCATCTTCATCTTCGTCTCTTGCAGGAAGGCCAATCAAACACCTTCTGGGAGGTTCATGTACAATAGGCATTTCTTCTTTTTCCGTTCCTTTTGTTTCTTCTCCTACCAATGAGTCGCAATGCATTTCCAACCTTCCACGAAGTGATCTCAATATATCTTCTTTTATGGCATTTGTAGCCTCTTTGATTGTTGCCCTAGGTCGCATGTAAACTCTTATACACATCTTCCCGCAAAACCTCAAACGTGAACCGGAATCTACAGTAACCTCATTTGCATTATCACACTCATCTTCGTCATTTGAGGGATATGCTCCCAACAGAATATCAGCAGTATATTCTTTGCGACTTTCTTCTGTTTCCGATTCGTACTCTGACGATTCATTCAATTGGTATTTCTTTGAAGATTTTCCTTTAGACTTTTTTCCTCCATCCTTTTTATTAGCATTAGATACCTTTAGTGTAGGATCGAGGTAGTGGCCATTGGAGCTATGCATTCGCCCCATGCCATCAAATAGGACTGTAGCTGTTGAAATGCTACGTTTCACATCTTGTAGAGCAATGTCAACTTTACCAGATAAGGTAAGACCCTCTGTTTGATCCGGAGAAAATACAACAGGATAGTCAAGCACAAAATTCGCTTTGACAACTTGCCAAGGGCCACTAGAACTTTTGTCTTCTAATGCTGATTGTTTAATTTCAGATTGTTTCCATTTAAATTCTGCATCTTTGGAAACCTTGCCACTTGGATCAATTGGCATTTGAACACCCTGTAGACGAGAAGCTTTACCTTTTCTGTTCAAGTTTAGCACGTAAAGACACGATTCACAATTCGTATCATCTGTATTGGCGAAGGAATTTTTTTGATTCGTTGTATTAATCGATTGCAATAATCTTTCTATTTTTCTTTTTAGCGGAGTATGTGATGCAGCATTTCCGATGTCAGAGGCATCAACCATTAATATTCCCAGTATCTGAAGTCCCCCAGGAAGCATTCGTGTCACCTATTTTTTAAGACAAATAAACGTTAAATCACTGTTATCAAACGTTTATTCACATTATACAAAATTTCTGGGGGACTTTTATTTTGATTAGACATCATAGAGCCATTATTTTGTACTCACCTGTTTTGCATGCTCACACATCCATTCTACATCGATGTTATCACCTCCAATCTTTTTCTGCAACTCCAACGGCGTAAGACTTTCTGTATCAATATCAGAAGGAAGTGGGGTTCGAGCTAGATAAATTGCATGATCTTTGGATTCGGCACTTGACGATCGCTGGCCTACAATCAAGCCAGGGCCCACTGGCATTTCAGTTGTCGCTGATGCATAAATAGCTTCAATCTGCTTCTCAACTCCAGAAGTACAAATCAATTGACGGCTGGCAACCATCCTGGATTCTGATTTTCAAAAAAAGTTTCTGAAATGTTTTATTTTTCGTGTGGAAGACGTTGAATTTTTAATCTGAGTTTCTTTTTTAGCGTTTCGCAATGTTTATAATCTGACAGGTTTCCACGTCGCTTTTCAGGTACAGTTATACCTGGTTCAAAAAATATGTAATTACTTATTACAACTCATTTGGTGAAGGGTCAGAAAATGGCGTTTGAAGTAATTCGGATATCAGTGGTTTTACAATGTTGTAATATTATTCGAGGGATCAACATTTAGCAACTTCTGCTAGTATTACTTGATTGATTATCCTAGCTTGAATTTACATATCAAGATTAATGCGATTTTTAATGACATAGTTTCTGAACACAACGTCACTTCTATATGCTTAGTGGTGGACCAGAAGTACAAAAACAAAGTTTTCGAATACCGTTTCATACCTTAGAATAAGTATAAGATTTCCTCATTTTGCTTCATTTTTCTTTCGTTTACGAAATGACTCGGTGTAAATACGTAGATGTAATAAATATGTAAATATAGATTGAAAATTTATTATTTAGTAATAAAAAAGCTGTATTAACATCACGTTTAAGCTCTATCCATTCCTAATATATAATAATAACAATACGGAAAATTTGAAAAACAAACAATAGTACAAGAATATCTACACACATTAGTATTTAATTAGCCATTCGGATCATAAATATTTGCGTAATAATCGTTCACCATGAACGTTTCAAGATCCGGCAGGGTTAGAAAAAAATCTAAATTTTTATTGGACTCGGAGTTTCACACTCCTAAAGAGTCTGTTATCCAAGGTCTTTCAGAGCTTGACTCTAAATTTTCACGGTCCACTCCCTCTAGTAATCTGATATCTGTGGATGCCAATAATGAACATCATGAATTGTCAGATAAAAGTAAGTTGGAGGAAAATCGTCTGCCTATATTGAGATTCATTTCAACTTTTTATTATAATATATGAAAAGAAAATATTCTAATTAAATCTGTAATTTACAAATAGGCGAATTAAATCAAGAGAAAATACCAAAAGCGGACAAGAATACGATCAACAATCTCCCACAACAAAAACCCAGGCAGCATGATCAGAAGTTGCGACAGAACAAAAAGAAGCGAAAGCAAGGTCAAACTATCCAAAATAAGCAGAAAATAGAAAGTTGTACTAAAGATTTAAAGTTTCGGTCGAATTTTGGTGACAATAATTCAAGGGGAAACCCGCAAAAGTACTTTATTGTGGTAGAAGAAATTACTTCAAAGGGTACTGAAAATCTCCTATTTCTTGTTGAGGAAAAGCCACTTTCTAATCAGTTAGAGGCCACAAATAACTTACCAAGTAACAGGAAGAGAAAAAAGACAGAACATACTAAAGATAAAATTTCAAAGAGTCAACGTTCAAATGACAAATCTGCATCCAGAGAAAGACATGATCATACATTGAAAATAGTAAATGAATCATGTAGCCAAAAAATAAACTGTGATAAAGAGTTACAACAGGTAATTGTTTTCTTTCAACACTTCGTAAATTTAGAAAGTATAAATATAGCTTTTGAAAATATTGAAACGTTTTGAATATTGAATGTAAATATTTTCAGAATAAAACAAT
>Ga0163179_10003179_pt1 | contig 11217 bp, 9 predicted proteins | sample AtlANTMetagenome_FD_109643 | JGI IMG/M metagenome (GOLD analysis project Ga0163179, IMG submission 109643) | Marine eukaryotic phytoplankton communities from the Atlantic Ocean - Atlantic ANT 2 Metagenome | ecosystem: Environmental > Aquatic > Marine > Oceanic | place: North Atlantic Ocean... | reverse complement strand
GATGGCGACGGCTACGCGGATTTCATCGCTGGAGCCGGCGGCTATAGCACAGGCAAAGCCTACGTGTTCTATGGTGCTGCGTCTGCGAACTTCTCGAGCGTTGCTGATGCTGAAGCGACCCTCACAGGAACCGGAAGCTACTACGCATATTATGTCGGTGGTGGAACAGACCTCGACGGTGACGGTTATGACGAGTTCTGGTCGCATGACCAAAACAACGTCAATGTGTACACGGGTGGTTCAACGCGCGTAACGGATTCCTCTGCAGCGTCGATGACGTTCTCGGATTCTACTACCTCGTACTCCTACTTCCATTATTCGGGCACCACAGCTGGTGACTTCAATGCAGATGGAGATACCGATTTTGTCGTGACGGACTACTATTACGGCAATGCCAACTACGGCGGAGTTTGGGTCTTCAACGGCCCCCTTTCGGCTGGAAGCTACGATGTAAGCTCAGCGGACTCAAACCTCCAGGGCACAGACACCTACGACTACTGGGGTAGATCGTTGGCATCTGGGGACTGGGACGGCGATGGTGCCGATGACCTGGCTGTTGGCGCACCTTATGACGAAGCTGTCTACATCTTCAATGGTGGCGGTATGTAATGCAGCAGGTAGTCAGTCAGAACAAGATTCTGGACTGGCTGCATGACAGCAAAGAAAAGCGGCGCTCCTATTGGGAGCGCCGCTTCTGCTTTTGCACGATTGAATGACCAGACAAACAGGTCTGGCATCCAGGATTAACTCGGCCTCACTCCCCGCCGATGCTCAAACGTTCACAGTCCGCATCCGCCCAGCCGAGGACGACTGCATCATCGGGTTCACGTGCACTCTCACACAGCAGTGAGAAGGGCAAATCCCCCGCTTGAAGCGGCCGTTCATTGAATGGATTGGAATAGGCACGACCGGTGAGTCCCGTTGGATTGAGAGGATCCCGCTCCAGCATCAACATGCCTGTGACAGGACGATACAGCGGATCCTTAAACACACACGGTTCCCGATCCAGGCTCATACACGCTTTCCAATCAGCCGCACTACCGGGCGAGGTTTCTACCCAGCGTGGCTTGCCATACAGTAGTTCATGCACATAGCCGCGCGACAACTCCCAAGGGCGATTGGCCACACTCGCCAACAATACGGGCTGCTCGCCGATAGCACTCATTCGATAATGGTCCAGTCGGCGCACGATGTTGGCCTCTAAGCGCTGTACAGACCGCCCCGTCGTAAAGGGACCTAAGACCATCACCACCGGCGATTGATCGGATTCTGCACGACGACCACTCAAGCTAAACTCCAGCTGGATGCCTTCATCCTCATAGGTCGCAAATTGTCCTTCCCAACGCCCTGCTTCCACTTCTTGGAGCCACAAGTCAACAGCCTGACGTACAGGTTCCGCGTCAAATCCAGGGGGCAACCAGCGCCGCACGAAAACAGAGAATCTCAAATCCGATCGTACACGCGACAGTGCGCTCTTGAGTCGAGCCACTGACGCCGTGTCCAAGCTCGCGCTTTGGGGCTGTATAAAGGCCAACACCATGACATTGATAGGTCGGGCATCCGGCAAGCTGACACGAAAAGAAATGTGGTCCGACTGTCCCGTATCCACGGTCCAACCCGAACGCTCAAGCACCTGCGCCGTGGCCAACTCGGCAAAGCCTTGAAAGAAGCGCCGGTCGTCCAAAGAACTCATTCGCGCACTAATGCCTGTCGCTATCTCGGGGCGGAGCCCAGCCAAGGCGCGATCCAAGATGTCGCGAACCCGTTGAGCCGGCGGCGAACAAATTTCTCCTAAAAAACTTGTACACTCCTGCGGCATAGCCCTAATTTTTTCAACGAATGGTTCGGAAAAAAGACGCATGGACGTGCTGCATACTCCAGGAAAGCGAGCCCATATAGGCGGTAGTCTCCCTTTTCGCAACTCCAGGCCCTACACACTCGCTCCAGCAAAGCCGTCAAAGCACTGAATTTCTTCAAAATGCAGAAAGATCCGAGTCTTCTCGCCCTTCGTCTAACTCTTGTAGTCGAAAGAAGGAATCGGTGTCGGAATGAAACTCTACTGCTCTCCAAATCGTTCCAACCGAACCGGGGGTCAATGACTCCATCATCGAGGTATTTTCTGTCCACACCAGCATGGTCGGCGCGAGCCCTGACAACGCCTTGCTGTCAGTTCGGATGCCGAAATCTCGATCATAAGCGGAGAATCGATACTCCCCTGAACGCAGGGTGTAGATACCGATGGACTCCCACTGGCTACCGGAAAACTCCACTGCTGCAATCGGATCACCGTTCACCGGATGTGGCGAGTCCTCCACATAGACCTGGTAGCGGCCTGCATTGCCCGACTTGGGCCCACTGACATGCAAGTCCAGATCTCGAGCACTGTCCGACCACAGAAGCGCGACACGTGCCTTACCTGCACCGACCAGCGGACTCATCAAAACGACCTGTTCGCCAGACGCCTCTTCACTGATCTGCAACGGCGCAAGCGTTCGTGCATAGCCCCCTGTCGCAATCGCCTCGACAGTGTACGTGCCAGGAGAATTGGTTCCAATCGAGAAGGCCCCATTGACCCCACTTATTGCCGTGCCCACGACTTCATTCTCCAAAGGCGCATTCCATCCAGAACGAATCCGAAGCTCCACACCCTCCACGGCCTCTCCGGTCACCACATCGTAGACGCTACCGAAAACACTCGACGCTACGCTTGTCTTTGACAAAACAGCGCCCGTCGCACTCTGCTCTCCCAAACTGACTTGTTGACTGGGCCCCAATGAGATGGGCAAAGAAGGCCAGGAATCATCCAGCCAGGAGAACGCCCAGTGTACTTCCGTCGCCGCGTAACCAGTTGCACTCACTTCAAAGCGCATCGGAAAGTTCTGCTGGCCGACTGTCTCATCCACAAAAACAGGCAGGGACCACTCTCCCTCTGGTCCCGTGGTGAGTTCGCCCAAAGAATTCCCAGTGGTAGCGCTAAAAACTTCAATTTCAGCAGACTGGATTGGGCCAGAAGCCTCATCGGAAACAAACGCCGACAAGCGAACCACCCAGCCCTCACTGGCCGAACTACAACCAGCCAACACGGATAAAAGTATCAACTCTCTGCGCAAAACCGCCTCCGCCGGAGAAGAAGCAAACCACCAACCATGGCCAAGACTACATCACTTCGATTTGGAGTGGACCGACAGCCACACCCCTTGGGATAACTTTCGATAAAGACAGCACCCTGGCCATACACATTGTCCGGACCTTCTACACCGAGGTCGCGTGTCTGCTCTTTCAAGAACTCGACAACAGCCTTTGCGGAATAGCTGGGCTTCCGATCGAGAACGAGCGCAGCGAGTCCTGCTAAGTGAGGTGCAGAAAACGACGAACCTTGCCCCATCTTAAAGCCCATGGACTCGGTCGAGACACCTGTCGGTGCCACCAGGTCAGGCTTAATCCGATCGTCTTCGGTGGGTCCTCGAGACGAATACCAAGCGATCTCATCCTCACTGACAGAATAGGCGCCAACCGTCAACGCTCCTCGCGCATCGGCAGGTAGGGTCAAAGTGCCCATCTTGACTTGATGTTCTTGCTCCACACCCGGGTAACTATAAATCCACGCCCGTTTACCCTCGAAATCGGCACCTGAGCTTGCCACCACCCAAGCCACACCCCACTCCCCCATCAAATCACAGCTTACATACTCAAAAGGATTACCATCGCCTTGCTGGGCATCTTCACTTCGGCCACACTCCGTGACCTCATCGTCTTCTGTGACCCAAAGGTCCAGGTCGTTACTGGACTCCATCATCGGATCGGACCATCGTAGGGACACCTCCGCTCGATTGTCTCCACCGGCCCCAGAAGCTGCCACCCAAACACCTTCCACCCCATCGATTTCCAAAATCAGATCACCATCGACATCCGTCAACAACCCGGAACGATAGCTCTCCGCCTCATTGCCTGCCGGGGCAATGTAGACAATCCCAGCGTCAAAAACCTCATCTACTCCTACCGAGTACGGTGAACTGCCATCCACACTCCACACATTATCAAATCCGATCGAAGCATTTATCACGTCAGCCTCTAAACTTCCGGTTGCGAAATTATAGAGTAGCTCTCGAAACTCAAGCTCCGTTTCAAAGCTGTACAACTGTATGCTGGCACCTGGCGCAACATCATGAATGATTTCGGCGACGGCGGTGCCATGATTGTCCGACTCCCAATCACCAACAAGGCCGCTGTCATCCAAGTCGACCGGTAACTCAGTACCAATCAAATCCTGGTACCCCTGAAAACCAATGTCAATGACAGCGACACGGACTCCCTCTCCAGTCGTGCCATCCTGATGCCAGTCCTCCATCTCAAAAAGAGCCTCGTACCCTTCCGTCATATACTCCTTGGATTTGGCAAAATGTGGCAGACGTATTGCACGCACAGCAGCAATCTCTGACAACCAGCCCAGATCTTCGAGCGTCACCAGCAACTGGAGCTCGTGGCCAAGCACGACCTGAACTTCTGTTTCATTCGAAATCCGCGGATGTTGCTTTAAAAACTCAGACGCCTGTTCTGTTCGATTCAATTCAATTTGGACCTTGAGATGTCGTGCCCGGTCTGTACCCCGTTGATCTTCAAACCACTTCCGTTGTTGATCCACATCGTATTCTTGAACAACACGCAAACGAGAGGACAACGGCGAACTGGACTCCGCTGCAAACACCACCGGCACAGACACCCCAACTGCCAACAGAGCCCACAGGAACTTCCTCATTCAACTACTCCAAAGCCTTGTTCTCAAACAATCAATCCAGCCGCACTCAGAATAACTTAAATGGGAGTGTACACCCCTACGATGAGCTTTGGGGTATTTCGGAGTCCACTTGTCGCTTATTCCTCAGTCATTCTACGCACGCGATTCACTGCTTGTCGCTCGTGACTTGCTTGGCATGGAACTCCGCAGAGGTTCCATCCGACTCCGGATCACCGAAGTGGAAGCGTATCGATGGCCAGAAGACAGTGCCAACCACGGTTGCGCTGGTCGTACCGCGCGAAATGCAGCCATGTGGGGTCCACCGGGCCATGCCTACGTCTATCTCTGTTACGGAATCCACAACCTCCTGAACGTCGTCACCCAAACCGTAGGGGCGCCAGCTGCGGTTCTGATACGCTCGGCCGAACCGATTTGCGGCATGAATCAAATCCAGGCCCGCCGTAAAAACATCTCCGGGCCCAAGCTCTTAAATGGACCAGGCAAGCTGGGCCAAGCGCTCGACATCGATAGAAGCTGGTCAAATCATGCCTTGTATGAATCCGGAGGGTTAGAACTACATAGCGGAAAGCATCCAGAACGAATCCTTCTTGGACCTCGGGTCGGGATCGATTTCGCCAAACCCCAACACCGCGATGCACACTGGCGTTTCGCATGTGCCAACACCCCGTGGATCAGCAAGAAATCCAGCCTTCAACCCGAATGAATTGTCCCTATCCAAAACCCGCACAGAAAGGCCGCCTCCACTGGGAAGGCAAATCTGTCCCGACGGAGCTCCCGGCATCTCCTGTGACCTGCCTTGAAGAGTTCGGCGACACCCGCCATCGTTCCAATCTTTTATTCTCCGGGGACAACGCCAAAGCGATCACACACCTACTGAAAAACGGATACGAAAACAAGGTTCAACTGGTCTATATCGATCCACCATTCTGTTCCGGTACAAACTATAAAAGAACCCTTCGCCTCCGCGGTTCAAGCAGCAAAAAGGACCCCAGAGGGACAGAAATCGGTCATCAAGTCCAGTACACCGATGCGTGGTCCGAAGATCAATACCTCCAGTTTTGTTATGAGCGATTGCTGCTACTTCGCGCTCTTTTATGCGACACAGGAAGCCTCATTCTTCATGTTGACGAACACATGAGCCACATGCTGCGCTGTATGATGGATGAGGTGTTCGGCCGCGAGGCATTCGTTAACGAAATCGTCTGGCACTACCCAGACAACTTTCAAGGCAATGTGCGCGGTCTAGCAAACAACCATAATCTCCTTTTTTGGTACTCCAAGACCCCAAACTACAAAGCATTTCCCGTAAAAGTGCCCCTCAAGGCACCCAAGAAACGGGACCGTCGTGTGTGGTCCAAAGAGGAGAAGAAGGTCGTGGCTGCTCGCGATGAGGCAGGTAAGATCATCTATGACACCTATACGCACAAGAAAGCGGATGACGTCTGGACTATCGGACAGTCCTCGGTGTCTAAAATAAGAAGCCACGAACATCTCGGATACCCCACTCAAAAACCCGAGTTGTTACTACAACGCATACTGGAAGCGACCACGGAACCTGGTGACATTGTAGTCGATGTGTTTTCAGGCTCAGGCACTACGGCCGGGGTGGCACAAAAGTTGGGAAGACAATGGATTTGTTGCGACAAAAATCCCGTGTCGATCCAAAAGACAGCCCAACGCACGACCGGCATAATTCAACAGCAGAACTCAACGGTAAAAGCGCAAAAGATCGGGGGCATTGAAGTCCAAGATTCTGACTTCAAAGGAATACAGATCTTGGGCGTTGAGGATCGCAAAAATCCGATACGGCCAGGAGAGATTCTCGTTGATATCGAGCGAGAAGGAAGCTTGTTGGAAATAGAGATTAATGGAATAAAATGCGACAGCCTATTCGGAGAGATCAAAACGAATATTCACGATTGGAAACAGGTTGTCGACTCGATCCGGATCGACCCGAACTATGACGGCGAAACCTTCCGTCCGACGCACTGGGACACACCCCGTGAACCAGAACAAGTGTCGGGGAAATACGCCCTACACCACGACGAACTAGGGGCCGTTCTGGCTATGCGGTTGGTGGATGTGCTTGGTGGCGAGATTTCCTACCAAATCGACCTGTCCAAAATCGATACATAAGGCTCCAAAAAACAAGCCATACAAGACCAATCATACCGAGCCACTTCCCATAAATCCAACCCTTCGGGTGATACTTAAAGTGGACGGATTTATCCCCAGGTTGAACCACAACACCTTTGAAGTAGCCGCCTACCCGATGCAAAGGTCGCGTTGCGCCATCGACGCGCACAGACCAACCTGGTGACCATGCGTCTGCCAAGACCAGCAGTTTGTTCGAAGCCACATCAATATTGAACCAAATATTCTCGGGATTTCGCTCGTCCACAGGAATCGGTTGGTAGGCGCTTCCAGGCCAACCCTGCGCCAGACCCTCCACGGGTGGACGAGCCCGCGCGAGTGGATCGTTCCGAACTATTCGAAGCGCCATCTGTTGTGTTTTGGCAACCTGGGTGCCATCTGCCAACCATGCGCGAACACCCGGCTCGGGGAGGGAAGACACCACAATCGGTGCTGGGCCAAAATCTGTTGATTGAAGACCCGGGATGGGCTCCTCACTGACCAGGTAAGCAACGCCGGCGAAGGCCAACATTCCAGAATTGGCGATCTGGTATGAAGCAATTGGGAAATCCGGTCGAATCAAACGGGGGTCTAAGCTGGCCGCGTAACGCTCCCAGTCTTTGGATACTGGTAGATCGTAGCCGCGCAAATCACGCAAACCAGCCAGTGGACTGGTATTTGGCTGGAGTGCAGCCCGACCCAATCCGACCACACGGCCATTCGGACCAAGCTCATCTGCCAAACGCAGGGACCAGTCAGCAGGAGCACGAATGTGCTCCGACGTGGGGAGTGTGGTCTGGTCCTGCATTCGTGCCCACTGTCCCGTTCCGAAAATCACAAACAGCGCGATCCACTGTAGTGACTGGGAAAAACGAGCCACAGCAAAGGCGCTCGCCAATGCGAGCAACCAAACAGCCACACTTGCAAGACGCGCCGTATTGGCGAGTGGAAGGCCGAGCAATGCCAAAAAAACACTGACAAGAAACGCGATCCACAGGGCACGCCCGATACGCCCACGGACTGCAAAAACTGCGAGAAGGAGGCAACCCAGGCCGGGATTCAACACACCATCAGCCCAGACGCCAGGCCCACCATAGCCTCCATGCGCGGGGTGACCATGGAAATTGGGCCACACAAGATCAAGGACTTGGCCCAAAGCCAGCCGATTACCGCCATGCGCTGCAACGGTTGCACTGTTCGCCAGATTCTCGAGAAAGGGCAACCAAACAGGCGCACTACACAGTACCCCCACACCCATTCCTATAAGCACACGCAAGCGCCGCTGACGCCACAAAGCCCAGCCCGCAGCGAGCAGCAGTACATGTGCTGCAGTCTGCGGATGCCCCCCGCAGAGGGCTCCGAATGTGGTGACCGCCAACAGCACAGGCGGACCGCGGGCCTTGAGCGATTCGACTGCGAAAACAATCCATGGCAACCACACATAGGTGCTCGCATGAGGATGTAGAAGCCAAACTTGAAGAAACGGTAGATTCAAGCAAGCAGTGGCACCACATAGCGCTGCTACCTGCTGCAAACCCATTTTTCGAAGCAACAAGAACGTCCCAAGCGATGGCCATAAAAGTAGCCAGAAAACGCTCAAGTTTTGAGCCTGCACCGCTGGAAAGACACAGTGCAGAAGAGTGGGAACACTAAACGGAGCGGACTGCGCGTTTGCCAACAATGGGGCACCCGCGTAGATGTCCGGATTCCAAAGCGGAGCTCGACCCGCCCGCAATGCAGATACAACCCTCCCACGAAAGGCAGCAAACTGAACTGCTGGGTCCGACAGCGAGGGATTTTGCACCGCACCCCCCGGGGTCTCTTGAAACACCGGGTGAACACTCAAGTGGTCATGCGCGGAGACGACCCGGTCTCCCAAAAAAGCCCTCGGAAAAACCAGAAACGGCATCATGAGCAGCAGAAGAACAACGATGTTTCTCTGAGTATTCTTCATCAAATCTGACCCAAGATCGGATTCAAGCCAGCCATCCATGGTCCGAAGGAACCCGCAAGCATCTCAACTCGGCTAACCTGTTCTCATGTTGTGGTTGCTTCTTGCCTGTTCAAAACCCGCGCCTCCCATTCCGCCAGGCATTCTGTTGGTGACCGTGGACACCTGGCGTGCAGACCACTTCTCCGAACACTTCAGCCCTGAGGCATGGAATGTGGCCCAAAAGGGACTCCGGTTTGAGAATGCCTACACAACCATTGGCTTGACTACCCCCGCTCACGCCAGCTTGTTTACAGGGCTCTACCCCGCCGAACACGGACTTCGAGCGAACAATCACCACGGCTATGTCTTGAATCCTGAATATCTGACCCTTGCCGAGTCGTTGAAGAGCAAAGGCTGGTCGACAGGCGCGTTCGTATCGGCCTACCCCGCAGGCCCCGAGGGTGGCCTCGATCAAGGTTTTGAGGTGTTTGACGGTCCAACTCAGGGAGAGCGTCCAACGCAGACCACACTTGCAACTGCACGAAAATGGCTGAGTCAACAAGAAGGACCTTGGTTCTTATGGGTGCATGCCTACGAGCCCCATGGGCCCTACACCCCACCCAAAGCCATGCAATCCAAGGCAGATGGAAAAGGCGAAAAAGGCGCCTATGCGGGAGAGGTCCGATGGGCGGATCGCATGCTTGGGCCGCTCTATCGAGAAGTGTTGGCATCCGACGGATGGGTTGTTGTCACATCAGATCATGGTGAAGTTCTCGATGAAGAACCCTGCAATTGGCAGCACGAGCGCTCCAGCGGAGAGGGGGTTCTTCGCATACCACTCGCCATCGCTGGCCCTGGTATCGATGTCGATATTCGGACAGATCCCGTCAGCATTATCGATCTCTTCCCCAGCATTCACACTATCGCAAAGATTCCCGACCCAGGCGGCCACCAAGCCCAAGACCTGCTCGCACCCGTGAAGCGAGAGGTTTGGTATGCAGAGTCAGGCCTCTGCGAACCCGACTGTAGTCCTGGCTGTAGTCCCAAAGGGATTCTCGGAAAGGACCTCGTGGCACTGTCCCCGGATGGCCAACTGCAACTCCGGCCCGGGCGTGGTTTCGAAGGACGCTCTGAACTAAAACCCCAACTGGAGTCTTACGGTAAACCTGAGGCTCCCACCGAGTCTCCCCAAATCGAACAAGGCAGAGCGCTGGGGTACCTCGACTAAAAGAGGCCCATTCAACCAACCTGCGCAGTCCTACTCGAAGCATCTATCTTTCAAGCGTCAGCTTGGCTTACCGCCCTCAAGGATCTCTGAGATGAGGTTCATTGAAGATGAATCCGACGCGCTCCATGCTTGCGAACCCAAGCATCAATCGAATCAATCTCACGAATCGTACCCACTGCGATGCACCCGGCAGTCCAATTCTTGTATCGAGAGATCCATCCTAAGCGACCCATGCGACGCTCGGGACCGTGCACTCCGATGGCACTTCCCGTATAGCCGAGCGACTTCTGCTTTTTGGTGGGATAACCGACCCCAAGAAATCGATAGAAACGATCCGAGCTTCGCCCCACATCCAACCCATAGGTTCCCCTCGGGGTTTTCAAATCCCCTCGCTTGGTCTTCCCAAACCCACCTCGACCGAGAGCGACCCGATATTTCTCTTCGATGCGATTATTCCTACACAAATACATTTTATTTCGTTCAAGCTCGACAACAATGGCCGTCCCGACGCCTACACAAGCATCTCGAATGCCAGCGTCTGCGGGCTTCCCACTCCAAGCACAAAGCCCCAGAAGCAAAGCAAGATGTATCCGTCGCATATCTGACCCCTGTCAGCTTCGATAGAAACCGGACACATATTTTTTGATTCCGAAAACGACGCATCAACGTGCATACGACTCGAAGCGATGCCACCCACACATCACCGAAACGAACTGCTCTTCTAAGCCTCGTTCATCATTCCAGGTGACCCACCAGCCAATCACCTACGGTCTGGGCAAATAAAACAAAGCCCTCCGCATCCGGATGCCCCTCATCAAAGAAGAGGGCTTCTCGGACATCTGGCCGGTCTTCAAAAAGTGCATAAATGGAAGGATCCAACGGCGGTGGCGGCTTTCGGTCTCCACGCCGAATCGCAGGCGGAACTGGAGCCACCAACACGGTTTCTCCGCTTTCTTGATCCACCACCAAATGCTGCTCACCCTTGACGACAAGCACCTCACCACGCCCTTGCTGCGCCGCACGGAACACATCCGTCAACTCTAAGACGGGCACCTCCCCCAACTGTTGCTGGAGGGCTAACAATTCGCCCTGATAGTCCTGACTACCACGCACATCAAATGTCGATATTGGCGGAAGTACCGCCACTATTTTTGCCCCCGTTGCCCG
>Ga0163179_10003178_pt1 | contig 11219 bp, 6 predicted proteins | sample AtlANTMetagenome_FD_109643 | JGI IMG/M metagenome (GOLD analysis project Ga0163179, IMG submission 109643) | Marine eukaryotic phytoplankton communities from the Atlantic Ocean - Atlantic ANT 2 Metagenome | ecosystem: Environmental > Aquatic > Marine > Oceanic | place: North Atlantic Ocean... | reverse complement strand
GACAATGCGGCCTCCGAGATATCGGAGGCGACAAACTGGCTGTGCTGCAATTCTTTGGCTAATGTAATAGCCAGTATTCCACTACCTGTTCCAATGTCGGCAATTTTGCCGGTCTCGGCTTTTTTACTTTTGGCTAGATCCAAGATTGCCTGGATAGCCTCTTCTGTATCCGGTCTTGGAATTAACGTGTCCTTGGTGACTTTGAACTTAAGAGAAAAGAACTCTTTGTGGCCAACCAGGTAAGCAACTGGGCATCCGGCAGCACGTTCTTTGACAAGTTTGCGAAATGTAGCCCGAACCTGATCGCCAGGATCTTCCTCGAATCGTGTATAGAGCATGATCCGTTCACAACCAAGCACGTTCGCCAGCAGGATTTCAGTATCCAGACGGGCAGACTCGGAACCGTTTTCGGTTAAGTACTGGTTGGTCCAGTTGATCAACCGGCCAATGGTCCAGGAGTTGTCGTTAGCTTCTGAAGTGTTCGTTTGTGACATGACTTGAGGCTGAAAATCCATTGCAGCCGGGGGGATGAATTTAGTCGTCGAGTGAACCCATTGATTCACGCAGTTGATTTCGATCATGGTCAATCAGTAGGTCAGAAACCATTTGCAGGTTACCGGCCAGAATTTGATCGAGTTTGTAGAGGGTAGCATTGATCCGGTGGTCGGTCAGCCGGTTCTCAGGGAAATTGTAAGTTCTAATGCGTTGGCTACGGTCACCTGACCCTATGAGCGACTGTCGTTCATTCGCACGTTTTTCATGTTCCTGCTGACGAAATAACTCATAAACACGAGCCTGTAGAATTCGAAGTGCCTTGGCCAGATTTTTGTGCTGGCTTTTTTCATCCTGCATCGAGACTACGATCCCGGTTTCGTAATGTGTGACTCGCACTGCGGAGGCTGTTTTGTTAACGTGCTGTCCGCCCGGACCGCTCGCATGGAATATGTCTTTTCGATAGTCATCGGGTTTAATATCGATTTCAAGATCTTCTGGTTCGGGCAGTACGGCAACGGTTGCTGCAGAGGTGTGGACTCGGCCTTTCGTCTCGGTGTCTGGTACACGCTGGACACGATGCCCACCACTTTCATAGCCAAGTTCCCGGAAAACACCATCGCCTTCAAAGGTAAGAGTAATTTCCTTAAAGCCCCCCAACTCAGTAGGACTGGCTTCCATGACTTCGACTTTCCATCCTTTGATTTCGGAATGTCTTTTGTACATTTCGTATAAGTCACGAGCAAAGAGAGCGGCTTCGTCTCCACCAGTGCCGGCTCGAATTTCCATCACGCACCGAGTCCGAGTGGCATCTTCTCCACCAATCGTCATATCCAGCAGTTCGGCCCAAAATCCTTCTCGGCGTTCAGTAACACCAGGAATTTCCATTTCGGCCAATTCTTGTTCTTCAGCATCATCGCTAGCGGCCATTTCTTTTAGCTCGCCCAGCTCTGCTACAACGTTTTTGAAATTCCGGTAGAGTCCCGCAAGTTTTGCCAGCCCCCCATGCTCCCGAGCCACGGCCGCGAGTTTGGATGAATTCCCCAGAACTTCGGGATCCATCATCATCCCTTCGAGTTCTGTAAAGCGAGCGAGTTTTTCTTCGAGCATTTCTCGCATGAGACTGACAGTCCTTGATGTTGTTTTGAGTGTTATGTAGTAGGTCTATTATGCCATAGTGACTACTAACAGCCTAAATGACAAACGCAGTGATCAGCAAGGCCGATCACTGCGTTATATGACTATTCAGTGACATGTCAGAATAAAGTGACGACGCCACTTTCTATCAAGGCTACTTCTTCGTTCCGTAAGAACCAGCAGCAAATTTGTTCTTGAACTTTTCGATGCGTCCGGCCGCGTCCACGAACTTCAGCTTCCCAGTGTAAAACGGGTGGCATTCAGAGCAGATGTCGATTTTCAACTCGCTACGAGTACCACGAGTGGTGAATGAGGTCCCACACCCACAAGTGACACTAGTTTCGACGTAGTCAGGATGAATGCCTTCTTTCATCGTTTAGTTCCAATGTTTCAGATTTGGTTGATTTGTTTGTTGTTAAGGGCAATTTAGCTAGCGAACCCTTACCGTGACCAAGAAATGTTGATGGTCAAACAACTGAATATAATCCGAATATTCGGTTTCGACAAGAACCGCTATTGAACATTAAGAATTATATTCGAGACCTATTTTTCTTCGGTAAACGCTTGTTTTAACGCTTTTGCGCGAGTTGCTGGAAGAGGTCATAACGAGCCTGGATTTCGATCAAGCTATCATTTCCAAATTTTTCGCAAAAGGCGACTGCGACTTCGAAGGCTACGACATTTTCGATGATGATGGCAGCGGCTGAGACAGCACACACATCAGATCGTTCATAATTAGCGACTTCCTTTTCTTTTGATTCCAGATTGATGCTTTCAAGTGGCTTGCGAAGGGTACTAATTGGTTTCTTAGCCGCTCGAACAACCAGTGGTTGGCCATTAGTCATTCCCGCTTCCAGTCCTCCAGCGTTGTTTGTCGGTCGCTCGAAACCCAGAGTTGGAGAATCCTTTGTTGCGGCGTTATAGGTAATAGGATCGTGAACCAGTGATCCCGGACGACGGGCAGCTTCAAAACCAAGTCCGATTTCAACACCTTTAATTGCCTGAACAGCCATGACAGCCTGAGCAATCTTACCATCGAGCTTGCGGTCCCATTGGGCGTGAGTGCCAAGTCCGAAAGGCAAGCCTTCAATACGAACTTCGAGGACACCTCCGAGTGTATCTCCGTTGCTCCCTGCTTCGTCGATCCGCGCGCAGATTCCTGCGTCCTGCTCGGGATTCAAGGAATACACTTCACTGGCTTCACGGTATTCTCGCAGTTGCTGGATATCTCCCTCTTTGGGATCGATTACGACTCCACCTAGCTCGGATACATAGCCGATGCATTCGATTCCAAAGGGCTTGAGAATTTGTTTTGCAAGTCCTCCAGCTGCCACCCGTACTGCTGTTTCACGAGCACTTGCTCGTTCCAGGATATTTCGAATCGAGCCCAGATACTTGACGGCGCCTGTTAGGTCACCATGCCCAGGGCGAGGTCGTTCTAGGTCCTTCATCCGTTCCAGCTTGTAGTCTTTATTAATGACTTGTAGCGTGACCGGTGAACCCATCGTCGTGTTTTTCCAGATACCAGTCAGAACTTCGACTTTATCTGTTTCGATCTTCTGACGTCCTCCACGACCGTAACCACCCTGGCGCATTTTTAGGTCATAGTTGATCGATTCCAGGTCTAATTCGATACCTGCAGGGAATCCATCAACCAGCGCCAAAAGGGTTTTGCCGTGTGATTCGCCTGCTGTCCAGTAACGTAACATATTCGTGTGTTCTCAAAGAGTTCTTACTTGGTGTATTGCTATCACTTCAGTTTAACTTGAGTGGTAAATATCGGGTAGGTGCGTTAAAACTGAACCCTCGGGATAACTGCACTTCTAAAGAATCGGACCATTTACATGGCAGGCATCGCAGAACGATTGAAAAAGCGCTGGTTTCTTGTTTCTTTGGTTGTCGTTTTTACGATTGGTGTCGTTTTTAATAAGCCGTTAGCCGGCGTACCGGAAATGAAGCAGCTTCGGTCCGGTATCGTCTTTGTTGTTCTTTATTTGATGGCTCTACCCTTAAGCCTGAAAGCGATTAGCTCGGGAATTCAACGCCCCACAGGCACAGTCCTTTCGATTGTGATGAATTACGGTCTTCTGCCCATGGTGGCATACGGGGTTTCATTGGCAATCAACGACCCACAAGTGGCTCGGGGACTTCTGGTAGCCGCTGTTACTCCCTGCACACTTGCCTCCGCATCTGTCTGGACTCGTAAGGCTGGCGGTAATGACAGTATCTCAATCCTGGTAACATTACTAACCAATTTGCTATGCTTTCTGATTGCTCCCTTGTGGTTAATGTTTTACTTCGGCTCAAGTGAAGGGATGGACAATATATCCCTACAGGAGATGGTTGTTAAGCTGGGGGCATTGGTCGTCCTGCCGATGGTTTTGGCTCAGTTGACACGTTTACATAAACCCACGGCAAACTGGTCAACGGATAATAAAAAGTACTTCAGCATTGCGGCCCAATGTGGCATCCTATCGATGGTATTCATGGGTGCGATTAAGGTTGCCCCAGAGTTAATTGCGGCCGGTGCCGACGAGGGAGTGACATTGGTGCTGGTAACAGTTACTAGTGTTCTGGCTGTTCACTGCTCGGTTTTTTGGATTGGTCTTTACACGGGGAAAATTTTGAAGTTAGCCCGCGAAGATTATATTGCGGTTGGCTTCGCGGGTAGTCAAAAGACACTCATGGTTGGCTTGCTTATCTGTATGGAGTTGAAAGTGCTTGTTATTCCGATGGTGCTCTACCATGTATGTCAACTTTTTGTCGATACGATTTTTGCAGATCGACTGGCAGAAGAGACGAGGCATTCAAGTACGCAGGAGTCTACTGCTGAGGCGTCTCGCTAAATCTAATCGTTAACGACTGAGCGCTTCGCTTAGTGTTGCTGATCGGATGACAGAGTCAGGACGGTCCCCCAGAATAGGACCGTTTTGGTGGCGTAGGATTGTCCCGACATAAGCCCCCTCGGTTTCACCACGTAGCGTAAAACCTGTCGGATCCCAGGTGAATTCACAATACAGAGATTCGTAAGGGACAGATTCTTCCTGAAGGTCACCCAGCCAGCGTAGTTGCAGCTTGGAGGCGAGTTGAGGCAGCCAATTTCGATCGATGGTGCCCTGCCCCCCCGTAATCGTTCCCTGCAGTCGTTGCCAATGATTGCTATTACAGATGGCTCGATGAATTCTTAGTGTCGCCTGTCCTTCGATCCCATTCTTGTCAGGATGTCGCAGTATTTTGCTGAGCTCAACATGTTTGATTTCCCCGTCTGCTGCAAAATCGACTTCGGATGTAAATTTCCCGGGATGGTATTTACTGATGAGTTGCCCATTAAAGGTCGCCTGTTCCCCGAGATCGATTTGGAGAGGTAAGGCATCATCCAATGTCGCCAACTTGATTTCATTATCATTGGTTTGCAATAGTAAGGTGGAGACGGTTGGGTAATGGTGCGTGCGAGTCAGTTGAAGTGCGCATGGTTGGCGTTGCTTACCCCAATTCACGGTAAGTCTGGAGGACTCAACAGATAATTCTATTTGCGCCGTACTGTTGTTGAGCTCATCGATGGGGAGATCATTGAGAAGTGTTAGCCCAACCTTCACTTTGAGTTGATGCTCTTCGGAGATAACCAAAACATGTTCATTCCACCAGTTCATCCAGGTGACGGGAGTGGTGTCGGGGATTTGTAGTGTGTGGATATTGAGGTTGGTTGATGAGTTGGAGTAATCCACGTCAACATGATTTGCTCGGCAGATGAGCTGATTGGATTCTCTGTCGCTAATGCGAACATCTTCGAGAGCATATTTTCCGGGTTGTAGGAAGTGAATGTGTCCAATTTTAATATGACTGTTCGTTGCCTGGCTTAATTCTTCAATCCATTGCCCCCGCAACCATGATTGACCAAGATCCGTGTGACGCAGTATCAGTGTGCCTCCAATGAGAATGGAGGGTAAGAGAATACCGGCTGCAAAGAGCAGGCGATTGATAATACGTTGGCGTTTGTGCTTCATCGGATCCAACTTTGTAGCTTATAGGTACGGCGTATACCTTCAATAAGATGCCAAAGAATAGCAAAAATCGTATCAGCGAAGCAAGAAGAACAATTTTAGTCGAGGATTTAATTCTTAATGGTCAGCGTCACTCGTTTCGTCGGATGCATTGTCGGGGCCTTCCTCTACCATTGGTTTGGCACTCGTTTCTGCTAAGGCAATATGTTTCCCAATTCCCGCAATGCCGGCTTTGTATCGACCCCATGCGATACCTAGTAGGATCCAGTTGATTGCAACGACAAGTACTACCGAGAAGATGGCGCTGGCGGCATTTTCACCTGCACCGTAAGAGTGTAGGCCAACCGTCGCATTATCAGTGTCTGCCAGAAGAGGTAAACCAAAGTTTACGCCTACCCAACTCATCATAATCATGGAGAAGCCTGCAATCGTTCCGGCGACCATTCCGAAATTGTTGAGCCAACCGGCAAACCGAGCATGTAAAAATGCTAGATAAATCAATAGCGAAATCAAAGCCCAGACTTCTTTCGGATCCCAGCCCCAGAATCGTCCCCAGGATACGTCTGCCCAAAGTCCGCCAAGGATTGTTCCGATAGCCAATAGCAATACAGCGACCTGGATAGAGCGATAACAGTACTGAGCAAGTGAAGCACATTGTTCTGGTGGACGAAATGCTCCGCCCTCCACGTTACCGGCAGGTGCACGATATTTTCCAAATATGTAATAGCAAATGGAAATATTGCCAAGGCCAAGTGCAAGTCCGCCGGCACCGTAACTGGCAACAATGGTTAGCACATGAATTGTTAGCCAGAAGTTTGAACGTAAGACCGGCTGCAGAGGCGAGAAGTTTTCACTCACAATCTGAGCATCTGCCGCCTGAAGGTTGCTCAGTAGCAAAACGAGCCCACCGACACCGGTCATGAATGTACCGCCAATACCGAAGAAACGACGTTTGTGCATTTCGTCGAATGCTTTTCTTGAACTAGTCTCGTCTCCTTTACGACGGAAATAGTCCTGTAGAACGAGTGCTGGGCTCAAGACCGTGGCCAGAATAAAACGGGGGAGCAACCACAACGTTAGTAGCAGGCAAATCATGCCGACAACCCACACTCCGACACGGTTCAAACTACTCCAATCGGACGGCCAGAGTTCCATATAAGGTCGTCCACCATCTCCGTAAGGTACTTGGGTTAGGAAATGGAAGAGGGCGAAGATTAACACGACACGAAGCACTGTCGAAAGATAGCCAGCGACGTTCCATATCCCGGGCTTAAATCGACTTGTTTGTTGTTCCGTAAGATCTCGGGCTTCATTGAAAAAGGGGATGTTCTTTAAGAAAGGAGTTGCGTTGAGTCGCCATGAATCTTTGATGCCAGTGACTGTAATTGGTGTTAAAAGGAACCAGGCAGCTAGTAAGGACACGATGAACGGAACGAAAATAATTGTTTCGTACATATTCGTGACGGGAGCCCAGCCGGTGATTGTGACACGCAAATAGAAACCATAAACAGTCCATAGCAGGCCAAGCATTAGTGTGAAGACGCCCAGGTAAAAGAAGATGCGTTTAACTTTCTCTGCTCCAAAAGACAGGGAGAAAGCGATCAAAGCTAGAAAGCTGAATATCGCGGTGTATTGGAATGGCTTACTGTCGTTGTATTTGATCTCTGAGAGTACCTGACTAAATGCTTTACCTTCCGGATAGGCAGTATATTGCATCACGTCTTGATCACGATTTGTAGAGCTCAATGTTTGGGAGATTGCCGCATCTCGTGCTTCCGTGGCCTGAGGGCCAAGTGTTTGCAAGGCCTTCAGGAAATCGGCTTCTGCTTCATCAAATGCGAGGTTGTCACGCGAAACATAAGCAGTTGTGACAGCTTCCCAACTCGATCGTACGCGATTGATGCTGTTTTCATCCATTTTGGCCAGTAGACCGTTCTTTAGTTGGTCGGCAGATGGTAGTGTACCGTGCAACACTGCCTGAAGACTGATCCAAGGCTGAGTATTAGTCCCTTCATCACGATTTTTAGCCAGCGTGTATGGATTCGATGAAGGAACAACTAACATCGTTTGGCGATTAGCATAAACAGCTTCCTGGACTTGAAGAGCCAGCAGGTGGAATTCATGCGCTTTATGTTCCATTTCCCGAAAGAGTGATTGGAATTCTTTTAACTGGTCTGGGGATAATCCAGCGGGAGCGTCGGAAAACCCTCGACCGGTATCGGCAAAATTAGCTTCGAGTTGTTGCGTGTAATAACTAAAAGCGCGTGCATCTTCGGCAATCGCTGCAACGGTCATGCGTTCCGGAGAAGTGGCGTCTCGAATATCTTCTCGATCCGGAAGAGGAAAGCCTAGAATCTTGGCGGAACGGAATTGCATTAGCTGTGAATAGATTAATGTCTGTTGGATGCTTTGAGCTAACAATTGCCCCGGAGAAGGCTGCCCGGTTTCTGAAGGTGGTTGACCGCCAAAAAGTTCAGCTAGTCTACTGAGGCGATCGAAAAGAACCTCCTGCTCGTCATTAGATTCATTTAATTGGTCAACGATTTTACGCACCACGGTACAAAAAGCCTTGCGGTCGCCAATGTCAGCGATCTGTATATTACCAGTGAGCGGTGAGTCTGCCTGCAGCGATACCCCCCGGAACGTGTCTAGCCGTCCCAGCACCTTTTCAAGTTTTGCAAATTCAGGTGAGCTCAGATTGTCACGGTCTTGGAGCCATTCCTTCAGTGAGGGGGAATCTTTAAGCTGAGCCGGCGACACGTATTTGTAGGTTAAATCTTCAACGGGCACACCGATGACATCTCTTACATCATTGTGATTAGCATAGATGAACGGGACATGTTCCCAGCGTTCCGGTTCGGTCATCCAGCTAAGTACGATCTCTGTTGCTGACCATTTCATTTCCGATTCTGGAAACAGAGCAGCCACTCCCTGAAGCTCTTCAGTTTGATATCCGTTGGGGAAATATAACCCCACATTGAGCTTTACAGACCCTCGGGTCGTGTTGCAAATCTGCTCAAGCATTTCCTTGGCATAGGAATCAAATGGCTTGATGCGTCCCTTATGAAAGACAGGTACGCTTCGAAGCTCATCAATAGTAATTTCCTCGGCGGTTGTGTTCTGCACGCTTACAGTGATTGTCAGAAGAACACAGGAGAGGATTGAAAGTAGTTTGCTGAATCTCATGGAACTTACTTTGGGGTGATGAATGAGGCGGGAGTGGATCAAATTATTCATGGTCGTCATTCTCTACGGAACCTGACTCTGGAGTGGGGGAGGCCTTTTTCTTCCGAGTTTTGAAGAAGTAGGCCTTCATATAGAACATGATGGCGATACCAAGACAGACAATGAGGCAACCAAAGTTTCGAATTGCCCGTCCCGGGTCGCGATTGACTGTGAGGACTGAAAGGTAAAGGTCTTCTTGTTGAGACTCGGACGGGATGACCCGCTCGTACTCAGGGTCACCAGGTTTCCAGGGACCGCTAAAGCTTTCCTGAAATAGCCGGTAGCCATGACCATTAGTCGGGCTGTCGAATTCAACGGGGGCATTCATTGTGATGTAAATGTCGTGTTGATAGGAGGCCGACTGATTCCAGTAATAATTGCCCTCCTGAAGCTTTAAGCCGTCTGCCAGATCGAGGCCTTCCGCAGGGATTTCGGTAATATCACCACCCGTAGCATTGCATGACATGAGGTGGTGAGTCCGATGTACGGTGCCCGTATGGTGTCCGATGTATCCCTGCCGAGGTTTTTCAGCAGTAATGTAGGTAAGCCGACTGGAGTTTGAGTCGTAGGTGATGGACGTGGCAAAGGTATCTACGTCTAGCGTGACGATGCTACGCGAGTTCGCCTTGGTCGCAGCAGATTCCGGAATGGTTGATTGCATAATGCGTCCGCGTGTTGTGCTACCAACTGCGTTTGGATCACGCGCGGCCGAAAACAGAAGTGAATTTCGAGTGTCGACCGCTAGCGAGGTTGGACGCTTGAGGCCTTTGATGAGGCCAATCTCCATCTCACGCCCCTCGAAGTCTGCTCGGCTGATCTGACCCGCAGAGGCATTTAGCCAATAGAGCTTGGAGTGGGAAGGATCTGCAGCGATTTGTACGACGTCGCCAGGAGAGTGGATAATCCTTGTTGCCGACTTACCAGTCGTTTGAACACTCTGGATTACGGAGGTGCCGCCCGTCTGATCGATCCAAAATAGCCTCCCACCTTCCAGAATCAGCCCTCGTGGATTATTCAGAAAGGCGTTGGTTGCTTCCGCTCCGGTCAAAGCGCGTAATTTTTCATTGGTCACAAGCGTCGTGGTTTTCTTCGTCTCCAGATTGGTAACGTTGAGTGTACGTTCGTTACTGTCGAGCCAGTACACTTCATCACCACTCATGGCAAAACCGCTGACCGAGTTGTGAGGCATGTTTGGAACGGCATCCTCGGGGTTTGCTCTGACAGGAATCCCCATGCTTGTAGCCTTCGCCCCTGATTCGCTAATCGTCCAGATTTCTTTCGTGTTCTTCAAGTCGACGAAGTCCACCCAACTGGAGTAATGAGAAGCCTGGCTTGTGCCTGGGTCAAGTTTGCGTTCGAAGTCCTTCAGGCGAATGCGGAAGCCGATGTCAAATGCTTCTGTAGGCATTGTCAGGACTAGGGAATTCCCCGCTGCTGAGTCATGAATGCGGATCTGCTGATCTGCTTGCTGACGTTCACCGGGGGCCCCTACGAATGCCCGAATCCAGTGCTCTCCTTCAATGTCTCCCCATTTTACTTTGACTTTGGCCCGAACTTCTCGCTGGACGATTTGAAGATCGCGGTTAAATGGCAAGGCTGCTGCTGCCATAACCGGCTTGTTCGAACTGATGAAATTTGAGACGTAGAATTTAAGTGGATTACTGAATTGTGGCATTTGGAATCCGGAGACAGCGGTATCAGGAGAACCGCTGGTTTCTACCAGTAGCGGGAAGGTTAACTCATTGGTGCGACGATTCCAGTAACGATAGTAAAGCTTCTTGTCGGTACTCTGAAGAAACTCAATTCGTGAATAAACCTCTTCCTGATTCGCATCGGGGCCAAATAGCTGGATTTCTTTGCCGGAGAAATCAAACCAGTAGGTCCCATAGATTTGATTGTCATAATCGTACACGTTGTGATGTGGTTTGTTGGCGAATAGCAGCACGTCGCGGCCGTGAACTTTACCTGCTTTGTCGAAGGCTTGCAGGTGAATTGTTGGAACAACCGGCTCGTCAGCAATCTTCTCAGAGAAACCATACACGGTCCCTTCTGCTTCGGGGCCAAGCTCGGAGACATCGTTCCACAGGCCACTTAGTCGTAGGGTGTAATCGGTGTCCTTTAATTCGATCGTATCACCGATCTGATAATTGTTTAGGTTAATGTGATGAATCTTGCCATCAAGACTGATGGTAACCTGCCCTGCTGTCCCAAGCTCACCCTGTGGAGCGGCCTCCAAAAAAGCCTTTTGGTAGATCTCAGCTGGTGCGATCCAAAGCATGACTTTACCGCCTCCAGCCTGCATCGGTTGGCTAAAGCCATAGGGATAGATGTCTCCGTAGAGCTCGGCAATTGAATCAGGTAAAG
>Ga0163179_10003176_pt1 | contig 11220 bp, 7 predicted proteins | sample AtlANTMetagenome_FD_109643 | JGI IMG/M metagenome (GOLD analysis project Ga0163179, IMG submission 109643) | Marine eukaryotic phytoplankton communities from the Atlantic Ocean - Atlantic ANT 2 Metagenome | ecosystem: Environmental > Aquatic > Marine > Oceanic | place: North Atlantic Ocean... | reverse complement strand
TTGGTGATAATCTATACCAGCACCCGAAGAGACAGACCTATGAAGGTTTGGTGTAAAATACACTATTCTTTGTGCTGTGGTGGGTTGACTATGTAATCCTGAATGGTAGTCTGCATTGTTCATCACTCTTGTAACTCTATATGCTTTAGTATGTAAACTATCATTGCTATCTGTAACTGTGAACATATCTCCTGGTTTTGGAGTTGTTGTTTGTGTAGTTGAGTGTCCTGCTTGTAGCATAAACTCTGCTCCCTGATTAAGAGCAGTTCCTGCTGTAGGAGTATTGCCAGCTACATAAGTATTAAATGCTGAAACTCTTGTAGCGTATTGATTTGGTAAGTGCATAAAGAAAGGATTTAGTCTACCTTTATTTAGTAAGAAAGCATAAATTGGTTCAAATTCATCTCTTGTCATTGGGTTATAACTTACTTTTATTTCCCAGTTATGTGCTAAAACGTTTCTTGTGATGACTCTGCCACTGTTTGTTCTTGAAACTTGTGTTGGACTTTTTGAAGAAAATTGGATAGAAGCAAAACCTGGACCAGCTGTTCCTGAAGTTTGTCCTCCTTCTCCTATTTGATTATTAGGATCTGGTAGTATATTTTGAAACTCTGTATAAGCTGCCATTAGTATGCTCCTGTATTAACTTCTTCCATAAACTCTTGTCCATGTTCATTTGCTGCTTCTCGTATCATTCCGATTATATTTCCTCTTTGTGCTGATAGTAGTTCTTCTACTCCAGCTGCATCTACTGCATTAATTGAGAAGTTTACATTTGTTGTTCCACCAAGTTTGTCATTTGCAGTAACTTCTACAGGAGCTAATGGAGTTACGACTTCTGGTCCTCTTTCTCCTACTAGTATCTCTCCTCCTGTTGCATATGACTTCATGCCTGCAGCTCCTCCAATTGGACTGAATTGATTTGCATTTGTGCCTATACCTTGTGCACCTCTTAAATAAGCTGTTTCTCCTGTTGTTGCCCCTCTTGAAACATCAACTTTATTATCTCTTTTGCCAACTTCTATGCTTGAAGGAATGTTTGGAGTTGAACCAGTTCCACCACCCTCAAAACTTGTTCCTGCTATCATTGATAGTTGTGCGGCTCCCATAGCTCCTATTATTAAAGCTAAAGGTAGTCCGAAGAATCCTGTTTGTCCTATTGTTTTCATTATACCAGCTGCAGTATTAATTATTACTTGTGCCATTTGTATTTTCTTGTTTCTTTCAAATGCTTTTCTTTCTATAGCTTCTTTTTTCTTTTCTAATCCTGCTATTTTTGCAAGTGACTCTTTTGATTTTCCATCTCTTTTCTTTTCTGCTTCTATTTCTTTGTCTACACCTGCTACTCTTTGTTTTGCTGATGTTGCTGCTAATTGACCTATAGAACCTATAATGTTACCTATAGCACCTAACTTGTCTGCTATTTGTTCATTTTTCGTCATGATAACATTTCCTTCTTCATCTACTGTGTCTTTTAGTCCTCTAAATCCACCTTCCATAGTATCAAAACTAGTTAACATAGTAGCTGTTAAACTTGCTAGCCCTGATATCATGGCTCCATCTTCACCGAACATACTGTTCATCATAATTCCTAAATTAGAAAATGAATTTGCTAGTTCAAAGTTTTTGCCTTTTGTTTTTTCTACTAAATTCGCATATGCTTCGCTAAAGGCATCTAACTGTGCTTGGTCTGATGGTACTAAAGATGTGCCATCTCCATCTGGGTCTAACTCAGCTATTTTTGCAGCAAGGTCTTCTTTTACTTGTGCTATTTTACTTGGTCCCATAGCTGTCATTATTGCATCAGCTAATCCTACTCCTGCATTCTGTTGTAAGAATCCTTTTCCTAAATTACTTAGCGCCTCTTTTACTCCTAGTTCCGCATCAAATGCTGCTCCTATTATTGTTTGTGCGCTTTTTTCTGCTGTTAATTCCAGGGCATCTAGCTGAGTGTCATAAGTTTTTGATATTGCATCGTTTACTGTAGTAAGAGAATTGATTGTTTTGTCTACTGTATTGTCTACTTTTGCAAGTAATCGTTCATATTCTGCTTGCTCTTCCTCAGTTCTTCCTATCTCTACTGCTGGTCCTGAGCGTCCTTCCGGAAAAGCTACCCCTCCTGGGCCCATCTTTTCCAACACAGCTATTCTTGCTTTTATAACATCTTGCTCAGCTTTAGTTGCTCTTAGTTCTATTAACTTGGCTGCATTCTTTTGCGTTTCAAATACTCCTTGTGCAGCTAATAAGTCAAATTCTGCTTTGAGAACGTCCATAGCCATATTTGTTTTTTGTACTTCTAAATTATAAGCTTGAGTTGCTGCATCTACTTCTAAATTTGCTAATTCTACTTTTGAGATTGTAGTTCCACCGATTAAATTTTGTAATTTTGCTAATTTTTCAGCATTTGATAAAGTGATTTGTGCTATGGCTTGTTGTAGTACTAACTCTCTTTGAGTAGTTTTTAAACCCGCTAATTTTGCTTCTGCTATTGTAACTGAAGAGGCTTGAATACTATTTTCTAACATTTCAATTTCTTCTAATAAGAATTTTTCATTTGCTAGAGCATCTGTTTGTTCTTTACTTAATACTTTTCCTTTAGCTATTTGTTGTTTTGCCTGTGCTACTACTCCTGCTTTTAATCTGAGTTCTAATTTTAAAAGTTCTATTCTCTTTGTATTATTTGCATCATCTATGCTTTTTGCTGCAAGAATTGTAAATTCATTCTTAGCCATTGCTAACATTCCTTTCTTTCTTTGGTCTAAGAATTTTATTTCTTTTTCGGTTACTAATGTTCTTTTTCTTATATTATCTAATAATGCTGATTGTACTGGTAATTGTTCTTGCACTATTTTTGCTACTTCTTCATTTGCTTTTTTAAAATCTCCTTGAAGTAATTTTATCTCATCTTCTAATGCTTTTCGTCTGTGTCTGCTTGTTTCCTGTGCTAGTTTTAATTGTGCTGTTGCTATTTCTTGTGCTACTTTCTTTTGTTCTTCTACAGCTGCTACAGCTTCAGGCCCCATTAAAGCTGTTATTCCTGCTCCCAAACCTTTTGTTGCTGCTTCACCTATAAAAGCTAAAGGATCTTCTCCTGCTTGTTGTGCTTCTTTTATTACTGATGCTATGTCATTACTTAGAGTTTTAAATTGTTTACTTATGTCATCAAATTTAGTTGATTGTACCATACCTCTAAAAAACTTTTGTGTTACTTTCTCTGCTTCTTGAAAAGTAGTAGTTAATCCTAATGCTGATTGAGCAAGACCATTTAAAGCTATTTCTCCTTCAATTAATAATCCTCTAAGAACATTTGACATTTCTTCTACTGAATTTGTTCCTAAATTCATTGATTCTATAAATTCTGGTAATGATTTTCCTAGTTTGTCTTCTAAAAATTGATTAAAATCTTCTGATTCTTCATTTAATCTGGCTACTGCTGCAATGATGGGAGATATTTCTGCTGCGTCACCTAATTGGTCTGCTGCTGATTGGTCGACATCTATAGTTTTATCCATAGCTCCAAAGAATCCTTGAAAATTACCAGCATCTACTGCTTTTTTCTCAGCTTCGATTGCTTGGTCTAATACGGTTTTTAATAGTCCACCTAATACTTTGTATCTATTTATCATTAATTGCGTTGTATGTGAAGCTCTTTCTTGCTGTTTATTTAACTCTTCCATTTTATCAGGTATATCATCTAAAATTGAGTTTAAGTCTGCTAAAGCGTCTTTTGCTGCTACTTGTTCATCTGTACCTATGCCAAAGAATTTTAACATTCCTTTTAACATATCTATCGCAAAACTAGCAAATAATATTATTTGTCCTATAATTGGAATCGCATTGAGTAACATAGTTCCAAAAGCTTTTGCACCTAATCCTGCTCCGAAAAATGCTCCTTTTAATAATGCCAAACCCATTCTCATTACTTTTGATATTTTACTAAATGTAGTACTAGCTCTTATGGCTGCGAATTGAGCTGCTACATAATTATAAGTTGCTGAAGCAGTTTGAAATAAAACTGTTTTTGCTAACACAAGAGCTTCTGTATATGTGTATGTTTTTTGACCTGCTGTTTCTATAATTGCAGCTTCTGCAGTCTTTGCTTGTACTCTAGCTTCACTCATTGCAACTTCTGTTACCATAGCATCTACATTAGCCATATTTGCATTTTTTAATACACCTAAAGCTTTTTTCTGGTCTCCCATACTTTTTAAAAGTTTTTTATCTGACCTAGTTAAATCTGAACCTGAGTCTTTTAAATCTTTTTGTTTTCTTTCTAAAGATCCGATAGAAGCATTTAAACTTCTATTTAGTGTAGTTATTTCTTTTTGAGTAGCTTGACCATCTTTATAGCTACCTATTAACTCGTTATATTTTGTTTTTTGGTCACCAATTGGGCCAAGCATGTTTCTAGCTTCTTTTATTTGTTGAGTCTGCCCTGATAATACCTCTTCAGCTGCATCTCTAGATGCTTGAGCAGAAGCTAATGCTGCAGCCGACATATTACCTAGTGCAGGAATTATTCTTTTTGTTATTCCACCTGATAAAGCTAGTACTGCTCCTAAGAATATTCCTGGAGAGGCTGTTAAAAAGTTTATAAGTGGTATTAGAAGGTTATTCAATAAGTTTAATCCTTCTCTGGCTAAATCCGCGAACGCGGCGCTTAGTTTATCATAAGAGTTAGGATCTATAGAATCTGCTATATCTCCAAATTTTGTTTCACCCTCTGTTATGATTGCGTTCATAAACGCTTGTTGTCTTTCAAATCTTGTTAACTGAGTTGCAGCTTTTCCTAACTGTGCTGCATAAGTTTCAGTAGCGTCATCTAAACGTACCATAATACCTAGTTCGTCCAAGATTTCAGGTTCGAGTTTAATCGCACCTCTTGTTAATCTGTCTAAGGCATCTCCCATATCTCTACCAAGAGCTAAGGAAGCACCTTTTGCCACTCTAGTTAATCCTTCCATTTCTGCAACACCAAACCCAGCACTAGTTGATAGCGCAGCAGTTCTCATTGCCATATCAAAAGATACAGCATGTCCTGTTGTTTCTTGAAGTTTTCTGGCTACTATGTCTAGAGATTGACCTGTAGTATTACTAAATGCTTCTAAACCTTCTGCTAGTTTTTGTGAAGCAGCAGCAGTTCTTAGTGTATTAAAAGCAGCTGTAACAGCAAAGACGTTAGCAGCTAATACAGCATATGAGGCAACGAGGGCTCCAGAACCACCAGAGCCTCCTATTGTTTGATTCATTTTTGAAAAAGATTTAGCACTCGATAAGTTATTCTGATACAAAGATTTATTCTGCTTATCAAATTGATTAGCAGTTTTAGTCGCTTTTTTCTGCGTCTTTTCTTGATCTTTTATTGCTGTTGTATTTTTCTTGATATTTTGCGTAGCTTTTACCAGCTCACCTGTTTCTGTATCAATTATAAATACTATCTTATTTTGTGCCATTATTTCTTTTTAATCTTATCATACTCAGCTTTCATTTTTTTGCGTGAGTCTTCTATTGCTCTTCTTTCGAGAAATAGTATTAATTCATATATCCAATCTTTTTCAGCCTTTTCAGTTATGTAGAAATTATCTAATATAAAATTAAAATTAGTAAAATCTTTTCCTATATATCCTACATCTGAGCCTACTCTGTCTCCTAAAGTATTAAAAATACTTAGAGCTGTTAAAGTAGAGTTAGGAAAGTCCTCTGAATCTGGAGGACATTTATCCCAGTCTATTTCTTCTCCTGTCTGTTCACACATACGGAGATACTGTTCTTTTGTCATGCCTATGGCATCGTGGTCAAGAAACAGGGTCAGTTTTTTCTTTATTTTCTCTTTGCTCTGCTGTACGAAAGTTTTCTAGGTCAAAGACTACCTCATTGAGCCAATTATCAAACTCGTTTGAATTTTCAACAAGTTGTTCAGCATTTTCTGTACTATACTCTAGTTCAGACTCTATATCATTGTTTTTTAAATCAACGAGTAGTAAATCTTCTAAATATTTTAATTTTAGTCCTTTCCAACCTTTTACAGTTGATTCAGTAAATTCTTTTATAAATTTATTATCATCTAATGATTCTTCGAAAGCTCTAGTCTTTCTGTTAAATTTATTTGTTGTGCATTTTTTTCTTAATGCAATAAGTTCTTTTCGGGATAAGTTTGCTAGTTCGACTTCAAAGCCGTCTAGTCCTGGAAACTCAACCCAAGTAGATTTGCTATCTACTATTAAGCTTTTTAATTCCATGTATTCTCCTATGAATATTGTGTGAGTCTAGTTCCTAATGCTGTATTATCTAATGACCTGAAATCATAGGACTGAGTATAAGCGGCTCCTACTTCTAGTCTTGCTGTGTACATTCCTGGGTTTAATTGTATAGCCCAGAATCCACTATCACTTGAAGCTTTTCCTACTTCTACTGCTTTTATATTGATATTACTATTAGTACTAAAATCATTAAATTGTGTATTATTAGTATCTAATTGGTATTGCGTTATAGTTCCCGATACTACTCGCGTTCCAATTGTATAAGTTGTTGGAAACATTGCATTGCTTGAGTCTGTAACATCTAAGCTTCTTTGTAATGTTTCGTGTTGTGTCCAATTAACATTATTTTGTACTTGTAAATTAGTAGAAAGAATATTATTCATATTCAAACTATCTATACTTACTACTGGATAAACTAATTTGGGGGTTCTTGTGGCTGATTCAGATTGAACCGAGCCAGGAATGGTATAACTCTCGTCTCCTACCCTACTTAATTTTATTCCCTGTCCTTCAATAGTTGTTAAAAATTGACTTTTTGCTCCTAAATCAAAAGTTGCTGATGTTATTACGCAACCTTGTATTTTAAAAGTGCTACTATTGGTTTGGACATATGTATCAAACGATTTAAGTTGTTGTGATTCTATATCAGATTCGCTAGTAGCTACTAAATCTGTTATTAAGTCTATAACCAAAGACTCGTCTTTCTCTTGTGTTAAAGGTACTGAAAAACTAAATACAGCCGGGTTGGCTTTTGTTATTGTTGTTCCCTCGAACATTTTTGATTGATCGTGCAAAGTCTTTACTGGGTACGAATCTTCCGCAAATGTTTGAGAAAAGCTTAAGGCGGTATTCGTATATATTCTATACTGGTTACCGCCATAAACTATGTATAGTTTACTCTCACGAAGAAAACTATATGACATCTTACTAGGCGCTGTCTAATGCTCTGGCACCTGAAGCAGCATAGCCGCTTTGAGTGTGAGTTGAGCTACCTAAGTATTTGACTGACATTTCATCACCTGTTAACAGGTCTGTTCCGTGAGCTGCAAACTCGACAGAAGCTGAAATTAGGTCTCCCACTTCTACTGTCGGAACAGTTAAGTGAGCTTTTGGCATATTAAATTCAACACCTGGTGCTGTAAAGTCATCTGCCTCCATACTTTCTCCATCAGTATCAACAGTACCTGATACACCCATAAATAATCTTAAATCAAATACGTTTGTAACTAAGTCTGTTGCTCCTGCTAAGTCAGTTAAAAGTTGGTTTGAACCATTAGATTTTGTGTCAAGATACATGGTTAAAGAACCACTTATTAATCTTGCACCTGTAAATGAACCAATCGGTTTATCTACAACACCAATAGTTTCTGGTGTTACGTAAGTAACATTGTTTGCTATAGTTAGAGAACCACCTGTAATATTAATATCATAAGTTCTGTTATCTAAACCATTTGAAGCTGAGCCACCACCTTGTGCGTCTGCATCTAAGTATAAACTTGAAAGTTTATTTCTTAAATAATCAGCATCACTTGGACCAGTAGTATCTGCGTAATTGAAAGTCTCAGTATGAGTATCTACGTTGCTACTTGTTGGTGCTCCTGCTGAAGTCCCCTGAATTATAAATTTAGATGGATCTTCTAGTGCTTCTTCTACTTGGTCAATTGTTGTTGCATTTCCAGACCAAGTAATTTGTGCTATTCCGTCAATTGAAAAATCAACTTCAGCTTGGTTAATTTGTGCTTCATTTAACCTGTATGTTGTATTTTCTAGTGCAAAGTAAATGCTGAGTTTCATAAGTTCGTGAACATCTGATTGGTCAAATTTACATAATGAACCGAATTGAGAACCGGTTGTTACCTCTACAGCAGCACCTGAGGTGTCTGATGCGTTTGGTAATCCTGTTCCTGCCAATGCAGCCCATAGTATATTTTCACAGCAGTCAAAAGTTCCCTCTGCTCTGAAACTGTTTGCACCATGTTTAAATGGTCGTACATATGTACCAAATGACCATTCCGCTGGTGGTAAAGAATCGTTGAATCTTTTTGATCCTCTATTAGGTGTTGAACCTGCTTCTGATATAGTAACATCAGTTGAATCACTTCCTTGTGAGAAGCTGTATCCATCTAATACACCAATTCTAAAACAGTTTGCATCTACTTCATTACCTTTAAATGTTCCAGTACCTGTTCTTGAGCCATCTGCTGTTGTTGTTGCTGCGACAGTGTCGACAGTTACAACTAATCCAGTAGCAGAACTATTATTGGTACCAGCATAGTTTTCTACAGCTGTTTCGGTTGCAGTTTCATTTACTACAAATCCACTACCTCTAAAGTTATTTGGAATATTGATTGTGGCTACTGGGCCAGTTGAACCGCCTCCAGTAATAGATGCTACTATACACTTAAAGTTAGCACCGCTTCCACTAGTTGTACCTAGTGTTACAATGTCACCTACAGCATATCCTGATCCTGCAGTACTAACGTGGCAAGTTTTTACACCCCCAGTTGCACCAACTCCATTTACAGAGCTTACAAATACTTTAGTATTTCTCGATAGATTTAAAGCCATTGCTTTCTCCTATTATTTTCTTTGAAAGTACAAATCTAGATATTTATCAGTTTGTAATTTCTTTTAGTACCTACACTCTAAAGTTAGTTCTCCAATTCCAAGAGGAGCTAAAACTCCTTCGTCTGTGGATAACGACTGTAAAGTTAAGGAAGTCGTTGTTAAGTTTGGACTTACAGTATCATCATAAGTCAAAACATCATTATCGTCTATTACTCTTTCAATGTCTTCCATTAATAGAGCTAAGACCTCTTGAGGGTCTTCTTGGTCTTCGACATAAACTCTTATGCTTAAACCTAGGAACCTCCATTTAAACTCACCTGGTTGATATTGTCTAGCTTCATCTCCAGTTACCACGCATACTTTCGGGAACTCTTGGATATCATCTAAAAATACTAACCCTGAGTGAGCATTATTAAATATATTCGAATTATAGGGAAAATTCCCATCAATTAAATTTAATTTTTCTACTATAGCATCAGTTATTTTTTTCCGTGCTGTTCTATATACTGATGCCATTATGTTCTATTGCCTCTTGTAAACCTTTCATTTGCTATTTCTAGTGCTAATTGTCTTATACTTTTTGTTATTAAAGGTTTAGGATTATAACTTGTTTTCCATTTTTTAGGGCCTGTATTCTCAAAAGTCTCATAAGGAGATAGCATGTAACTATATTCTCCTGATATTCCTGCAGCTGTTCTTCTTAGCTGTTTTAAATGTACACTATTTGAAAATCTACTTGTTCTATTAGTTAAAGCAGGTGGCCCCATATTTTCTCTAACTCTTGCAGGTAATCTTGCTTGTATTTTTGTTCTTAATTCTGCTAGTGCTCTAAAGTCTGATGAATTACCTGATTCTTTTCTATCACTTCTTCTTTGTATAGCTGCTACTGCTAATGCTCTTCTTGCATAGTCAGCTCCTGCTTTTGCTCTCTGTGCTGATATTGCCACTTTATTTTTTCTTGTTCTTTTAGCTAAAGTTACTTTTTTAGGCTTTGTTTTAGATTTAGTTTTACTTTTTTTGGGGGTTTTTCCAACAAGCATTTCACTTAAATCTTTTGTTATTTTATTATTTAAAGTTTCAGGACCGCCTCTTATATCTCCTATATCTACCTTGTTTAAAAAATAGTCTCTCATGTTTTTTTCAGTACCAACAGTAAATTCTTTTGATAAGTTTCTACCGAAAGCTGCTTCAAAAATTGCATCAAATCTATTTTTCTTCTTTTCTACAACTGTAATTCCTAAATCTGCTTTTCCTTCTTTAATGTTAAACATTTTTTGTTTTTCTGTTGTAAGCTCTAGTTGAAAATCTTCAATAGTATTTAAGTCATCAGCTAATGCTGTATATTTACTTTGTATATTTCCTTTAAAAGGGCTTATATTCTGAAGTCTTCTAGCTCCTAAAAACATTGTTTGAACTCTTTTCTTTACAGCTCTAAGTGTTTTTAAAGTAGCTTTTTCATCTCTTGGTGTTTCACCTTTTCGTGCTTTATCATAAGTAAATAAATCGCCTAAGCCTTCTTGCTGTGTTATATCGCTAGGGACTGATACATTTCCTGGTGCTTGTCTTCTTGCATCACTTGGATCGTATCCTTTAGCTCTTGCTATATTATCTTCTAAATCTTGTAATACTTGTGCTAGTGTTCCTAATCTTATTGCTACTATACTAAAATCATGTCCAAATTCTTTTCCTGTAAAAATGTTAGAATTAAATAATTTTTTTGCTACTTGTTTTACTCTATTGAAACTTCCTAATATAACTAAGTCTCCACTATAAGTAGGGTCTCCTAAAGTTTGTTGAAGCTTTAATAACATTTCCCCAAAATCTAAACCTAAAGCACTTCCTTGGTCTATTAAATCCTCGACTTGAACAACATGTCTAAACAATTTATTTGCTTGTGGTCTTATTCTTCCTGCAGATTGTTTATAGTTTTCAGCAAATACAGCATTTACTTGATCTACATCTGTAGCTGTACTTGGTTGAAACGAGAAAGTTTTTTGTCTTTGTCTAGACATTAGCTGTATATTTTATACATATCAAGCACACGTTTGATATGGTCTGGAAAACCTATGTTATTCCTCAAACTAGTTGAAATTTGGTTTTCTATTGTTGCCCCTGCTATTGTTTGTCTTTCTTTTCTTTCATCTTTCATGTAGTACTTGATTAAATCAAATACTGCAAGTTTTAAATCTTCAGGAGTACTGCTATATCCTGCTCTATATACAACCTTTACAGCTTTCATTCCTCTAGGAAATGATTTTGTTCCTGTAGCTGTTGTTCGTACAATACTATCAGAATCCATGTCTATGATGTATTCATATTTACCACTACTGTCAGAGTTTTCTGTGATTAGTGTAACATATGCACCTGCTTGGTCTTGTCTTTCTTGTACTTG
>Ga0163179_10003175_pt1 | contig 11224 bp, 8 predicted proteins | sample AtlANTMetagenome_FD_109643 | JGI IMG/M metagenome (GOLD analysis project Ga0163179, IMG submission 109643) | Marine eukaryotic phytoplankton communities from the Atlantic Ocean - Atlantic ANT 2 Metagenome | ecosystem: Environmental > Aquatic > Marine > Oceanic | place: North Atlantic Ocean... | reverse complement strand
TTCTAAATTTGAGGAGCCATCTACCCTTTTAATTTCAACTTTATCTCCAGTAATAATATTTCCTTTGATTCCTGTTATCGAAAATCGTTTTCTTGTCGTATTTACATCAGAAGGCACAAGAGTTCCATTAAGCGAATGTTCCATAGAAGTTCGCTTAAATTCAATAAACCCTCCACTACCTAAATAGGTGGGCATCTATCTAGGCAGCAATTACAGCAGTTGGAGCAGAAGCAGCCTCAAAGGAAACTTCAGCAGATAAAACTTCACCTTGACTACTTGTCATGGCAATACTTGTCAAAATGACAGTCATAGTCGTGACTTTTTCAGTACCTGAATGGTCTGTAATACCTAAACTAAGTTCTACTTGGTCTGAAGCACTTGTAGCGTCTGTACCTGTTTTAACTAATTTAGCCATCAATGCAGATGCTTGGGTGTGGGTAGAAGTTGCACCTGCTGCGGAATACCAAGAAATTGAAGCAGAGCCAGAAATACTGCGAGTTCCACCTACAAGCTGTCTATCACGATCACCTAATGTTGTGACATCTAGGGTTTCTTATGATGCAGTAAAACTCCATGTCGTTACAGTCGCAACCTCGACTGAACCGACTTTCATTTTGCCATCACCGCCTGAATAGTAGCCCACGACAATCTTTAAATTAAACAGTCATTATATTCTAAGGCGAATCGAGGCAAGCAACAAATTTACATTCAACATTGCTACGTCCAGGATAGACACTTGTCACCTCTGGAGGGCCATCATATCGCCATTTTAACTCTGTTCTTTCAATAAAATATGACTGCATTTGACTAGAAGCTCCTTCAATAACTCCAGTTCCATTAAAAGTTACGTTGTCCCAAATTGAATTTATATCTTCATAATTTTCCAAAATTGCAGCAGCATCTGAATCTGCAATATTATTAAATCCCAATGTCAAAGTTGAATTATATCTATATTTTCCATATCGAATAATAGTTTTCACGCCATTCAATGCTTGAAATTCATTTTGAGGATATTCACCTGGCGAATAACTTCTGGTTGAAGGAACTAAATTAGTAGGTCGAAAGGTAGTTGCCATTAGAGTGTGTTTACGTCAGGGAAACGAGTATCAAAGTAACTACTAGAAGGATCTGTGTACCGTAGAACGCTCATGTAACCATCTTCATCGAATGGAACATGACTTGCTGCAATTTTAATAAAACCCTCCTCTCCATGAGTAATTGATTCAATCTTATATAACCGATCTTCAGTTGTATCATCAAGCACTGTAAATAAAGTACCTCTTAAAGTGTTTGGAGCTTTTCCATTCCCTGCAAAAGTAAAAGTATCCTTCTGAACACCATTCGTTGAACCTGGCTTCCAGAAATAAACAGTTTGAGGACCACTTATTGTTTCTCGACTAACAATATTTCCATCAGCATCAACACTTCCATTTTTAAATCGACTTGTATGAGTCATTTCAGTCATTACTCGTATGTAATCCCCAGCCATTAAATTCAAGACGGAAATTGGTGTTGTTTCAAACGTGATGCCATGATCAACGTCTTTCCTTGTGGCTAATGCAAATGCAGCAAATTTCTTTGCATGATCTTCACTAACACACCATCCACTCATATCAAACACCTCTTCAGGTAATGCTTCTGCTGCTTGTAAGAAAGCATTATTTCCTTGTCCTGGCTTTCTATATGCAAAGGTTTTTGCTTTAGTCTCTGGGAACCCATCTTTTACATCTTGTCTATACAAGACAGTTGCTTTAAACATTCTTCTTTCTTCTGGAGTTAAAAAAGTAACTTGCAAATCTTTCATATTTCCATCAGTGAATAATCCTTCTACTTCACTTTCCATCTGAGATCTGGTGATGTTGTACCTTATGAAGCCATTACTATCTGTCGGCACACCTGGCCTTAAACTAAATTGTCCACCAACAACAGCGAAATCCAAGAAACAAAAACCAGCATTTTCAAAAATAAACTCCCTTAAATTTAATTCTTTATCAATAACACCATTCCATCTAAATTGATTACTTTTGCAATATTTTGCACCCTCTTGCATAGCCTCTACCTTTACTGCTTTTATACCTGCTATATCACCAGCTCCATAATCAGTATTAGTTAATAAATCATAAATTATTTCAACAATATTATCGGTTGATTCAAACTTACTACTTTTTCCTGTTGTAGAGCTAATGCTCGTACTTGTCCCATTATCATCAATTAATCGTTGGACTTTTATACCTTCTTCTATAAAACAAGAGAGAGAAGTAAGTTGATTAAAGTTTGCAGTTGCCCCAATTCTTAATCCTCCAATTGCAAGTTTTTCGTAATTAATAAGTGCATTAGAACTACTTGTACCTTCATGTATTATTTCGTTCACATGAGTTATTTCATGTTCAGGCCCATTGCTATGACTGGATGCTTCCGTGTCATACATAAAATAATCGGCTATAGCATTATTAGGGTTTGTATCTCTTTGATCATAAAAATATGTTGTATGAGAAGGATTATTTGAATAATCTGTTCCTGAATCATTATCAAATTCTTCATCAGGGTCTACATAAGGAGTACCTGCCTCTAAGGTAAAAGTTACATGTGGGTCAACATTATTAGCTAATTTAACTTTATCACCTGTGAAATAACCTGAGCCTGAGTAACCATCTCTTTTTGCGTAAGTTACACGACCAACACTTTGACCATTGGAATTTACCCAATTAGTTGAAGTTCTCGTGATTTCAAAGTCAGAACCAGCAGCATTTCCTTGGTTAACTACTCCAAAATTTTGAACAACAGGGGTAGGAAGATTTCTATCCTGTCTCTGTACTGAAATTGCATAATAATTGGTGTTAACACCATTAGTTACTTTGTTGTACCTCCAATCATGCCCACTACCTAAAGAACTTGGATTCCTACCTATTTTAAAACGATGCCATACACCAGTTGGGCCATTATTATCTTGCTCTTCTATTGCTACAGACCAATTTTCAACTTGTGAATAATTTCCTTTCTCTGCGAAATAGACAGGATTGCTACCAGAAGGGATAAGTGTACCTCCAAAATAAAATACCCATCGCACCTGCCCACCACCTATATCAGTTTCGGTTAATACAACACCATGATAATGACTGAAATATGAATTACTTCCAGCACCATAACTAGGAGTGCCTTTAAAGTTTCTTATGCTAGGGCTTGGAGTTCCTGGTCTTCCCCAGTTTTTATATTGGTTTCCTGGGCCAGTACCCCAATAAACATAATCATTCAAATGGGAATCAGTACCAGCCCTATTCCAAGGCTCACCAGTTCCACCATTTCTAGCTCTATTTATAGCAGGTGTTATTACAGCAGGATCAAATTCTGTCTGCACCCAACTAAATGGAGGTGCTGTCCAAACTGAACTATGTGGATTGAGTGTAGGAGTAAAACTGCTGACAGAATCACTACCATCACCTATTGGATTACCTTCTGAATCATAACCAGTACCTAATCCTCCTCTAACCCATTCAATGTTATTAGTAAATCCATTTCCGTTGTCTATCTTATTTGTATCTGGAAGGGTTCCAATTTCAGCATGAAAATAAGCATAAGCTGTAACTGCTATCTGATTTGAATCATTCCTTAAATTAAACGGATGAGTCCGTAAAGCTGCTCCATAACTTAAAATATAAACGTCTCTAGGATAATGATTTAAAACAACATTTCCAGGTACAGGCAAGAAACGATATTCAAGTGGTTTTGCGTTTAAATGTTTTATATTAACAGTGTTATATTGAGGTTGATTTGTAGAACCTCTTACACAAAAAACCTTGTCACTAGCATCAGTCCAACCAGTTTCAGTATTTAATATTTTTACTTGTAATTTAAAGAAACTTAAACGATTAACATATTTACTAACTGATCCAAGAGTAATATTACCGCCATCTTTTTCATAACTAACAATTCTTTCTCGACTAGGACATTCGTTCAGATTTTGATTACCGCTAATTTGTCTCCATACAATACTTTTGATGCCTATTTGTGTCTCATCACACTCTTTAGTATTTGAAAAAGTACCAATTTCACATTTTTGAACGACTAAGGATTCATAAGGCATAAAAGCATCAGTTTCATTTGAAAAATTCATCCAGCCATCTTCATCTGTTTTCATCTTGTATCTCTTGCCTTGATATTGTCCGTTTTCATTTACAAAAGGAGTCCAAATATTTGCATCTGTTTCTTGGTAAACCGTTGCTAAGGCCGAACCAACCATATATTGCTGACCTAAAGCCATGCTGGTATCAACTTCTTCTCTTGTTGAATCAGCAACAGCTTTTGCATCTGCACTACCCCAAGGTGAAAATTTATTCCATCTTTTTGCACGATCTGCCTCTATTGCTTCACCTTGATCAATCCAAGCTTGTTCATTGTCTTTTTTTTCAATAACTAAATCAAAATCAGTCCCCTTATATAGCCATCTGTGCATAGAGTCGTTGTAAATAGAATGTTTTAAACAGACATATCTTGGGAAAAAATGAACCATTTTTTGACGCTTTATTTCTAAATCATCTCCGACTTGGCTACTTATTCCTTTTGGAAACATTAATAATTCCCAATTGATTTTATAAGCACTTCCATTTGGCATTGGAGCAAAAAGTCCAAATTTTGAATTAGAAGCAGGAGTCTTTGCACTTGAAAAACTTGGTTGCCATGTCCAATGACCATTACCATCTAAAACCTTGACCATGAAAGGATCATTCTCGTCATATTCTTTACTGCCACGACTTACATGTGTCGTACTAGAAGCTTCTCCTCCATGACGATCAGAGCCTTTCAGACGATTCGATTGATTAAGGTTTGGTTGTTGCGTTGTGGCTTGCATCCTTGTATTTGCACGACCACCTTTAGTAAAAAAAAGTTTATATTTTGATAATGGAAAATTATCTAAGAAAGTTTCACCTAAAGCAAAAGTTTTTAATAATGGATGCTGACCTAATTCGCCATGAGAGAACAAACAAATAACATTAATTTCTTGACCATATTGTTTATCACGAATTTGCGACCAGAGCAACTGACTTGAAGTTCTTACACCATTAGGATACCTTGCATAAACCAAAGGAATAAAAGAGCCTAAAACCGCCAAATCCTGTAAAGATTCAAATCCACTAACAGGATTAAACCTACTTCTGCCTTGAACACCACCTATCTGTAAGTTTGGGCCAGCTTTAGGTTGTTTAGGCTTAGGAGTAAGTAAATAAAGAGCAGCAGAAATTGCAACACTAACTGCAACTTTTACAAAAAGAGCTTTCCATGTCAAAACACCAAAAGTTGCTGGCTCACATCTAATGTCTGGAATTAATTCGTAACCTTTTCTTGAATCTTTATGATATTTAAAAGTTAAATCTAAAAATTCTAAATATTCTTTATCACTTATTCCAAGTGCATTACATAGTTCTATTTCGTAGGGTAATAAAGTTCTAAAACCTCCAAACAAGTTAGAGGACTCCATCGAACTGTCGTCTTTACGAATGATAGCCAACCGCCTTTCCAGTAAACAGCCATACCATAGCCTTTTTCTGCTTTACACAGAGCTACAACACCAATATTAGCGGTTGTTGTCTGTCTTCCCCACCTTTTTAATTCATCACGAAACACCTCATAATCTTTTTTTCTTAAACGCCTATACCAAGACCTTGGTGGCTCAGGACTTTCAATGCCATAATTTTTCAAAACTTCTCTAGCAAGACTTAGGCAATCTGCTGCTTTATGCTTATCAGGTGTGGCTCCTAAACGATAAGGTAAACCCAAAAGCAATTCAGTTTTCATTTCGTTCTTATATTTCCTGTGACTGGCAAATGACCAACTAATGAACTTGTTAAAAATCTTCCAATATTTCCACCAACAGCATCAACTCCTGTAGAAAGCATTATCTCTATATTTGTTAAGTCATATCCCATTGAAGTAACAGTCCAACAATCAGTTGAAATCGTATCTTCAACAGTCGTAAACGCTGTATTCATTTTGCAAATATGAACATAAACACACCAGCCGTTCTCAACAGCGTCATGTGCATAATTCATAGATAACTTATTAGGAGCCGTATTTCCATCTCTTAACGTACTTGTATTTGATAAAACCAAAGAAGCTTCAAGGTTGTCTCCAGTTTTGGTCTGTGTTGCACCTGAATAAAGAAAACTTAGATATTTATAAACACCAGTTCCAAAGGCAGGACTATTAAAAGAAATCCCAGCCGTGGTTGGCTCTGAGTTCTGAAACCTTTCTTCTATAGAATTTGTTTTTGGATCATAAAGATCAATAAAAGCAGCTATTGGAACTAAACTTGACATTAGATTCCTATCCGTGATCTAGCAGAACGACTATTTTGTAATGATCTCATCGTAGATGTTTCTCCCATCGAAGCACCTCTTTTTGCAGCCGCATTAATAATGCCACCTACAGCAGATCTTGGTACATATTCATCACCGTTAAAGTTTAATGTTGGCCCTGTGTAATTCACGGTTGTTGCACCACCGCCACCGCCTTGCATCGCAACCCCAAGTCTTCCACCCCTTCCTCTTTGCAGGGGTAATATTGCTTCAGGCCCCGATTCTCCCATGATCCCTAGTTGTGAACCGCCATATTTGAACATGGTTGCTCTATTTACAACACCGCCTTTTCTATAAGGAACAATTCCATTTTGAGCAAATGCTTTACCTTTAGCCGCAATAGTATTAACAGTTGCTCCAGGTATCTCATCTAGTGTCGTTGTACCACCACCTAAACCACCAGATAAACTGTTAGTTAATGCACCTCTAAAAATATTCCATAATGGTTGAGTGATTGTCTCTCTAATCATCAATTTCGCAAAATCAGCAAGAATACTTCTTACTAAATCTTTAACTGCAAGTTTTCCTGTTTGAACAAAGTTTAAAATTGCATCTTCTAATTTTACAAATCCATTTACAACTACTTGTTCAAGTGCATTATCGAAATTCTCTAATTCTTCTTGGAAAGTAGCAAAAGGTGATTTAGCATCTTTTCCACCACCACCTTTAGTAAAGCCTTTAAATTTCGCTTTATCTCCAAACATTGTTTCCCATAATTCTTCAATATCAATTGCTGCTCCATTTGCAGCACGTTTTGCATCTTCAATCAACGTAATAAAATCACTTATTTCTTCCGCCCTTAAATCACCAAATGTTATTTCTGAAGATGGCCCTCCTGTTAGTTGCTGGTTCCTACTCATTCCCAAGCTTTCGTCAATAGCTTTTAATTTTCCAAGATTTCCACTTGCACCAGCCTTCCGTGCTTCCTCAATTTTTTCTAACCCTTCTCTGAGTTCTCCAAGTTTTTTATCGGCTGCTTCCATCGAATTAGTACCATCTAAAACGCCATTAGCAAAACTCTTTAATTCTCGTTGCGCTCTCGTATAAGCAAAACCAACAGCAGTAACAGCAGCAGCAATCCTAAACAAAGGACTATTTAACATAGTGATATTTAATGCGACCCATGCGTGTTTCAACTTCGCAACTACTCTTAACAAAGCAAATTTAGAGAATGAAAGAAGTTGTATAGCTCCTATCACTTTGCCTGCTACAGCAGCACTTGCAAAAGTAACTAATAAATCACCCCAATCTTGGAAAAATCTAATAGTTTTTTTCAGTGCTTCTACCAGACCTAGCAATACTTGACCTGTGTTCTTAGCAAATTCGATTATCGCTGGTAAGGCATCACGAACCAACCGAGCCGCAAGTACCTGCAACTCAGCACCAACAGGTTTTAAAGAATTACCTACTTCTAGCTTTATTTTCCTAAACATAATTTGCATCCTTGCCCCTGCTTCTTCTGAACTTCCTGCAATTTCAAGAGCAACAGGCAAAAACTCTTTACCTAAACTTGCAACAAACTTAGTTAACATATCTAAGCCAACTGTTCCTTCTTTTAAACGCTTTTGTAAGTCTTCAGCATTGAGTTTATTAGCCTCCGCAAACTTAACCACAGCCGCTGGGAATCTCTCGCCGAGCTGCCCAGAAAGCTCTTCAGCACTGACTTTTCCCTTACTGAAGATTTGAACCATCGCTGTTATTGCAGCCTTAACATCTTCACCACTACCAGCAGTACCTTTGATAGCAGAAGTAATACTTATAAAGGCTTCCGCTGCATTATCAATATTTCCACCTGCTCCAACAACCGCAGCACTTAATCTTGTCATTCCTTTTATTGCTATTTCTTGTGGAACATTCAACTTTTCAATAGCAAACTGAGCAGTTTCCATTGCTTTTGCATAACTAGCATCAGATAAGCCAGGAATTACATTCTTATCTTCGTCTTTTACTTCGGTGGCTTTTCTTAGGGCTATCTGAGATTTTGCTATGTCAGAGGCATAAGTAGCAGAACCACCAATAAATTCACTAATAGGACGACCAACTTGCGCTCCAACCAGACCTCCAGTTGCTGCACCACTTCGTCCTCCAAACATTTGACCAATCCCAGCACCAAGCGCACCAAACGGCCCACCAAAATAAGCACCACCTAAAACAGATTGTCCAAACCCTAAAAGTCCTTTTGCGGCAAAACCTTTACTCCTTCCCTGTAATTTAGCTAGAGATTTATTAGTCCGATCAATATCTTTTGTTAACCGTTTAAATGCACCACTGCTTGGAGCGACACTATTCCTTAACCTATCAAGTGCAGCTCGTTGCTCATTTAATTTATCAATACTTTTATTAGAAACAGCAGTCTTTAGTTTTATTGATTTTCTTAAGTCATCAACTGACTTAGAAGTGTTTTTCATTCCTTTTGATATTTTTCTTGTATCAAATTTTTGCCCTGTCACTCCTGCCATTGTTTCTTCTAAAGTCGGCTGACCAGGAGGAAGTAACTTTTGATTAACATTTGGATTAACTGCCTTTGCTATCTCTTCTCTTCTTTTCTTTAAAGCTTGATTACCTTCCTCTATAGTCCGATTTAACTCATCTTGTTTTCTCTCGATTTTTAAAGTTGTATCTACCCATTCCTTAGAACCTCTTGTTAAATCAGGTAAAAGTTCTTTTAAATTACCTATTTCTGCTGCTAAACCTCTATCTGTTCTTGGATAAGCAAGATCTTTGCCTAATCCCATTGGATCTTTTCTACTTAAAATACCCTCACCCATACCACCTCTAATTATCGAAGCTAAATTTCCTGGCAAGATATTTTTACCCTCAGACCATGCCCCAAAAGAAGGGAATCTTGCAGAGACATCAGTTCTGTCTAATTGAGTACCTTTTAAATACGGCCTTTTTTGATCTGCCTGTTCTGCCATCATGGCCTTCATTGTTGGACTACGCCACGCAGGAATTAGCCCCCCAAGTATTGTTTGAAATAATTGCGCCCCTTGCATCTTTGATTGGAATTCTCTTGTCGCTGGCCCTGTACCTTTACGCCCGAAATAAGTCCCTGTCCCTTGAGCAGAATCTAAAATACCACCAGTAACAGCTTTTTCTTGTTGGTATAAATATGATTTAGCCCTAGATTGTTGCTGAGATATTTGCTCGTCTCTAGCTAAAGTTACAGCCCTAATATTTGCTAATTGATTTTTGGCAACAGCATCTTGAGCAGAAAGTATTCGTGTCTGAACTCCCTCTTCAGCATTGATTTTTGTTAATACATCTGCATAAGCTTTGGACTTTATATCTAAATCTCCTCGAATATTTAATGCTTCTCTTTGTACTTTATTTAATTTGCCTTGTTGTAAAAGATCTTTTTGCTGAAATGTATGTCTACCTTTTCCTAAACCATCTTTTGCTTCACCTTTTAAAAATTTAGCATTGGATTCCTCTATCATCTTCTTGAACGCCAGCGAACTTCCTGCTAAATCACCCCTGCTATAAGTACCGTCTTTGGAAGGACTAAACTCAGTTAAAAACTTTTTTTGTTGCTCAGTAATATTTTCAAAAGTCCTTGTTACAAGCAAAGCCTGTAAAGAGGCCATTCGACTAGCAAAATCAGAAGAAGTACCACTTTTCCAATTCTTATCAAGTTTCGATCCTAATAAATCTTGATCTCCAAAACCAGGGCTACGTCTACCACGCCTTGGAGTACCACCTTTATCTAACTCTCTTTCTATCCCCAGTCTTCTTTCTAATTCCCTATTTAATTTGACAATATCATTAGTTAAAGACTTATAGGCTGTACCTTGAAATCCAGTTTGCGCTCTTAACTTCTGAAAAGCATCAATTTGACCTTTTATACCTAGTGTGCTTTTTTTGGTTGCTTCACCAAACTTCGATATTTCTATCTGTAACTTACTAATACTTCCCTCAGATATTTTCGACTGCGAACTAACCTGTTTTAACTCCTTCTTTAAGAACTCAAGGTTGCCTAATCCTTCTTGTTTTATACGAACAATAAGTTCTTGTACGCTGCCTTTAGCCATTACTTAGAGTCCTTGTTGATTTCTTTTAATGCTGCTGCTTCCATAATTTTCAGTCCTTCGAGCATCGCAACACGATTATCTACATTGTATAGGTCAAACAAACCTCCCGCACACAATAAAACTTCATATTTCAAACCAACGTAACCACTCATGGAAACAGCCCATTGAGTTTGCATTCTTAAAAACATTACTACTATCTCCCAATTCTGTTCCCATACAATACAACCATCTTCTTTATCTTTAGGCTTCTCAGGTAGTTTGATGCCAAATATTTTGGCATCTTCGTCTACCTGATTATCAATCACACTGCCTCCAGAAACCCAATATAAAGCAGCGTCAGTTAGTTTTTTTCGTCAGCCGTCGCATAGAAATCTTGGAACGCCTTAATCACACCATTATTAAAATCAACATCTTCAGAAAAATCTTTCAAATTTTTATTAGAGAAAGGAACCTCTTTTCCATTTTCATCAAGAATTTCTGACCAACCAACAACAATTTTTTGCAATGCCTCAAAATCTTCATTTTGAGTAAAATCATTCAACTCTTTTTTAGCTAACCTTTTGAACTTAATTGTAAATTTTTGAATCTCAAAATCACCAGCAATTTCTTCAGAAGGTTTTCTTACTTCAACAGGCCAAGGATAAGCGTCAACTTTCTTTTTAATAAAACTCATTTGATAAGAAATAGAGATACCTTGCTACTTTAACCATAAAAAAAGGAGGCGTAAGCCCCCTTTTAATCAAATCAACGCTGATTTACTTGTATTGAAGCTCAAATTCATCATTTCCAGCAGTTGTTGGACATGCAGTAAATGGAATATCAGCCATTACGATGCCATTCAAC
>Ga0163179_10003174_pt1 | contig 11228 bp, 9 predicted proteins | sample AtlANTMetagenome_FD_109643 | JGI IMG/M metagenome (GOLD analysis project Ga0163179, IMG submission 109643) | Marine eukaryotic phytoplankton communities from the Atlantic Ocean - Atlantic ANT 2 Metagenome | ecosystem: Environmental > Aquatic > Marine > Oceanic | place: North Atlantic Ocean... | reverse complement strand
GGGGAAGTGATCCATGCCGATGAAACGGTGCTCAACGCCGATTTTGGCTATGCCATGGAACATCTGGTGCCCAAGGGTGTCCTGAAGAAATATCGCCCCGAGAAGTTGCGCAACATGGATTTTTCCTGTTCTACCTTCATGCTGTATCTTGGCCTTGACAAGGTTTACGACTTGCCCCATCACACCATCTTCTTTGCCAAGAACTATCGGCAAAACATTGAGGACGTTTTCCAACACAAGAAACTCTCGGATGAGATTTCCTTTTACGTGCGCAATGCCAGCGTGACCGATCCCAACCTAGCGCCCGAGGGTCACTCAGCGGTGTATGTGCTGGTCCCAGTCCCCAACCTGACGGCTGAAATCGATTGGGCAGCTGAGAGGGAATCTTTCCGTGAAAAGGTGCTTCAGGCCATGGAGACCAAGGGGGAGATGACCGATCTACGAGATCATATCAAGGAGGAGATCGTGTTGGCACCCGATGAATGGGAGGCCAAGGGGATCTACCAGGGGGCCACCTTCAATCTTTCCCACAAGCTCACACAAATGCTCTATTTCAGGCCTCGAAACCGTTTCGAGGATCTCGATCAGTGCTACCTGGTGGGAGGGGGGACGCATCCTGGGAGCGGGTTGCCGACCATTTACGAATCCGGCCGTATCGCGGCCAACATGATCTGCCGCCAACATGGCGTGCCGTTTGTCTCCAAAAACACCCAAGTCTGATGAATCGCCTCCAATTCGCCCAGCTGATGTGGTCCATTTATGGATCCAAGAAGCTGCCTGACTTGGATTGGATACAGGACCTGGGTTTGCTGGCGGTCAAATTAGGCCAGATGCATGCCTTGAGGATTGATTTCCTCGATCCCGCCAAATGCCTTCATCTCAGTCAGCTCTACCGCAAGAACGCGGCAGTTCCCAAAGAAAACTTCCAGGCACTGCTGCAACGGGGTGCTGTCTGGGGTTCTCAGAGCCCTTTCGACCACCTGGAAGATCAGCCTCTGGCCACCGCCAGCATTGGGCAGGTTCACCGGGGTCGACTTCGGGATGGCAGTGAAGTGATTGTCAAGGTGGTCAAAACCGATGCTCGCGATCAGTTCATTCGCGATGTATCAGCCTTGAAGAGCATGTTCACGTGGTTCACCCGGCTTTACCCACCCCTGAAGCGTGTGGGGGATCCGGTGGCGATGCTGGGAGACATCGAAACCTATACGCTGAGTGAGCTGGACCTCCGTCGCGAGCTTGCCGGACAGCATACCTTGAAGCGCCTGCGGGATGAGCATGCCGATCGCTTTGATTTTTCCAACCTGACCTTTCCCCATATCTATTCGGAATACACGGGAGAAAGCGTTATGGTTGCCGAGTGCATCCAAGGCCCCACCTTTGATGAACTTCTGGAAGAAGGGAAGTTACCTTACGAGAAGGTGGTTGAGCTGTTTCGGATGCATGGCTACTACATGTTCTGCATCGGGACTTTTCACGGTGACCTTCACCCTGGCAATGCCATGCTGGTGGGAGAGAAAATCTGCTGGGTGGACACGGGATTTGTGGGTACGGTCGGCAAGCAGCTTCGGACAGGTCTCCTGAGGTTCTTTTCAGCCCTGACGACTTACGATTATCCCCGTTGTGTAGAAGCCTTGCACGGCATGTCGCTGGTTCCCCTCGATGAGGAAGCCCTGCAGCAGTTCAAAACCCGCTTTGAGAAGCTTTACGAACCGTTCACCGATTCCACGGTCTCTGAAATCAGTCTTACCCGCCAGATGATGGAGACCATCAAGTTGGGCGTCCTCTGCGGTATGCAGTTCGATAAGGACATCTTTGCGATCATCCGAAGTCTTATGTACATGGATGGCATGGTGCTGCGCTGCAATCCTGATGCTGTCCTGATGCGGGACATGAGGGGATTCATTGATCAGGTCATGCTGTCTGGAGATCTTGACTAGTCTCGCCCGGGTTTATCAGGTTAAACCCAAGCTCGACCCAGGCTCCACTAAGCGTCAGCCGGCACTCCGGGCCGATAGCGCGTGCCTCCCCAGGCCAGGATAAAGGGGGTGGCGGCCAACAGGAGACTGCCGATCGAAGCGCCCATCAGGGCGAGTTCGCGCATCGTCAAGCGGATGGCTGAACCATCCTTTCCCGCGTTCATCATGCGCTCCAGAATATCCGATTGAATGTGGCGCGCATTGCCATCGTGATAGACGCCCACCAGTCTTGCGGCCATCTGTCTGAGTGTGCTGCTTTCCTGCTTGGATTGATAGCCATTAATGAAAGAGCCCTGACGAGGGTCGCCCACTCCCACCACCAACACATCAGAAACCGATGGTGGCAGGCTGGGCGTGCCGATCGCAGGCAGGGTGTCTCCATCGCTCAGGATGACCAGAGTCGTACTGTCCTTCGCCCAGGGGCGGCAGATGCCAATGGCTTCTTCAAGGCCGCTAAAAAGCTGAGTCTGCCCTGGGTCAAAGGCGTGACTCATGGGGAGATCGTTTAAAATGTTGCGGACGACTTCCACATCGCGGGTGTCGACCACCACCGGTTTGGCACCGGTGTAAACGGCGATCACACTCAAGCGGACCTTTTCCATGATCACACGCCTGAAAAAGGATTGCATGAGTGTGGCGCATTGCTCGCGACGACTGATCATGCCTTCCTTGCCGGCATCGATCAGCTGCATGCTCGGGGAAACATCTAGGATCATCATGACATGCTTGATCTCCCCTTCACTTGCCTCTTCGGGAGGATGCACCTTTGGAGGCATGGTCGCCAGCATGATGAGCCCCCAGGTGGCAAGGGCCGCCGCCGGAGCCTTGAGCCAGGGCAGCACGCGTCCGAGAAAGGTGGGTTTGCCTCCCGGGCCAAAGGCCAGGGAAGCCAGGGATGTCACACGACGCTGATGCAGGGTTTCAGCCACCCACATCAGACCCAAAACAAGGATTGCGCAAAGGGGGGCTACCATGGGATGTAACGCAGTCCAAAGGAAGCCAGCAGTACGCTTGCCATGCAGTAAAGGGCTGCTTCGGCAAAGGGTTTGAAATGATCCATGGTTTCTGCGGAGACCTTGATCATGCGGGTTTTCTGCATGGCGTCGATCTGGCGGAAGACCGCACTCAGACCTTCCGGGTCACCGGCCGCAAACACCTCTCCTCCGGTGCGTGCGGTCATGTTCACCAGTGGGTCGGGAGGGCTGCCTGGACCAATATGAACCGCATGTACGGTGATGCGGTCATCACGGAAGGTTCTGGCAAGACGCTCATCTTCACCGTTGGATAAATCGAAGCTGTATCCATCGCTCAGCAGGATGATCAACCGATCTCCCTCTTCGCGCTGGATCATGAGCTTGCGGCATTCACGCAGGGCCTTCCCGATGGAAGTCCCCTGGCTGAACCAGCGCGGCAGTCGCTTGGGGTTAAGAAAAGGAGGTGCATGCGCCAGTGCGGTGGTGTCATCGGTCAGCGGGACCCAGTGAATGAAGTGATCCCCAAACACGGTCAGGCCGAAGGCATCCCCCTCGCGGTAGTCAATGAATTCATTGATCGAAGCCATCGCGGCATCGTAGCGATCCCCCTCGCCGAAGGAGCTTGTCATGCTACCTGAGACATCCAGGCAAAACTGGATGTTGGTAAGCGAGCGCTTGTTCTGTGGGTCCGAAAGACGCTTCGGGCCCGCGAGCAGGAGAATGACCAACGCCAGGATGCATGCGGGAGCACTTGCTAGAAGCCTCAGCAGGAGGGTCCACCACCGCCCGCCAGACTTCCGATCCAGCAGATGGTCGAAGGGAAAGGCCACCTTGATCCGGGCACCCCGCCACTCCTGCAGCATCATGGCCAGAGGCAAGATGAGGAAGATCAGGACCCATGGATGCGAGAAGGGTGTCATATCTCAACATCATGCGGGGGGAAGGGAGGACGCATCTCCTTGGCTCCGTAGCGTCTCCAGCCATGGGCCGACAAGGGGTGCCTCCAGTGAGCCCGGGCTGTGAAGCCATTGTTCAAGGGTTCGGATCGAAGGTCCTGCCTGAGGATGTTTCAGCAGGGTAGCCAACTGCTCATTCGCGGAGGTTTTCTGCAAGTGCAGTCTTTGGGCCCAGTAACCCAGAATCATTTTCTCCAATCGAGCTTTCTCCCGGTTGTTGAGGTGCCCTGAGGCAGCGCGCTCAATCAGGGGCTGCAATTGTTCGATCAAGCTGGGAGGTGCCGCTTGGGTTTCCTGCTGCAGATGTCTTGCCTTCCCTCCTCGCACCCAGATCCAGAGGCCGATGAGGCCGAGGACCCACAGCACGGTCAGGGCCTTGAGCAAGTCTCCATAACCATAACGCATGGGAACCTCGAGGGGCTTCAGCGCAGTGGGTTCAAAAGCACCCTCTGGCAGGGTTGATTCAAAACGCACCTGGAGTGGGGTGGGCAGGTCATGAGTGCCACCCCCTTTCAGACGAAGATAGGGGCGGAGGTCAAACTCTCCAGCCTCCAGACCCAGCACGGAGACGTCGTAACGATGGTCGGAACCATGCGGCCAAACCCCGTCGATGCGCAGGACCAAAGGAGCTCCTGCTTCGCTGCTGGGTTTGGTTTCCAATTCGGGTCCGGGAAGGACGAGCTGCTGGAGGCTTATCGAATGACCCACCGGCTTCTTGCCCAGCCACGTGTCAGGGCTGGCTGCCTGAGGCCATACGGTCAGCAGGCCCCAAACCGAGCATGCAAGGACCCCAGCGTATGGCGGGTTGGAGGGTTGAGGCATGCCTGGGGACGTTCCGCTCATGAGAATGATATTCAATCTATGAGAATGACGGCTCCATAGCGATGATTTTGTCTAAAGGGCAGCGAGTATTTTTGATCATCCTGGCGTCAGATGGAGGAGGCAAAGGCTTTCTTCTTGAGCCGTCCGACCCAGTCCTTAAGGTGACTCTCACCGTCATGAACAAGATCAACATTCCCGAGTCCTTCGAAAATCGCTCCTACCAAGCTGCTGCTCATGCTGCCAGGGATACCGCTCGTCAGAGTGATAGCCCACAAACGCGCGCTCACGCCTACAAATTGTCGTTTCAGGACGAAGAGTTTCTTGTGGGTGAATCGACCCGAGGTCTGCGATTGCAGATGGAATATCAGAAACCGGAGCAGATTCAGCAGTTCCATCGGATCGACTCCACGGTGGTGATGTTCGGTGGGTCGCGCATCCACTCCCGCGAGGCGGCCCTGGCCAAAATCGATGAAATCCAATCGCGTTTAAAGAATCAGCCCGAGGATGCTGCCATTCAAAAGGAACTCCAGGCTGCCGAGCACTTACTGACCTGGTCCAAGTATTACGAAGTCGCTCGAGAGCTGGCCCGCATGGTGTCCTCAAACTGTCAGCTGGACGGGATCTGCAACTTCGTGGTCACCACAGGGGGAGGCCCCGGGATCATGGAGGCTGCCAATCGGGGGGCTCACGATGTACAGGCCAAGAATATTGGCCACAACATCGTCCTGCCTCACGAACAGCAACCCAATCCCTATATCACGCCTGATCTGTGCTTTCAGTTTCACTATTTTGCCATCCGCAAGATGCACTTTCTCATGCGTGCCAAGGCCCTGATTTGTTTCCCCGGTGGCTTCGGTACCCTCGATGAATTGTTCGAGGCACTGACCTTGATCCAGACCGGTAAGATGGAACCTCTCCCCATTGTCCTGGTCGGAAAAGCCTTCTGGGAGCGTTTGGTGGATTTCGATTTCCTCGTTGAGGCCGGTACGATTTCTCCCAAGGATCTGGACTTGTTCCGTTATGCAGATGAGGCCCAGGAGATCTGGGATTACCTGTGTGAGTATTATCAACTCAAGTCCGACCACTGATCTTCCTATTGACGCAGCCAAGAGCTCACTTAAACTTTCATCATCCCATGAGAAAGCATCACCACTTTACCAGGCGCCGTTTCATCGGCTCCCTCCCGGCCATCGCGGCCAGTATTCAGATTGTTCCCCGGCACGTTCTGGGGGGGCAGGGGACCTTGAGCCCGAATGAAATTCCCACCAAGGCTGTTGTTGGCGTGGGCGGCATGGGCCGAGGCCACCTCAAGAATGTCAACTCGGCTGCCAAGCTGGTCGCTGTCTGTGATGTCGACAAGGGCCACCTCAAGACCGCGCTGGAACAGTCCGGCCCTGATGTCCAGGGTTACACCGACTTCCGCGAGGTGATTGCTCGCAAGGATGTGGACATCGTGCACATTCCAACCCCTCCCCACTGGCATGCCTTGATTTCCATTGCTGCAGCGGAAGCCGGGAAGGACATCTGGTGTGAAAAGCCCATGACTCGAACCATCTGGGAAGGGGAGAAAGTCGTTGAGGCCGTGCAACGCAACAAACGTATTTTTAGGCTGAACACCTGGTTTCGGTTCGAAGGAGGTTTCTACGGTATGGGGACCCCGGTCAAACCCATCAAGAAACTGGTCAACAGTGGCCTGCTGGGCTGGCCGCTGAAAGTGACTCTCAACCAGTCGACGGGGTTCAACTGGAAGCACAACTGGAGTGGACGCACCGACCTGACGCCTCAACCCGTGCCCGAGCAGCTGGATTATGATTCCTGGCTGGGGCCTGCTCCTTTCAAGCCCTATCACCCTCATCGGGTGCACGGCACCTTTCGGGGTTACTGGGATTACGATGGAGGTGGCTTGGGAGACATGGGGCAGCATTACCTCGACCCCACCCAGTACCTGCTGGGCAAGGACAACGAAAGCCCGGTTGAAATCGAGGCCGACACCGATCCTCAGGACGGTGATGCCGTCACCGCATGGCGTTGGATCCGATTCAAATATGCCGACGGCTGCGAGATCCTCCTCGATGGCGAAAACAAGTTCAAGGAGGCAGCCTACATTGAGGGCCCGAAGGGCAAGCTCTTCAAGGGATTCAAATCCGACATTCCTGATCTGGAGAAAAAACTCGCGGAATTTCCTGAGCCTGAGCCACAGGTGACCGATTTCATTCAGGCCGTGCGTGAGCGCAAGACCTTTGCTCTGAATGACCAGAATGGCCACCGCTCCTGCACGATCGTCAATCTGGGTAAAATCGCCCTGCGAACCCGTCGTGTGCTTCGCTTCGACAATGCGACTCAGCGCTTCATCGGTGATGAGGATGCCAACAGCTACATCAAGCAGCCCATGCGGGCCCCTTGGGTGATTTGACCCACGATATTGCCCCGGTGATTTTTACACAGGTGGAGGCGCCGATGGCCCTCCACCTTTTTTCGAGTCCTCGTGTGGCTGGATGGTTCGCTCTCTTAAGGACTTGATGGTGCCCCGCGTTCGTGCCTGAATGAAGACGTTTTCTATGGGAGAGTCCATACTAGTCAAAATCACCCTCATCCTCTTTCTTGGGATTGGCTCTCAGTGGCTGGCCTCTCGCCTGCGCTTGCCTTCCATTCTCCTGTTGTTGGTCGTGGGTTTTGTCGTGGGCCCTTTCACCGATCACCGATGGGTTGATCCGGACGCCCTGATCGGAGACCTCCTCATGCCTCTGGTATCCCTCAGTGTGGGGTTGATCATGTTTGAAGGTGGGCTGACCTTGAAGTTCCGCGAACTGGATACCATCGGGTCAGTTGTGATACGACTGATCAGCGTCGGTGCCTTAATGACCTGGGGGTTGAGTCTCCTGCTGGCTCGCTTTGCCCTGGGGTGGGAGTGGCCTCTTTGCGCCTTGGTCGGTGCCATCCTTGTGGTGACCGGACCCACCGTGATCTTGCCTCTTCTGCGCTTTCTCCAGCCCACGCGGCAAGTGGCCTCGGCCCTGAAATGGGAGGGCATCATGATTGATCCAGTCGGAGCCCTGTTGGCCCTGCTGGTCTTCGAGACCATCCACCATGGATTGGGGGAACATGGGGCCCAATGGACCCAATTTCCCACCTATGCCTTCATGGGCTTTTTCTGGACCCTGGTGATCGGTGGGGTGGCGGGCTGCCTGGGGGCGGGCCTGATTTATTTCTTCTTCAAGCACCACTGGGTGCATGAACATCAGCAGACACCCTTTGCCCTGATGGTGGCTGTTTCAGCCTTCACCCTTTCCAACCATTTTCAGCACGAGTCAGGCTTGCTTGCCACCACCTTGATGGGGGTGATTCTTGCCAACCAAAAGCAGGTCGATGTGCGGCATGTTCTGGAATTCAAGGAAAACCTGGTGGTCCTCATGATCTCAACCCTTTTCATCGTGCTCTCAGCCCGTCTCGAGCTGGCCACCTTCTCGGCCCTTCCAGTGTTCGGGACCATGGGTTTTCTCCTGGGGCTGCTAGTCATCGTGCGGCCCCTGACCGTTTGGGTTTCCTGCCTGGGTTCTTCACTGAATCGTTCGGAAAGACTTTTCTTATCGTGGATGGCGCCACGAGGGATCGTGGCGGCTGCCGTGGCTTCGGTGTTTTCGATGCGACTGGTGGATTCAGGCATGGCCGAGGCGGCCCAGCTCACACCGGTTGTCTTCATGGTGATTGTGGGGACGGTCCTGGTCTACGGCCTGACGGCGGGGCCGGTCGCGCGTTGGCTGGGAGTTTCCAATCCGGACCCGCAGGGGGTCTTGATCGCTGGGGCCCACGCTCTGGGGCGGAACATGGGCAAGGTGCTTCAGGAGGCAGGCTTCCGGGTCTTGCTGGTCGATAACAATTCTCAAAACATTCAGCAGGCGCGCATGGATGGGCTTCCCGTCTACTATGGGAGCATTCTGGCAGAGGATCTGGTCGATGAGGTGGACCTCTCAGGTATTGGCCGCCTTCTGGCACTGACCCCGAATCATCGCGTTAATGCCCTGGCTGCCCTGCACTTCAGTGAGTTATTTGGTGAGCGCGAGGTCTATCAATTGGCTGATACCTCCAGCAACACGTCCAAAAGGGATGCCTTTGCGCAGGGCCTGCAGGGGAAAACCCTTTTTCATGAATCCGCCAGCTACGCCGCACTTCAGGAGCGGCTGCAGCAGGAACAGCGCATCAAGTGTACGAATCTGACCGACACCTATACTTTCGAAGATGCCAGACAAGCCATTGGGGATACGTTGCTGCCGTTATTCATTATGCACGCCAAAGGATCCCTTCAGATCGTTCAAGCCGGGCAGTCGGTTCAACCCACTTCGGGTCAAACGATGATCAGCATCTCTGCCAGTTGACCGTTCGGGTGACGGACGCTTTCTTCGCTCGAAATTCCCGGGGAGATTTCAGGCAAGGATGCTGGAAATCTCCTGGTGATCGCGATTGCTGGGGCCGAGTCGGGCTTCCACCCCCATGCCGCTCAGCACGGTGTTGTAGACATCGAGGCCCTCGGCTTTGAGATCGGCGATCTGGCCGGTCTTGAATCGCCCATTGGCGCCCGTAACGGCATGGAAAACACCTGAAAGCTCCCGATTGATGTCGTTGTGGCGTCCGTCTCCTGATTCAGTGGAAATGGTAAGCAGCATGTTCTCCAGAATCGTCTTGCCATTGGCTTCGACGTTCTTGGGGGTATCCAGCTGTTTCAAGAAATAGGCTAGCTCGCGCATCTTCATGTGAGCGTGGGCCCGCAGTGCTTCGTTGTCCTTCTTTTCGTTGAACTGATGCCACCACTCGTGGCTGCAGCCCTGCGATCCGGAGGCGTTGAGTTTGCGTGCATCCTCGAAGGTGTAGTGCTTTTGACCATCGTAGAAATAATCCCCGGTCAATCGAATGCGCTCCCCTGCGGCCAGGAAGGTCAATGCGCCGAAGCGCACACGGTCCATCGCAATGGCTGTGGCGTAAAGGTCGGCCATGAGTCGCCATTCGGTGGTGAGTTCTTCCAGAGTGATGTCAATGCCCTCGCCTCCGGGATCGGCCAGGCCCCCGTGAAGCAGTTCGGAAGGTCGGGGGCGTGAAGGCCCCTCGGTGTCTTTCCCATGCAAGGTGAAGGCCCGTTGTTCGAATTCACGGATTCGTTCCAGATGATCGGCTACCTTGGAGCGGGAAGAAGCGCCCAGTGGGGATCGGCCTCCCGTGTAATACTTGTATTGTTCGACCACCGAATCGAGCACACTTCTTTTGAGGTGCTTTTGGTTGGCGTCCTGATCGCTGCCAAAACCCACCTTTCCGAAGATCCGGTCGAAGAGATCCCTTGGCCGTTCCATCATGGTGGCTGCTACCGTGCCGTCTGGCTGATAGCTGTGCACATACCGGCTGACGCGACTGCGTCGGAAGAAGGTGCCGGCGACCACCGTGCCGGCGACTCCCGCAGGTTGCCCTTGGGGGTAATGATGACGTCGAATGAGCTGATCAATGGAGGCTCCTCCCGCTTTGGCCTCTCCTTGAGGAGGGGTGGCGGTGAAGGCACCGCTGGCGCCATCGAAGTGAGCATTGATGCCGGACTGGTCGCAACGCACCTGATCCACGTGCCGCATGATCAGAAGCTTTTCCCGCAGCGGCTTGAGAGGTTCGAGCACTCCATCGAATCCTTCTTCCTGCAAGGGTGCGGGGATGCCCAACCCGAAAAACAGGTTGAAGGATCGGACGGGGACGTCGCCGGTCGAATTACTTGGGCTGGCGCTCAGGGTCGGAAAGCTCCATTCCTCAAGAAGGGGCAGGGCGATGCTGATTGTGCCAAGGCCCTTGAGGGCGGCGCGTCGGTTGATGGAACGTGGGGTCATAGGGGTTTCTCGGTTTGGATGGTGGTGAACCAGGGGTGCGTGACCAGAACCTTCATGAGGGAGGCCCAGCTGCCACCCTGCGCCATAGATGCCTGGTGGATGGCTTCAACAGCCTCCGCATCCTCGACCATGAGGGGGCGTCCGATGGCAAACTGCACCACCTTCCAGGTCAGCGTGGCCTGGGCTCGAGGGTGGTGAGCAATGAAATCCATAAGTTCGAGAGAGGTCTCATAAGGCTGTTGGGCCGTGTCTCCGGGAACATGCACCTGGCCATCTTCCCGCAGTCGATTCCCGTGGCGATCCTGACGCTGGAATCGGCCCAGGCCGTCAAACTGCTCCATGGCAAAGGCCAGGGGTTCGAATTTGCCGTGGCAGCCCCCACAACTTTTGTTTTCGATCCGTTTTGTCGCGATGTCCCGCTGAGAGAGGCCCGACCCCGTGGGGACAGGGGTGACATCCACACAGGGCGGAGGGTCCTGAATCACCCCACGCAACACCTCCTGCAGCATGAAAAGCCCTCGCGCAACCATGGACGCTTCTTCTCCACCGATGCTCAAGACACTCCCTTGGGTGAGGAGCCCGCCTCGGCGGGAATCTGCGGTGAGTTGGATTTTTTGGAGCCTGGTCGATGAAAGGTCTTTCGGG
>Ga0163179_10003173_pt1 | contig 11234 bp, 7 predicted proteins | sample AtlANTMetagenome_FD_109643 | JGI IMG/M metagenome (GOLD analysis project Ga0163179, IMG submission 109643) | Marine eukaryotic phytoplankton communities from the Atlantic Ocean - Atlantic ANT 2 Metagenome | ecosystem: Environmental > Aquatic > Marine > Oceanic | place: North Atlantic Ocean... | reverse complement strand
CAAACAATTAAAAGACGCTGAAGCAAAAATTGTAGAAGCAGAAAAAAATTTAAAACAACTTAACGAATATAAAACAAAATTATTGGGTGGACTAGAAACTCTAGAGTTACTTTCCCCAAAGACGCAGGATGGAGCCCAAGAGCCATCGCCACCTCCTACAGAAGCAGAAGTACAGGCGACCCCTTTAGAATCCACAGCAGTCTCTTCTGACTAAATAACCCTAGGGTATATTTTATTTAAATGCCAGCAACAACAAAAAAGAATGTACAACCGTCTAATACGATTGAGTTCCAAAGACAGGTTATTAATGACATAGCAACTGATGTTCATAGTGTCTTTACGGGTACTGCTGCTATCAATGCTGCTAGTATTCAAGTTGCTGGTTCAGATATCGGTACAATATCTGATGTAGATGATAAAACAATATATTTCTACTATGGTGGGTTTGATGCAGATGCTACCATAGGAACACCAGCAAAGTTAGCGGAAATATATAGTCATGAAGATGCAACTGTTGATATTGATGATGGGGCTACTATTAGTATAGAAGATTCATGTGGTTTGTTTTTATCAAACAAAACCAGTTATGAATTTTTTTCTAATGATACAGAAAAAACAAATTTACAAAAACTTGTAGGTTTTGCAGACAATATCAGAACACAGATTGTTAAAGACATGTCTTTAGGTGGCAAAAAAAGAGTTGGGTTTATTCCAGTACCTACTGAATTTGCAGAAGATATACCTATAGATATTGAAGATACTTTTACTCTGACCATTGATGATGGTACAGTTGTAATTATATAAATAACACAGATAAGAACTGCCAAAAACTACGGAATAGCATAGCATGTCAACATTAAGAGTAGACAAGATTAAAGGTCGTACTGGTACGACTGTCACAATACCAGATTCACAGAACCTTACAGTTACAGGTGGATTGACCGTTAGCGGTACTCAAAGTTTCGCTTCTGGTTCGCAATTAAACCTACAAGGAGAGGATATTAACTCTGGTACAAGAGGTCAGATTCTTTACTATGATGCTAGTGGACAAATTGCTAAATTAAGTATTGGTCCTGTTGGTCAGGTTCTTAAATCAGATGGTACTGATGTTTCTTGGAACGCAATTGGTAACGCTGCCAATGTTTATTACGTAACTACAAATGGTGTAGATGCTCAAGCACGTGGTGCTTCTATTGATACTGCATGGAAAACAATTAAGTATGCTTGTGGACAAATTGGCACACCAACTATTACTCAACCAGCAGTTATATTTGTAAAAGGTGGTGTATATGAAGAGACTGCTCTTCCTATTGTTGTTCCTCCATATACAACTATAGTTGGTGATAGTTTAAGAGCTACTACTATTAAACCTGCATCTGGATTGGATTCTGGTGGTTCTATTCTTAACAATCGTTCTACTCTATTCCGTTTAAGTAATGGAACGATTATACAAGATGTATTACTTGATGGTATGGGTGGATATGTAGCAGGTTCTCCTTCACATGCTCCAGAAGCTGCAACTATAGGTGGTACTTATTTTGCCTTAAACGCTGCTAGTCCAATTACAGAAAAATCTCCATACATTTATAACGTAACATCATTTGGTTCAGGTGCTACAGGTGCTTTAATTGATGGAGCACTTCACGGAAGTGGAAATAGAAGTATGTTATTTCATACTTACACTAGTATTCATAGTGATGGTTTATCAATATGGGCAAAAGATAATGGAGCTGCCGAGGTTATTTGTGGATTTACATACTATTGTCAAATTGGATATGCTGCAACTGGCGGTGGTATAATAAGATCACTAAACTCTAGTAACTCATATGGTGAATATGGTGTTTATGCAGCTGGATTTAATACTAGTGAATCTGCAAATACTGGAACAGTTAAAGGTAAAATGCTTACCTATACTAATGTTCTTACAGGTACTATTGCAGTTGGAGCAACAATAACAGGTGCAACTTCAGGTGCTACTGCATATGTTGTTAGTGTTCAGGCAGAACCAAAAACAATGTACATTATACCCGCTTCTGGAACATTCCAAGCTGGTGAGGTAGTTAGTGATGGTTCTACTTCTGCTACACTTGATAGTGGTGGTTCATTTATTGCAAATCAGGATGGTAGACTTCTTGTAACTACATTTGCTCAGTCTGCTCCAGAACCAGGCGATTCATTACAGTTTGCTACTACTGATGGTAATGCATATCAAATTCAGACTGTTAGTGCAGTAACTGTAAATAGTGTTGCATATCAAGTTATTGTATTCTCAACTTCAAGACCAACTCCTGTTGCTGAGAACGTAACAGTCAATGTTAGAAAAGAATTTAGTTTGGTTAGATTAACTGGTCACGATTTCTTGATGATTGGTACTGGTGATGCTACAACAACAAACTGGCCTGATGAACCAACACAACCTGCTTCTCAGGCAGATCAGATTATAACTAACACTACAGACCCAGGACGTGTTTACTATGTTGCAACGGATGAAATGGGTAATTTCTATGTTGGTGATCAATTTAAAGTAGATCAGGCAACTGGTAAAGTTACTCTTGATTCATCTGCTTTTGATCTTAAAGGTCTTGAGTCATTACAACTAGGTTCTGTTGGTGGTTTGATTGGTGCTCAAGTTAATGAGTTTACAACTGATGGTACATTTGCTCAGAACAGTAATGTTAAGGTTCCTACTCAACAAGCGGTTAAGACATATGTTGATAACTTAAGTAGTTTATCTGGTAACTTGACTATTGCTGGTAATCTTACAGTTAATGGTACTACTACATCTGTTAATACAACTAACACCAACATTAGTGATAAACTGATTGAATTGGGTAATGGTACGACTGGATCTCCAACTGGAGATATTGGTCTTATATTTGAACGTGGTAGCAGCACTAACATATTCATTGGATATGATGAAAGTGAAGATCAAATTGCATTTAAGACAACTACTGCAACTGGAGCAAGCACTGGAAACTTGACATTTAACTCCAATGCTAATGTAATTCTTGGTAATATGATAACCGATAGAATTATTACTAACGAGGTTATTGAAAGAGTTACTAGTAACTCTACTGGACCTACTGGAACTGTTAATCTAAACTTATCAGATAAAGCATTATTTAATTATACTGGTAATTCTTCTGGTAACTTTACTATTAATGCAAGAGCTGATAATTCTACTGCATTGTCAACAATGTTAGCAATTGATGAGTGTTTAACACTTGCAGTCGTTGTACAAAATGGTGGTACTGCATATTATAATAATGGTTTCCAAGTTGATGGAGTTGATAACTGGTCTAACGTAAAGTGGCCAGCTGGAACTGCACCTACAGAAGGAACAGCAAGTGGACTTGATGTATACACTTTCTCTATATTCAGAACAGGTTCAGGTACAACAGATTATCGTATCATTGCAAATGTAACTGGTTACAGTTAAATTACGGATTATAGAAAATGCCTTTTTTACAAACTATTGGTGGCGGGAGCGTACAAGGTTACAAACCTAATCTTGGAAACCAAATTATAGATGCTACTGGTGGAACCACAGAAGAATTTACTGACAGTTGGGGTGACAAATGGAAATCTCATACGTTTACTTCTAATGGTAATTTTGTTGTAAACAGTGTTCCTGGTTCTGACACTTCAGTAAAAAGTAATAATGCATACAAACAAATAGAAATCCTCGTTGTCGGTGGTGGCGGTGGAGGTGCTGGTGGTCATGACGCTGACTGGTTTGGTGGCGGTGGCGGTGGAGCTGGTGGTGTTGTACTAAAAGAAAAATACACTCCTACTGCAAGCAGTTATTCTATAGTTGTTGGTAATGGTGGAAATGCTGGTGCTGCTGCAAGTAATGGTGGAGGTCCTGGTGGATCACAGCAAGGATCTCAGGGATCTAATAGTTCAGCTTTTGGATATACCGCTATTGGAGGTGGTGGTGGTGCTTCTTCAGGTACTGGAGATATAGGTGGTAATGGCGGTTCTGGTGGTGGAGACGGTTCTAGTGGCACTTATTATCCAGGTGGTGAAACAAACCAAACAACTTATCATGGTGATGCCAATGTATATGGAAGTGATGGAGCTCATGGATATAGTTCTGGTGGTCACCCATTTGGAGGTGGTGGCGGTGGAGCCATGGGTACAGGTGCTCCTCCAATGAATGAGAGTAATGGAACTAAACACGTTGCAGGAATGGGTGGTAAACCTATTGCATTAAAGTTTCAGAATAATACAATGAAAACCTACGCTGCTGGCGGTGGTGGAGGTGGTGCTGGTGAATCTAGTGGTGGTAGTGGTGGAGAAGGAGGACTTGGATATGGTCATGGCAATCATGACTTTCTTACTACTAATTGTGGTGGATATGGTCGTGGTGGTGCTGGTAACACTGTCGGTCTAAATGGCGGTAATGGTACTGATGGATTTGGTCACGGTGGTGGCGGTGGAGGTGGCGGACCTGCTGGATATACAGGACCTTCTGGAAATGGTGGAACTGGAGGTAAAGGTGTTGTAATTGTTAGATATATCATTGAAGAAAATGCAAATGGTGCATGGAGATCAGACAATAATTACTATGATGGATCTACATCAGCTAAAGCAGCTGAATGTGCTGATGACATACTGACTCATAATGGTAGTTCAGGTAGTGGACACTATTGGATTAAACCTAAATGGTATCCAAAAGATCCATATAAAGTATATTGTAATATGACTACTGATGGTGGTGGATGGATGAGATATGCAGCTGCCTGTACTACAACAGGTGTTGGTCAAAGGGTATTAGTTCCTTTCCAATGTTTTTATGGGGGTAGTAATTATTATGGTGCAGCAGATTCAAGACCTACTGGTAATGATAATATGGAGTCATTTTCTAGAATTGACCTTGCTAAGTATCATGCCAATCATAGCGTAAGAGATAATGCTACCGATTCACAACTTATGTGGACAAGAATTAATAATTCAAATGTTATATTAATTCATAGTATTCCAGTTAAATTTAACTCAATATTGGGATCATCTGAATTTGGAAACAATGAGGAATGGACAAATAATAATGAAACTCAAGCTGTTGGAGGAGGTAATAATGCTACTAAAGGTGGTTATAGTCCTTTCAAAGAAGATGGTTCAAGTCTTCCATCAAACTGGCCTGATTTTGATAATGGATGGAGATCTAGTGGTGGAGATGGGTTGAAGATTCATTTAATGAAAATGAGTAATAGTGGAGATAGCGGGGTTGTAGTAAAAAGTGGTGGTAGTGGTGCTCAAAGTGGTGCAGCTGCTCCACTTGAGAGATTTGAAAATGGACCAGGATATCCTGGTATTGCATGGAATTCATCATACAATAACAACCAAGATAATGTTGGTTCTTTTACTACCTATATCAATAGAAGAGGATTAGTTTATTGGGAGACTAACGGACCTGAAAGTCAGCAACAGTGGTTCCACGGAACTGTTTTAGCAATGGGTCCATCAGGAGGTCCTTTTGGATCAAGGAGCCATAGAGACGTTGAAGTATATTATAAAGCAATACCAGGTTAATCATCTGAATTTTACATTATGCTTGAACAAAATATTTTTTCTGATTTTATCGTATCAGAAATACTTGATGTTGATCAAAAATTATTAGAAGAAGAATTAAAAACAGTAAAAGAAAATTTTCCTTCAACTAATAGGTCAAATATTGGTGGATATCAATCACCTTTATTCGGTTCTCTTGGTATAGCAGTTCCATATCCATATCAACAATTTGATAATTTAAGATCTGCTGTTACAAGTTTTGCTCAAGATTATTGTTTCTCTAGACTTGATGCAAAGATATCGTCAACTCAATTTTGTTGGTGGTTAAATTCTAATTTTTATGGACACTTCAATCAGATTCATAATCATAAAAGATGTGATTTGGTTGGATTATATTATCTTAAAGCACCACCTAAGAGTGGTAACTTAATATTAGTTCGTAATGATGGATCTACATACACAGAACTTTTTAAATATCATGAATATCATGTTACTCCCGAAGAGGGAAGATTGTATTTGTTTCCTGGACATTTGTGGCATTTAGTGATGCCACATGAATCTGATGAAGAAAGAGTTAGTGTATCGTTTAATCTGTATGCGAGCTAAATACATTTAGGAAAATAGTAGTTTGTAGTAATGGCAGCGATTCCACTAAATTTATTACTGGAAAAAGGTACTGATTGGGATGCTACCTTTAATATCCAGAATGAAGATAACACAACCCCACTCAATTTGACTGGGTATACAGCAGAAGCTAAGATGAAGAAGAGTTATTACTCTACTGCGTCAACAAGTTTTGTTGTTACATTTGTGGATCGTTATAATGGTCAGTTAAAAATTGGTATGACTAATACTAATACTGCTGCACTGGAAGCAAGACGTTATGTATATGATATAGTTTTGACATCACCGCAAAGTGTAAAAACACGAGTTATAGAGGGAATTATTGAAGTAACACCAGGAGTTACCTAATGCCTAATTATAACGTATCAGTAAAATCTTCCAACTATCAGGTTCTCTCAGAACCACAGAAGAAATATAATGTAGGGGTCAACTATGAAATCCCTAGTAAATATCTTCAATATGGTAATGAGATACTTAACACATCTAGTTGGGTATTTAATGGAACCAATACTGGGTTTCCATTAATTGATAATTCTGGTGATGCGTATACTCCTGCAAATGACCAACAACTAATTGTTGCAGTTGATGGATTAGTACAGGTTCCAGGTATTGATTATAGTACCAGTGGAACTAATTTAGTTTTTACTACTCCACCAACATCAGGACAAAAGGTATATGTTGTAGGACTATCTACAACTGCGGACTTAACAAGAACAATTAACTTTGTTGTTGACGCTGGTTCCGCACCAATGTCTTCAGGTATTAAAGGGGAAATGACTCTTGATGTATCTGGGAAAATTGAATCTTGGACTATTATTGGAGATCAAGCTGCTCAAATTCAGTTTGATATCAAGAAGGTTGATCTTGCAAACTTTCCTAATTATTCATCAATATGTGGTACAGAAAAACCACAATTAGGTGATATTGGACAGGGAACTACGCAACGTATCAATACAAATACAACACTTTCCACGTGGAATACCGCATTGACCGCTGGAGATATTTTACAATTTGAAATTGTATATGCTATAAATATACAGAGGTGTGTAGTTTCAATGAAGCTGGCACTTTAATAAATAACTAAACATAGGAACAGAACACGAGGAGTAAACTTAAATGGCACTGCTAGTTACCGACCAGGGTGAGATTGATTCACTCCGTACTTTATTGAATGCTACACATGAGATTCCAAGGAATTTGGTACTGAAACTTTACACAGGACCTACAACAGCACCTTCGGAACAGGATGTGCCTTCCGCAACAAAGTATTTTGAACCATACAACGCTAGTAACAATAGCGGATATGGATCAGCACCTACTACAGGTTATCCTTTAGTAGTTAATAATAGAACTGAGGAAGATCAAGATTTTTCTGCACAATACGGTATTCTCCTAAATGGTAACCGTTGGACAATTGCCACTACTGCTGCTGCTGTCGCTACTCCTACAATCTCTGGTACTACTGGTACATATCAAATTGTTGTTTCAAGCAATGCTGATATTAAAAAAGGAGACTATGTAACTACTGCTGCTGGTATTCCTGCAAACACCTATGTCGTTGATATTGATGGTAACAATATTGAGTTAAGTCAAAAACTAACTGCAACTATTACTTCTGGTACAGCATCTGCCTTTGGTAGAGGAAGAACAACTGCTACTTATCCTGAGCAAATTTTCACATTTACAGCAGCTGCTGGTGATGTTTATGGATATTACTTAGCACGTGCTAACAATATGCCTGTCACACTTCAAGGTGTTGTTGATGGTGGAACTGTTGCTGCTCTTGGTACTTCAATTGAAAAAGCAGAATGCAAAGGAGTTATTGGTAATACTTACATTGAACTAAAAGATTCAACTGTAGTTAGTGCTATTAGTTCTGGTGCTCAAAACGGTTTTGTGATTACAGTTGCTTCTGGAACTGGTGTTGTTAAAGGACAGAAAGTATCTGGTACAAATATTCCAGCAGAGACACGTGTTGTTGGTGTTGCTACTAATGACATTTTCCTAGACAAAGCAATTACAGGTGGTAATGCTTCTGGTAATGCTACATTTACAAAAAATGTTGCTGAAGAATTAACTATTGGACAAGTAGTTACTAAAACAGGTGGTGGTGGACAAGGAGGTCCTGATGCATTCCCTGCAAGTACAACTATCATAGGTATTGATCTTGCAACTAAATCTGGTGAGCAAGGACCACGTGTTTATCTAAGTAATGCTCTTACAGATAACATTGGTACAGCAAGTAGTAATGATAAAGTAGACTTTGATTACTCAGTTATGACAACAGATCCTAGTGGTTCTGCTGTTGATCACAATCTAAATCCTGGCGATGTTATTTACATTGGACAAGGTACTTCAAGTACAATTACTGCACAACATTATACAATTCATACTGTTCCAACAAATAGTACATTTACTACAACACCTGCTCTTTCAGGAACTGGAGATGCCACTATTTACAGCAGTATATTCTTCGCAGAGAAGTTTACAAATGGTCCTTACAGTATTCAAAACAACGGTGACCAAATTAAGGTTACTCTAAATGTCAGCCTAGACTGATTATACATAGGGTATACCCAATTTATATATTTTTACTTTGTGGGGGTTGCAATTGCGACCCCTTTTTTATTGGATACTAGGTTTAGATGTCAACATTTTCCTACAAATCTGGTGGTAGAAGTTCCCGATATCTTTCTGATTATCGGGATCAAACTGTTGGCAGCTTAAATGTATCCTATACAATAGATGATTGGTGGGAAGAATTAGATCAAACAATAACCATTGCAGAAACTTCCGTTGCAGCAAATAATTACGGAAATATTTCTCAGTATGGTTCACATGGTATCGCTTGTAGAGTAAAAGGAAGTGGTGCTGTTAATGACAATCAAGTATCATCTGGAACTATTTTAATTGTTGGAGGAAAAGGACCTCTAAGATTTTCTGGTACAGCAAGAGCATTCCCAATTAATGTTCCCTACACTAGTATTAATTGTAGTGGTGGTATTTGTGTTTATTCATATGAATCTGGAGTTGTTTCAGATACTGTAGGATTACATGGTCCTAGCACAGTTCTTGATCTTGGAAATAGAACTATTGGATCATTTACTAGTGTTAGAGATCATCAGTCATTATTCAGATTTAATAATGCAGATGAAAAGAGAACTTATGTTTATGATGCAAATGTAGTTGATGAATGGTATGAATTAGATTATGGATTAATTACTAATTCACATACTAATACAGAAGATAACGGTAATATAACTGATCTTGATCAAGTAACTAGACACGATTACGGATATATCTGGCGTTTACGTACAGAAAGAGCATTTGGATTTGTCAAGACAGTTGGTGAAGCTCAAGCAAGAGCAACTAATGCATGGGTTGGTGAAGGTAAGATTACGATCTTCAGTAAACAGAAGGGTGCTAACTTCTATGGTTACATCGTTGATGGAAAAGTACGAAGTTTCCAAGTGCTTGGCACTGCGGATGCAAACTATTCTCCTGCTCCAAAGGGCAGGGGAATTATTCCGCTATCTGGAACTGTATTAGAAAGTTTTGATCCAGCTGGTGAATTCCTTGGAGGAACTTTATTCGCATTTGCTGGTGCAGCAGAATCTGCTACATTTAATCCACAAGAGAAACAAATGCTCTTCTCCTTTACAGGTGAAGGTCATTGCAGTAACACAGACATCGCTTCAGGATCTGGTAATTTATTTGCGTTCTCTGGATTATCCGAATCTACACTTGTTTCTGAATATGGCAAAGGTCTCTTTGCACTTGGAGGAACAGGTAAAACTCATTACGTTCCTCATGTTGAGGGAACTGGAAGAATTCCAGTATTTGAAGGTGCAGCTGAGTGTCTTACCTTCAATCCAACAGAAGAACAAATATTATTCTCTGTCAATGGTCTTGTTACAGAGAAACATACAGAAGTATATGTTGGTTCTGGAAGAATCAGAAAATTATCTGGTGCTGCCGAATCAATTCGTTGGGCTGCTCAACATACAACAGGTCTTTATAAAATTACTGGTAACGGTATTGATACAAGATCTAGAGACTTTGTTGGATTTGGTTCTCTCAGAAAACTTAGTGGTGCATCTGAATCTCTTACATTCAATCCACTTGAGAAAGATTTATTATTCTCATTTGTTGGTGAAAGAATTAGTGAGAAACATACTGAATCCTATGTTGGATCAGGAAGAATTAGAAATCTTGCCACACTTGAAGCAGAAAAAGCAGTATTTGATTACGTTGGATCTGGATCTCTTAATCTTTATCCAAGAAAACCAGAAATATATCAGTTATCACAACTTGGAAACTTTACTCTTGACTACTATAGTTTACAGAATGCTTATATTAACCTTGGTTATCTTGAATTCTATAATCAAGCACTTACCAACCTTGCTCCTGTACAACTTAAGTGGTTAAATCTTGAAGAAGGTCACGAAAAACATACCGAAACATATAATAATTCTGCATGTGAAGAAGGAATAGAACTTGATTACGGATTTATTATTAATCAATCCGCTAGTTTATCTTGTGTAGAAGTTGATGGTACTATTAGTAGTGATACTACTGCTACAACTGGATGTACTAAGGTTGCACCTGGAACAATACTTGCTATTGCTCCACCAAATACATACACAATTCCTGTATCAAATACAACACCAACATCTTACATAGATCATGGTCTTGTATCTGAACCTAACTTTAACGAAAGAGAAGATTACGGACACATACTTGATAGTCTTTCTAAGGTATGTCCATACGGTGCGTTTGAAGTTGCAGGTACAGCAACAACATTCTTTGTTGAGAATATCGTTTCTACTGGTATCAGTGTTAGTGGTAGAGCTACCATTAATATATTTGGTGCAGGTGGTACGTTCTGGACTCCACCTTACTATGGATCTGGATTTACAAAAATTACTGGTACTCTTGCCGAGTCCTTTACACCTACAACTCATATTGGATCGGGTGTACTTTATGCATTCTCAGGTGCAGCAGAATCTACATCTATCGGTGCTGTTTCTGGTGGACTATTCAAATTTGGTGGAGATGGATATACATTATTCAGTCTACAACATTTTGGATCTGGT
>Ga0163179_10003172_pt1 | contig 11238 bp, 5 predicted proteins | sample AtlANTMetagenome_FD_109643 | JGI IMG/M metagenome (GOLD analysis project Ga0163179, IMG submission 109643) | Marine eukaryotic phytoplankton communities from the Atlantic Ocean - Atlantic ANT 2 Metagenome | ecosystem: Environmental > Aquatic > Marine > Oceanic | place: North Atlantic Ocean... | reverse complement strand
TGAAACAGCGCCACTATCCTTAACCTTAGCGTCAAGAAATACTAAAAGATTTCCTCTTTTATGGTTTGATGAAAAAACAGGAACTAATAAATCCTTAAGATACGCAAGAAATCAAAACTCACCCTTTGAAGAAGAGCAAGATGACAATGCTATATTAGAGCCTATTGTTTTCCTAGATGGGTTTTTGACTGTTCCTAAAAACAATCAAGTATTACAAAAATTTTTAGAATATCATCCCGGTAAGGAGAGGGTATATGTCGAGGTTGATAAAGCAAAAGAAGCCTCTGATGTTGTGGAAACTTTAAATTTAGAAGTTGATGCTTTAATAGAAGCGCGACAGCTTAGCGTCGAGCAAGCAGAAAACGTAGGGCGTGTTATATTTAATCAAGACATATCTAGAATGACAACAGCTGAACTGAGGAGAGACATATTAGTGTTTGCTAAGACTCAGCCTAGAGATTTTATGATGTTATTGCAAGATCCTGCTTTAAAAATGAATGCTATAATACAAGGATTTTTTGATAAAGGCATTTTACAATTACGTAATCAGAAAAAAGAAGTATGGTTTAATACACCTTCAAATAAAAAGAAAATGTTAAACGTACCTTACGGTGAAGAGCCTACATATATGGTGTCATCATTTTTTGAGTCTGATGAGGGTATAGAAGTATTAAAGCACTTATCAGGATTAGCGAAGAACATGTAAATAGTGCGTTTTAATTTTCTGTATCTTTGTTTTTTGTTTAACCCATAAATTTTTTAACATGGCAAAATATATTACAATAAGCACATCTGCAGACGCAGGAAATGTGCACATAGACACAGACAAGATTTTATTTGCAGAGACTAATTCATCAACAGCAGCTAAGATTTTTTTAATGGACGGCACAAAGCATATTGCTATAACTGGAACAGGTTTAACTTCTGGATTTGGAGCAAACGTAAATGCAGCGCTTGTGACGGCGGCTGAAACAAGCTGGACAAATGCTACAGTACCTGTAGACATAACTGGAATGACTGTAACGGGAGTAGCTATAGCTTAATCTGTTATTGATATTTTATTATTTAGGGAAGGGGTCAACAAAAATTGACCTCTTTTTTTTTTACTTATCTTTGTGTAAAAGAATAACAATGATAAATTCTGTACGAAATACAGTTTTAGCTATCCTTAATAAAAATAATTACGGTTATATATCACCGCAAGATTTTAATTTATTTGCTAAACAAGCACAGCTAGATATATTTGATGATTATTTTTATCAGTACAACCAATTAATAAATCAAGAGAATGCTAGACTCGTCGGTAGTGGATATGCCGATATACGAAAAGGTTACGAAGAAGTAATTGATTTATTTTCAGAAACTAAAACACTAACACAAAATTTGCTTAATCAATATTTTTTACCATCTCAAAGCACAACGGGAGATGATTATTATCTTATTAATAAAGTGCTTTGTTCAAGCGGTGGTGTATATCAAGGTGAAGCCGAGAAAGTATCAAACAGCAATATAACATTATTAAACGCCTCCAATCTTACATCTCCTAGCATACCTTATCCTGCTTATACTTTGCAAGGGTCGTTTATAACTATATTTCCAGCTCAATATAACGGAGCTACTGATATTCAAGCGCAATACATACGCTATCCTAAAGATCCTAATTGGACTTATTTAAACGTAGCTAGTGGAGAGCCAGCATTTAATCAAAGTAATGCTGACTTTCAAGACTTTGAGCTGTCGTCTGATGACGAAACTTCTTTAGTATTTAAAATACTTCAGTATGCAGGGATGTCTATTAGGGATATACAAGAGGCGCAGTTTGGAGCTGAACAAGAACAAATGGAAGAACAAAAAGAAAACTAATGGCATATTTATCTCAATATCAATATTACGAAAACGCAGGTGCTGCGCCTACAGATGCTAATTGGGGGTCTTACCAGTACATTCCTTTAACGGATATAGTTAATAATTTTTTATTAATGTATTCAGGAAACCACTCTTTAGTTAATAACGAAGAGAGATATAAGATTCTGTTTCATACTAAGCGAGGCATACAAGAGCTTAACTATGATGCTTTTAAAGAAATAAAAGCTTTAGAGTTAAAAGTTTTTGATGATCTTAAATTTATCTTACCTTCTGACTATGTGAATTGGGTTCGTATATCATTGTATCAAGATGGTTATCTTAGGCCGCTTACTGAAAATATACAAGTAAATTCAGCTGCTTCATATCTTCAAAGTGCAACAGGGTCATTAAGTTTTAATGCAGATGGTACGGTTCAAACAACTGCTTCTACATTAGATACTCAAAGGGTGAATGGTCAACAACAGAGTATTTACTTAAATCAAAATAATTCTAATGATGTTTCTGATGTAGCGTCAGAAAATCCAGACGCATGGAAAGATTACAATATTGGCGCTAGATATGGTTTAAACACGGAGACTGCAAACTTTAATCCAACTTTTAGGATAGATAAAAAAGCTGGTGTAATAAACTTTGATTCTACCATGGCCAACAAGCAGTGTGTTTTAGAGTATATCTCTGACGGAATGGAGGGTGGTAATGATTCTCTAGTAAGTGTAAATAAACTATTTGAAGATTATTTATATGCTTATATTAAATATGAAATATTAAATAACAAATTTGGAGTACAAGAATATATAATAAATAGAGCGAGAAAAGATAAAAGTTCTTTATTGAGAAACGCAAAAATCAGAATAAGTAATATTCATCCTGGAAGATTGTTAATGAATCTAAGAGGCGAGAATAAGTGGATTAAATAAAATGGCAAACATTCAAAGAAACTTTATCGCAGGGAGAATGAATAAAGCTCTCGATGAAAGACTTGTACCAAACGGGGAATACATAGACGCGTTAAATGTTAGACTAGGGTCCACTGAAGATTCAGAGATAGGATCGGTTGAAAATTCAAAAGGGAACACTAAAATGACTAGTCTGCAGTATGAGCAGACTGGAAGTACTACCGGAGCAGTTCTTTTAAGTTCACAAGCTAGATGTATAGGGGCTTATGAAGATGGACAAAACAATCGTATATATTGGTTTGTTCACGACCCTGCATTTACATTAGGGGAGACAGGTAAAATTGACATGGTTGTCTCTTTTAATCCTACTACTCAAAGCCTTACCTATCATATAATAAGTATTGATGATGGTTTTGGCGCTAATACCACTTTAAATTTTAATCCTCAGCATTTAATAACGGGTATAGATTTAGTAGATGACTTATTGTTTTTTACTGACAACATTAATCCCCCTAGGTTTATAAATGTAACTCAGAACTATCCAAACCCTTTTTATGACGTAGATGTTGTAACAGCGGAAGAGTTTATGGTGATTAAAAAACCGCCTATTAAAGCTCCTAGTATTGTGTTAAAAAGTCAATCTAATAATATAGATGATTTTTTAGAGGAAAGGTTTATATGTTTTGCTTATAGGTACCAATACACAAACGGTGAGTTTTCAGCAACATCTCAGTGGTCTGAACCAGCATTTGACCCAGCTCCTTACAATTATAATTTTTCTAGCAATTTAAATGATGGAATGATAAATACCATAACAGGTGTAGACATTCAGTTTAATTCAGGTAGTTCTTTAGTAAAAGCTATTGAAATTCTTTATAAGGAAAGCACAGACGATACGATTAAAATTATTGACAAATTACCTAAAGGCTTACAAGGGTATGCAGACAATACTGAATACACTTTTACATTTGATAATAGAAAAATATTTACAATACTCCCTTCAACTGAGCTTTTAAGGCTGTACGATAATGTTCCTATAAAAGCTTTAGGTCAGACTTTAATGGGTAATCGTCTTGTTTATGGTAACTACGTAGAAGGATATGATTTAAAAGACATTTTTAATAATCCAGTTAAATTAGAATTTCAAGCTAATTTAATTAGAGGCGCTTTGTCTAATACAAATTTAGACACAACTGTCTCAAGTGGAAATTATACTTTTGGAAGCACAGTTTCTGTTAATAATTCTGTAGTTAATATAGATTTTAGTCAATTAAATCCTTTTACACAATTAGTGACAGGTGCTGCAATCAATATTAATTTTACTTTTGAACACTCCTCTTTTGCAGGATCACCAACACCTACATCACAAACAGAAAATATAAATATTTCATTTAATTATTTATTACAAGAAAATTTTGATTCTTTGTATGAGTTAGTAGAGTCTCAACATTTTAAAAATGCTATTGGTACTAGTAGTAATATACAACCAGTATATGCAGCAGTAGGAAACACTTCATGTAATGGATCTACATTAACTGATTTATTTAATTGTTTTGTACCTACTACTTTAACAACCGCTTCCGGAACAGTTACAAAATTTCAAAGTGGTATTGATGCTTCTGGTGATCCAATTAAAATATTAAATAACACACCTTCTTCTACATCTTTACAATTACAAATTCCAGCCATAAGATTTGTTCAAGACCCTGCAACTCCGCCTGGATCTGGAGATGTTTATGAATATTTTAAAATTATAGCTCAATTTTCTTCTTATAATTCAGTTGGAAATCCAACTAGTCTTCACAGCAATAGAGGGTACGAAATAGGGGTGGTATATATGGATGAATTTTTAAGATCATCCACCGCTCTTGTTAGCCCAAACAATACTGTTCAAATACCTTGTGGTTTTTCTACTACACAGAATAAAATACAAGTAACCATACCTTGGGCTCAAAGAGCTCCCTATTGGGCAAAGCATTATAAGTTTGTAATAAAACCCAATCAATCTACATACGAAACTATATATTCAGAAAGATTTTTTGAAGATCCTAATTCTAATGATTACTATGTTTTATTAGAAGGAGAAAATGCTGCAAAAGTAGAGACTGGACAGCGTTTAATAGTCAAGTCGGATACGGGTGGAGCTGTAAATAGATGTGTTGAAACAACTGTTATAAGCAAAGAAGTTCAATCGGAAAACTTTTTAAAAATTTTAAACCCTCTTGATCCTGGGACAGATCCTAACTTTAATTACATTGACGTTCCAGCTGGAGCTTATATGCAGCTTTTGCCTCAAGGGTTTTCACTTAACAACGCAGATGGAGATATAGGAGGAAGTGCACCAAATTCTACTGGGACCGCGACTTATCCAAAAAAATCAGATAATGAAGGATTCCCTGTGGCATCTTCTTTAGTTAATGTAATTAACCCAGATGGAACAGCGTACACCGATTATACTATTCCAGCAAGTTCTACTATACGAATTTCAGTAACACAAGTTCGAGAAGAGGGCGCTACAGGGATTAACTTTGGTAATTTTGCTGTAAGGCTTTTTGGTCAAGAATATTGTGGATCTCGAACTAGTTCATTTGATAAAACTTATGAAGCTTCAACTACCTATGCTGATTTTAAAGCTTGGTTTGATGGGGATAATATAGGGAATTTTATTTCAACAGAGTCGGTAGTAGATAATGATAGATTTGAAAGTGGAACTAGTAATGTTTATAAGTCAGCTCTTTTAACAGGAACTGTAAATCCTCCTGAAAACATAGAAAGAACAGATCAAAATCCATATATAGAGGTATCTGAAAAACAAAACACGTATCAGTTTTATAGAAATTCAACAGACAATAGTTTGTGGTTTTTAGCGACAGGAACAAAAAGTTGTAATGGAGCATTTAATATACTAAAAGGGGCTGGGTCTACAGTAACTATAACTCTTGAAATAAACAGAGCTAATCAAGGTGGGGTTGTCGTGTTTGAAACTATTCCTTCCGATTCTTCGCCCGATATATGGTATGAAAACAATTTAAATTTTGAAGTTAATACTAATGGAGAGCATGAGGGAACTCAAGCAAATCAAAATGTACAGACTAAAACCTCTGCAATAGTTGACACAGGATTTTTTGATTGTTTTACTTTTGGAAATGGGGTTGAAAGTTATACCATAAGAGACTCAGTTAAAGGAGAAGCCTTTGCACTGGGTAATAGAGTTACAACAACATCAGGACAAGAATATAAAGAGGCCCACAGGTTTGCTGATTTAACTTATAGTGGTGTATATAATGATGAATCAAATGTAAATAAGCTTAATGAATTTAATTTAGGACTTGTTAATTATAAGACTTTAGAGGATTCATTTGGATCTATTCAAAAATTACATTCTAGAAAGACCGACATCCTTACTTTACAAGAAGATAAAATATCCTATGTACTAGCAGGTAAAGATTTGCTTACAGACGCAGGAGGCAACGGATCACTTACCTCTGTGCCTGAAGTATTAGGTCAGCAAATATCTAGAATAGAAGAGTTTGGTATTAGTCGAAACCCTGAGAGTTTTGCTGTATTTGGTGCCGACAAGTTTTTTACAGACGAGCAAAGGGGGGCTGTTATACAGTTAAAAGGTGGTGCTTATAATCAAGAGTCATTAACTGTAATCTCAGAGTCTGGAATGAGAGGTTGGTTTAGAGACTTATTCCATGACAATTTTGATGCTCAAAAAATAGGAGGGTTTGATCCTTATATGAATGAGTATGTTCTGTCTGCTAATAGTATTACTTTACCATTTGTCGGCAACTGTGACCTTTGTGGTAGTTCAAGAAATATAACTATACCAGTTGGCAAAGAGGTTTCATATTGTGTGGATGTTACCCAAGAAGTAGGTACGGTAGAAATAGAATACGTTATCCCTAGCGGCGGTAATGATAATATTATTACAGAAGCCAATACCCCTACAAATGCTGGTGGATTAGTTAAAATGATTACAGAAACCAATTCCGCAGCTGCTTCTGGAAATGAAATCGTTATTGAAGATTCTACAAATAATAACACTTACACCATAACAGCATTATACAATGGAACTTCTACTAGCGTAACTACATCGGTTAATGGAATATTAAATGTGGCTAAAAATTCAGTATATGCTGAAGACATGACGATAGTGGTTTCTTCAAATAGCATAACAGCAGACACTATAGAGGTAACAGTTAACTGCCCAGAGCCGGATGAAATTACAATTATACAAGTAGGTATAGGGAGTAATGCAGATCGCGGTAAGTTTATTCATAATGAGTATAGATGGCAAGATGGATTGTTCAATTCTCCTTTACATAGTGAGCAAATGGAATTTAACAACGGTACAGAAAATCCATTAGTTAGTCAATACTTAGGTTTAACTGGAGGCCAAGGAGCTGGAGTAATACCAGATGATGGCGCTAAAGTTATAATTGGCAGCAACAAAATTGGATTTGATGATTATGATTTCAAACCCGATACTAATAATTTTAGGTTTTTGAGATCAGCTACATTATATGGAAATATAACTTCAGAAATTGTAGCGCTTTTAGCAGCCTCTACTAATGTCACTCCTCTTCAAAATAATTCTCCAGAATTTAACGCTACATTTACAATGCCATCAGGCAATACAGGGGATAGGCTTTATTTGATTTATGATTATAGGGATTCTACAGAAGTGCAGCTATGTTATTCTAACGTAGATTTAAATGATGTTTGTTGTGTAGGATGTAACGTAGAGCCTACCCCTACCCCTGGACCAGACGTTACACCAGCTCCATTAGCATGTAACTCTTATACTTTAGCATCACCGTCTACTTGTACTACTTACGATGTTGTTGCTAATGCAGACACTATAAGAATTGACTTTACAGATTGTAATGGAGATGCTAGATTTATAGCTTCATTGCCAGCTGGAGACGCTGTAGACGTATGTTCTACAACAACCCCAACCACCACCCCAAGTACAGGCACGGTAACCGCAGGATCATCGTGCGGAGGCTCTACTAATACGTTTACTTGGGAAAGTTGTAACGGAGTTCAGCAACAAGAAACAGTTGGAGGTGGAGAGTCATCTGTAATATGTGCTCAAAATATACCTGTCAGAACATCAGGAACAAATGGAACTGTTACAGCAGGGTCTGCATGTGTGCAATATAACTACGCCGCTATTCAGTGCGGCAGTAGTGCAACTAGAGTATTCTTGTCAGGAAGCACTTCTTTAGGATTGTTAAGTGTTGGCAACATTGTATACTATGATGAAGTAAATTTAAGCGGATCTAATGTAAGTGTAAGAAAATGTGCAACAATAGAAATAGTCAATTGGGGTAATGGTGCAGGAGGAAATATAGTAGGTCAAGCATCTGCTTGTAACGACCCTGTAAATTGTCCTAGTGATTCTACTGATAATCCTATTTGGATGTTTAGTGCAAATGCGGGTAATGGATTTGACAGTACATCAAACCTACCATGTAACAATACTGTATATTGTGCGGTACCAGTCTTTACATCAATTACAACAACGAATAATTTATTTGCTCAAAATACATTGTTCTTTATAGACAAAAACTTTAATACTCCATTTAATGGAAACAATAAGTATTATGGATTTACATTCCCTGCGCCTGGAACTAAAGTTGCAGTGCAAGGATTTATGCAAGGATGGGTACAAATAGGAAATGACGGAAGGGTAATATCATTCTTTACATGTTAAAAATTAATTAATTTTACACAATGGCTACAGCTGGAATATACTACATAGACACTTTTAATTTTGCAGATGCAACTGCTGTCTATACTGATGCGGCCTTAACCACCTTTGCTCCAGATGGGTTTTATCAAATGGGCGGTGTTACAGCCCGTCAACAAGTAAGCGGTGTGTTAAAACCTGCTGAGCCTTGTCCCTCTTGTGTTAAGCCTTCTCCAGATCCTCCACCAGCAGAAAATAATGCATTTAAAATTACAGATACGGTTGCGGGTACTATAGACCATGTTATATTAGACTCAAACTTTTTTGTTGGCCAAGAGGTTACCACTAGTATTAACTCAAACTGTTGGCTTGTTGATTCTTTAGCGGTTAATGGTACGTCTAATACCATAACAGGAGGTTGTGTGCCAGATCCAGGATTGCCAGCAGAATATTATCTATTAAACTTATGTCCAGTATCTGCTTCTACAGGTGCTCCTAGTGCTATTTATACGTCAATACCTCCTACGAGCGTTCAGTTTATTTATTTAAATACTAATTCAAATGCTTACTATTCTTATAGTGGTGCAGCTCCTATTAACACTCCAAGCCCAGGGATACCTTTAGTGGAAAATGGTTTAGCTCTAACAGCTGATGCTGGGTGTCCGGCAGTGCCGACTGTATTTACTTATTGGAATGCTCAAGAGTGTAACAACCCTAACACTACAATAGTTATTCAAGCTCCGGATGGGACAACTTTTACCGAGGGAACAACCTCAGTAAAAATAAACGGATCAACAACGTGTTACCAGATTAACTCTCAAAGGCTAGGATCGGCTACAACATTTGATGGGGTGTATGCTGGAACAGCTTATACTGGATGTACTAGCGGAACTAATCCATGTATACCAGCTCCTGTAGTTAATAACTCATTCTTAGCTAGAGAAACAACAACGAATGTTGAATACTACGTACAGTTACAATCAGGATTTAGCGTTAATGATAACGTAAATATAAGCGCTGCATCAGGGTGTTATAAATTAGTAAGTCAAGCCACTAATACCACATCTAATACAATAACAAATTTCTGCCCTACTGTAGCAGCTTGTGCTACTTATACAGCAACTGGCACAGGAACTTTTAATAGATGTAGTGATGGCGTGCAAGTTTCAAGAGACTTTAGTTCTCAGCCAAATCAACAAGGAGAAATTTGTGCTAGGCTAAATACTCCTAGCTTCTCTGGAGGAGTGACTCAAACAGGTACATGTTTTGATGATATTCCAGCACCAACTCAGTACAGTTTTTATACTGCAGTACCTTGTGATGGTGGAGCGGCAATCATAGTAAGAACTGATGGTAATACAGTTAATACTGGAACAGCTGTAAAAATAAATAATGCAGCAACATGTTATGAAATAACTGGTGGATCAGGCTTAACCACAAATACAAACGATATTACTAACAGGTCAGATAATTGCGCGGTTTGTAATCCACCATCAAATTGTTTTGGAATTCCAATAGAATATAATAGCAATACTAATGTTTGTCCTACTGGCGGAAATACTACAGTTTTTGCAGACACTAGTTCATTATCAACTGCAACTCAATTGTATGCTAGTGAACAAGGATGCGCAAGCTCACAAGCTGCAGCTTCAGGAACCTACGCGTTTACTAGCGCAGGATTAAAAATATCTAGGTATTGGAATGGAAGTACTTTAGGAACTGCAACTACTTGTAGTTCAACTCCTCAAAATATTACTGGAACTATAACATCAATTACAAATAATATCACTGGAAGCACTGAGGGTGTGGGGTATAATTTAGTAGGCGACACTATTGGATCTTTTGTGACGGGAGCTTCGCCTTTAGATACTACAACTTTTAATTCATCGATATTAGTTACTACTGGTTTTAGCATAGCTAATTCAAGTGTTACATTTGATCCTACAAGTATTACTCAAGACTCTGATATAACATTAATTGTTGCAGGACAAATAACACAAGATGCAGCTTCGTTCACATATTTAGTAACTACTTGTGGTACGTTTTTAAGTTATAGAATTACACACTCATCTTCATTAACTAATGGTACGGTCATATTTTTTAGAACAAATACAGGACAAACATTTTGTGGTACTATTCAGGGTACAACTACTGCTACTTCTCAAGGAGACTTCGTACAAATACCGCCTTCGGGATGTAATAGCAGTATGTGTACAGGAGGAGGATTCTCTTGATAATATTTAATTCATTATATTAGTAGATAAAATTTAATCTAATGAAATCTATATTTGTACAGATTGCGAGCTATCGTGATCCTGAGCTGATACCTACCATTAAAAACCTTATTGAGAGAGCTCATAAACCACAGAATTTAAAGATATGCATAGCCCACCAGTACGCTGAAGAAGATGAGTGGGACCGACTTGATCAGTTTGCTGAAGACGGAAGGTTTATAGTAATACAGATACCACACACAGAGGCTCAAGGAACTTGCTGGGCACGTAATCAAATACAGCAACACTATGATGGAGAGGACTATACTCTTCATTTAGATTCGCACCATAGGTTTATTGAGGGCTGGGACAGTGAATGTATTAGTACTATAGCTAAGCTTCAAAAGCAAGGTTTTAAAAAGCCTTTACTTACCTCTTACTGTCCAGCGTATGAGTTAAATAAAACTGTTGAAAAAAATGAAATTGTATACGGCATGAAAGTAAATACGTGGAAAGATGGCGTAGCCCTTTTTCACCCATACACAATGCCAAAAAGTATTGT
>Ga0163179_10003171_pt1 | contig 11238 bp, 10 predicted proteins | sample AtlANTMetagenome_FD_109643 | JGI IMG/M metagenome (GOLD analysis project Ga0163179, IMG submission 109643) | Marine eukaryotic phytoplankton communities from the Atlantic Ocean - Atlantic ANT 2 Metagenome | ecosystem: Environmental > Aquatic > Marine > Oceanic | place: North Atlantic Ocean... | reverse complement strand
TATCTTTTTTTATATGGTCTTCTATTGATTTCATATGTATCCTTAAGTAGTTTGTTCGTCAGGGTATTTTACACCGTTTGAATCTCTAATCAATTCTAAGACAGTATATACTGTTTGATGAGAGATGTCAAATTGATGATTTAATTTTTTGATTAAATAAGTTCCACTATTCTGAGAATCCCAAGGATTTTTCTCTCGTGCCTTATCATCTCTTTGGTTAGGAACTCTAACCTCAACTAAATCACCAGCAACTAACTCCAAATGCCCTGTTACAGAAATAGTTAGTTGATTTATCATCATTATACCAGCTCTTGCGTAAGATTGCGAGAGGTAGTTCATCTGTTCGTCAGGATATTCAAACGTACCATCAGATTTTTCATCAGTGGAGTCAGCAATACCTTCTCCCATATACCAATTCTCATGATTGATCACAGTTGACATAATCCTACTGGGTTTTGTAGATAATGTAGCTAGACCAGAAGGTAAGTTTGTATCCTTACCAATATGTGTCATTTCATCCCATGTATCCTTAATAGAATACAGACGCTCAGTATATTTGCCAGTATTTATGTTAAAAAAGCATATTAGAGAAGAGTATGCTCCTTCTCTCATCTTCTTCAGAATATTAATCTCTTGACCATATTGAATCTCTTGAATTTTATATTCACTATCATTACCATCTGTTCTACCAGGAGACCATTTAAATGGAGTTTTTCTATTCACAGGTTCAGCACCTGCAAGAGTATCTATTGATCTAAAATTAAATCCCCTTCTAGTCTGATAGAAATAATATCCAGCAGTTTTTCCTGCTTTTTCAACATCATCACCAACATGAGAAGCTTGTAAAAGATTTTCATCTGTTATAAGACCCATCTCTCGCCTTTCATCGTCATTATACTGGTTTTCTAGTACTATACCACTATTATTAAATGCTATCTCATCAGCAGTAGGAATCTCATCAGGTATTGTCTTTGTTTGTATTGACCTAATTAATGCAAACGGAGTCTTTTTTGCAGGAAGAACTTTAATACTATTGGCAGTCTTATCAATAATACCATGATAGTTCTCCCACCATGTCCCACCATCAACATTATCTTCATCAGTTCCAGTGATGAACATATCCACTTTAAAGAACTCCTTCATCAATTTCGTAACTACAGTAGATACCTGTCCTTTTCTAACATTATTAACACGAAGACCTTCATTAAGAAGACCTTCTTCTGATATAAGATTTAATGTATAAGCTTGTCTTCTGTCAAGAACCACCCTGTTTATAACACTCCATACTCTAAAGTTATAATCATAAGTATTACCATTCATCTCCACTTTAACAACAACCTTCTCAAATCCTCTGATAGGCATATCTGATATAATATTCAAACTAACATCAAGAATAGTTAAACTGCCTCCATAAGAAGGCCATAAAATATCCTCATAATACTGAAAATAACCAGCTATTCCCATAAGGTTAGCATAAGGTTCTTTATCTTCTTCACCAACTCTCCATATTGGTATAGCAAGTATCTTACAATCAGAGGCAAAAATCTTTTTAGTGTCAGTTGCCATGATCAGTATGGTGATGGATAGAATTGATTGAGTCCAGGATCTCCAACATTAACAATATGCTCTAAAGGTACATCATTAGCACTATTTGCTACTGCCTCATTAACTTTATTTATTACTATAGGTTTAGACTCATTATTAAGATGTTCCAACCTAGTAAGAGCATTACCTCTTGATTGTTCCGATGCTTTGTATTGTAAATCATTAGCACCTCCTGATGGAGAGATATGCTGCATCATGAAATACCTTTGCTCTTCTGTTAACTTAGGATTATTATAAACAGCATTTGGACCTACCAATTGATCATATTGACCAGCTGGTTCAGGGAATATCATATCCATAATGAAACTGCCCACACCACCTGCTATACCACGACCAGCAACTTTACTTCCTCCTATAAGTGTTCTAGCAGGTCTTTCAACCATCTGACGAACAGCAGCAGTAGGTCCAGTCTTAAACATATTAGGAGTAAATGCTTTCAAAGGTCTCCATCCCTTTATACCCTTTGCACCTTGTTTAAATGCTTTATTACTTTTAGTGAGTTGCTTTGCATCATCATTAATTAATGTTTTCCAATTAGCGGCATTCTCATTAGGAACTCTTACATTCCTTCCTCTATTCCACCATTCATGTAATATATTAGTTTTACTAACACCCGAAGACCCAGTAGATATTGTTGCACCACCCATAGGACCACCCTTACCATACTGTGTATGACCACCTGAACCAGCTTGACTGCTTATTGCTCCAACACCACCACCCATACGTTTTGGATTACCACCATATGAACTGTTCTTAGTTGTATTATTAGATACAGATGTATTAGTAACATCACCTGTGCTATTAAACACTGAAGATAATTTATCTACAACATTAGAAACAAATCCATTATTAGATGTAAAAGCATTAGTATTACTATCTCCTCCTACCATACTTGTTAATTTTTCTCCTATCTTAGTGATAGGTTTCATCATAATATTATAAACTCTTTTCCTAGCATCCTTAACTTCTGATTGATCAAACATCGCAACATTATTAAATGTGTTAGCATTAAACCTATTAACAGTTGATTTCTCATCATTCTTCGTAAAATCACCAAGATTATTAACAATTGATGTTTTTGGAGTTACAGAAAGAGAAGGTTTGGTAACTTCATTTCCTGCAATATTATCAGTCGCTCTATTATCTAAAGGTATAACAGCTTCATCACCATGAAGAATCACAGGATAACCAGTGTCAGGACCACGTGCTATACCACCCCTCTCAAACTGTTGTATATTGTTATCCATCCAAGGGTCTGGGAACTGACTATCACCAGCACCTTCTATCTGCTGCCTACGAGCATCTTCTTGATCATCCCTTATCTTCCTAAGTTCAAACTCAAATTTATCCTCATCACGCTTCTGAATCTCAGTTGATTTATAATTCTCCTTCTCCTTTTCAATCTGTACTTCTTCTACTCTTGCATCATCCTTCTTATCCTTTCTAATGAAATAATTATTATTTGCTCTCAATGCATCAACGATAGCATCCAACTTATCATTGATACCATCTCCACTCATCTCTAATTTCTTATGGACATCATCAAATACACTACGTGCTCTTTCAACTTCATTCTGTGTATCATTTGCCTTCTTACCAATACTATCAATAGTAGCACTCAATGATAATGCAACAGCAGCTAAGAAATTACCTAATTTTTCATCATGAACTTTTACTGCTGGTTCTTTTTTAGTAGTAGAAGTAGTAGGAGGATTTACTGCTCTTGTTACTGGAGTTGGACGATCTTTACTTACTTGATTCTCTAAAGGAGATCCAACAGCAACATTAGGAAATGGTTGACCAGCAGCCTTTGCACCAGCAGCATTTCTAGTAAACTTAGGATTTATTGGACTACCAAATTGTCTCTTCTGACCCCTCAACAAATAGTCAGAACCCCTAAGATCTGGCATTTTATACTGAAATCTCTCAGGAAGCATACTAGTCATGCGAGCTAATGTAGCACGACCCATAAACTCACCCATCTTGAGTTTATCATCATCAACTTCCTTACCTATAATATCCTTTGCTTCACGCCTCTCAGAAGCAGCAATATTTCTAATATTGAAAATCTCTTGTGCAATAGAAGTGGTCATATCTCCAGACCACGTTTGTTGTAAACTTGCCATTTATACCCCTAAAGATGCGATGCGGTAATGTTCTAAGAAATTATCTTGCAATACTTGTGTTTTCCACGCAGTATTATCACCTTTCTTAGTTCCTATATTAGTATTTTGCATAACAATAACTGGTTGTGTTAATGCAACCATTTGTTCCATATCCTCTAAAATTCCACTCTTTTCAAACATTTCATCTGGTATTGGTGGTAGTGGTGGTATTATATTGGAACCTTTGTTATTTGGTTTTAATGATTCAATAAGTTCTAATATATTATTATGTGCTTCATTAATACCATCACCATCGTATACACCAGAACCAGTTGACTTCTGTATAGAAGCAAATTTTCCTGCCAGATAATCATTAAACTGATTTGATGTAATTTTTCCTTTTTGATACTCTGTCCAATAAGGATCCAACCACCACATAACAAGTTTATCCTGAGTTTTCTTATCAAACAGAGTAGTTCTCGGAATACCTAAGTCATCAGCAGCAGTTCTCACAAATAGTAACTGATATGCTCCCATAGCAGCACTGCGTTTTTTAACTGGCAATTTCAATACATCCCTTTGATAATTTAAATAATCAGTTTGATGATCATATACTTCCTGTATAGTCATCTTTGTAATATCCTTATTTCTTCCAGGAAAATTAGATAAAGCACCACTATACACTGCTTTATAATTATCACTACTTTCAGCTGATCTAATCCTTTGCTTCAATTTATTTAAACCTTCATCACCACCCTTTCCACGTTCAAGTATATCGGTCTCAGCAGTTGGAGAAAAATCAAACTTAAAAAACTTATCAGCATGGTAAATTGGATCAACTGGAGCTCCAAATTCACTATCATAATATTCAAGATGTAAATGCGATCCAGTACTATTTCCCTGTCCATATTCTCCCTGAGCACCACCAGTTAACCCTATAACCTCTCCTTGACTTACAGAATCTCCTGGTTTAACAAATATCTTACTCAAATGAAGGTATCTTGTAGATTTACCTCCAGGATGATCTATTAATACATTTCCACCAGCTATGGGATCCTCATGACCAAAATATTTCTCATTAACCTTACCCCTCCTAAGCATAACTATTCCAGTTCCTGAAGGAACAGAATAATCCTCACCAACATGTTTATATTCTTCATTTTCAGAATTTACTCTAGTTTCGCCAAAATCCCTACCATCAATATATTTGTTAGGTTGGGATCTTGTTATTTCTTCAACTGACTCTCCACCACCTTTACCAAAAGAAATCTTATCTACTACACTACTTCTAGTATCATTATCCAATTCATAACACGCAGCATTAACAACTTCCTCTACAGAACTAATAGCAGAATCTAAAATACTTGCTCTATCATCACTACCTAGAATAGCTTCAGTGCCGTGAAGCATAGTATGACCTTTCTTAGTTGAATATGTACCAAATTCATATCCACCCATCATATTATTAAGGTCTTCTCCAAGACCAGCTCGTTCAATATCTCTAGCAAATATAGCTGCATCTAATGCTATTGAACCTTTAAATACTCCAATTCCACCAAGAATACCAGAAGCAAGTTCTAATAAAGCACCCATGTTATCACCTTCTTTTGCTCTTTGAAATGCAAAAAATAAACCAGTACCAAATCCAAGAACAGGAATATTGCCAGCAGAAGATCTTACACCCAATCTTCTCATTATAGGATTTAATGCTTTTCTCGTTGCAAACTTTGATACTCCTGACCCTGCATATCTTCTTGCGAACTTATATACTGGTCTTTTTATTAATTTATCCCCAAATTTTGCAGTTGGTTGAATAAATTTTTTAGCAACAAATTCTCTACCACCTACCAACATCTTCCTAACAAATTCTGGCACAACATGCTTCCACAATTTATTACCTCCAAATCTCATTGCTCGTACCAAAGCTCTTCCTAGGAAAAATCTAATTATATGAGCAAAAGGAGTTTCCATACCTTTTTTGACGCTACTTCCCAACGCAGTTGAACCAAAATTTTTCCCCTGTTTTGCTATCTGAAGAGCTTCATCAAGTTCTTCTGCATCTTCTTCTTGTTTTTTCTGCAATCTCCCCTGAGAGTTCAATACATCAAGAAGAACACCCAATTTATCTTCTAAAATAGAATTTTGCTCAATAACAAGTTTTTGTACATCAATAACACCTTGTCCAAGAGTATTAACACTTTCACCCAATTTTTCTATTTTACTTTCAGCTCCAATCAATCTAGCATCAAGATCAACACCAAATATCTTAGATATATTGTCCCTAAACCCATCATCTTTAACAGGGATTGACTTATTATCTGGTTTTTTTATATCCTTAGCTGCTTGCTTTACCTCTGGTGATGCCTTCTTCTCATCTTGATCATCATAATAATTTTTAACAGCATCAACAATCTTACCAGCTATCCAACTGCTAAAATCTCCAGACGCTGTTTGCTGTAATGCTGCCATTATTTACGCTTTGCTGCTTCTTGTTTTTGCTTAACCTCTTCAAGATATTGCATCAATAGAGTAGTATAAACTTCTCTTTCCCAAGGAATCATATCTTCAATTTCAGTCAAGCTATATTTATGGTATTGCATCAAAGCAAAATTCATTTTATAGTACCCCTCCAAACTGTTTTGAAAGAGTGCTATGCGAAAAAACTCTGTAGACCCTCAACCGTGTACTCAGATTCCTTGCCAGTGTTAGGGTTTGTCACTTTAAAGGTGTGACTTAATTTAGGACAGGTTTCGTAAAATTGCTGAATTTTACCAAATTGAGTAGTAGTCAAACTATCTACAAATGTGCGGAATTCCTTCTTTGTAGTGGTACTAGAATCATATACCTCTTCATCATTAAATATCTGATCTATAGAATCTGCGATAAATCCATAAACCTCATCAGTCTTCAAATCCTTCTGCAAAAACTCCCTTTCAATGAATTGTTGCATACTTGGATATTTCATCACAATACCCATACCATCTTCAAACATGACTTTCTTATCATGTCCCTCTGGTTTGAAAACCTCAACATCATTAAGATTAATCTCTGTTTCTGCCTTTGTCTCATTATCATCAAGACAAGTTACAGTCAAAGTGACCATTTCTCCAATAGATGCTGCTCTAATCTTCAAAAAGAGATATTCTAAATCAAAACTAGGAAGTTGATCTACCTTAATTCGTGAAATAACACAATTTTTGATTAAATCTTTAACTGCACCAATTACCTGTTTTTCGTCTTGTGACTCAAGTGCCAATAATAGCACTTTTTCCTCTTTTACAAGAAATGGACGGTATTTGACAGTTTTGCCTGTGGAGGGTAATTCAAGTTCATACGTAGGATACCCTAACTTTGGTAATGCCATAAAAATGATTTCAAGTCGTATATTTATATATAGCGACTTTTTAGGGCAAAAATGTGCCGAGAAAATTTTTGCCCTTTTATGGAATTGAAAAACCGAATTTGCTGGTACTATGCAGTCATTCCATATGAAACGGTGTGTCTGGTGTAATAAAAATTAACATTAACACGTGCAATTTGAGATGCTCCATAGGAAAGAGGAACTGCATCAATAGCATATGGATAAGCATTCTCTAAAATATAAGTAACTGGTGCTCTTCCATTATAACTGTTTTGATTAGGTTCAGTTTTAATTATCCTCAAATTAGCAGTATAATCATCAGGATAATTTAATCTATTAGGACGATTTATAGGTCTTGGATTCTGAGTTCTCACTGTATCAAAATCTCCACTAGAAGATATTATATCAGCCTCTCCAAAAATGTAATCATACCAAGACTGAAAGAACTTCAGTGCTGTAAGATCAGCATCTAATAAAAACCCTAAACTTATATCAGTAAATATTCTAGTATGTGGGTAATTTACCTGCCCTTCACCAAGATACCTTCCAGTTAAATTGCCAACAGCAGACTGGACATTAGGCAACTGTGCTTCATCACATAAAAAATGAATCGCATCTCTATCTCCACCAGTATAATACTTTGATACTGCTGGTGGTTGTCCTCTCGGAAAATCAAACCGAACATCAAAATTGGAAGTAAGGGACATTCCTCCCTTAGTGCCAATTTTAACCATTAATTCACTTAATACTTTTCTTGCCACTCTAAATATAAAATGTGGATTATTTTTTATTTATGGCTTACTCTGGATATTATAAACCTATAAACCCTAGGAAGTACCGTGGTAATCCTACTCGTATAGTGTACAGATCACTATGGGAGAGAAAATATATGAAATATTGTGACACCACACCTAGTATATTAGAGTGGGGAAGTGAGGAAATCGCCATACCATACAGATCTCCTATAGATAATAGGTCACACAGATATTATCCTGACTTTTATATTAAAGTACGTGAAAAAAGCGGAAAAATATCTAAGTACATAGTTGAAATCAAACCAAAAAAACAAACTAAACCTCCATATGGTCAAGATAAAAGAACCAAAGCCTACAGAAACGCTGTTCTAACCTTCGCTAAGAATAAAGCAAAATGGAATGCTGCTGAGAACTACTGTGACGATAGGCAAATGAAATTTTTAATATTAACAGAAGATCATTTAGCAGTATGAGACAATGCCACAAGGATTCCAATCAATCCAGAGACCGATAGACCCCGAAGAAACTGGATACGAAACACTATTTGAAAAAATACAGAAAAAAACTGGTGGAGAAAGAAAAACCTATACATGGTATAGGAATGCTGTACGAACAGAGACATTAGTATACAATGAAACACCAGGAAGCCTGATAAGAGATGAAATACAGGATCGTATAGGTCCAGAAGAAGAACAAGATGCAAATGAAATAAGAAGATATACAGTCTCAGGACACATGTATCTCTTTGAATATGATGCTAAATTTGCTAAGAAACTACCATATTATGATACATTTCCTCTTGTTTATGTAATCAAAGCAACGAGGACTGAATTCTGGGGAGCTAACTTACACTACCTACAACCCAAGAAGAGAGTGTGGTGTATAAAACGATTGATGGATGGTAGGATTGACATACCTCGTGTGTGCTTTCATAAATACTTACTTAGTAATGTACAAGGTTATCTCCTTGATCTTGCTGCCGAAGAATGGACAACAGCAATTCTACTACCAGTAGAAAACTTTGTTAGAAATGTTAAAGGCTCAGCAGGTATGAAATCTTACATCAAAGAAATGGTGTGGGAAGAAACTCAAGACAGATTCTATGACAAGATCAAACAAAGAAGAATTATTCGTGGTTATGGTACTAAATCAGACAAAGACATGGTAATTTAATATGGCACAAGAATTTAAAGTTGGTGATAGACCAACCTTAATTGATCAGAGTGGGAGTTGGCAGCACTCACAGGATGGTCCATTTAGTAATTCAAATGTAAAACCAGGAATGTGGTTTGAATATACAGAAAGAAATGGCAGAACTGGTTATAAGATCGTAGGTATTGGTGCTACTGGTAAGTTGACTCTTTATGATTCTAATATACCTGGTCCTAATGCAAACCTTCAAATAGAAATGAAGGATACTTTTAAAAAAGGAATCTTATCTACCTATGGATCAGGACATTATATTGAAACTTTTAAGAGCATTACCTTAATAGAAACAAGTGAGATACAACAAGCTAGAATAAAAGCACACGAACAAAAGTACAAGATATTAAAAATTAATACATCACCTACTAAAGATACATTAAGATGGCCAAAAGATATTAATGGTGGTGTAGGTTCTGGTACTGATTATGTTCTATTCCAATTTGGAAAATATAAAGCTCCATTTGGAAACGAAGGAAATCCAGACAACACTAATGCATACTTTCAATATCAATCAAGTGCAGCACTTGATGAGTGGGTTGGTAATGGAATTATACTACCAATGCCACAAGATTTAGGTAATGAATCATCATCAAACTGGCAAGGAAAAACATTCACTGGTATAGGAAGAGCTGCAATTGCTGGAGCTGCTGGTGGTAATGCAAGCTTTGCGACATCAAAACTAGGGCAACCTCTTCAAAATATAAAAGCAATAACAGCAGCATTAACTGCTGCTGGATTGAATGTATTACCAGGTGTTGGTGGTAACTTATCAATGAATGACATCACTGGATCAACTCAAGGTATAGTTCTAAATCCAAATGCAGAACTACTATATGATTCACCAGAACTAAGAGAAATTGGATTCACATACAAATTAGTTGCTCGTAATAAAGATGAAGCAGATATTATACAAAGAATAATAGAAGAATTTAGATCTCATTCACTACCATCATGGGGTGACCAGAATAATCCAGCAACTTTTACATGGGATGCTAATGAAAAAAACAAAGATGGTAACGGTAAGCATGAAAAACAGGTGATGGATGGAGAAGGACAAGGAGGAGATACTTTCATACATGTACCAAACCTATGTCATTTCTTATTCATGAAAGGTGATGCGATAAACCCAAAACTAATACAATTCAAACCATGTGCATTAGCAAATGTATCAGTAAACTATACTGCTGATGGAACATATGCTACATACCTTGATGGAGCACCAGTAGCAGTTGAATTGGGATTAAAATTCCAAGAAACAAAAGTTATCTTTAGAAGTGACGTAAGGAAAGGATTCTAAATGTATTTTTCAAGCATACCAAATATAAAATACGATACTAAACCTATACAGTATCCATTTTCAGAGTCTGATTATGTTACTGCTAAGAATTTCTTTCGCAGGTATAAAATAAATCCTGACATATTTGGATACTCAACCTTCTATAAGAAATACTCAATACAAGATGGAGTAAAGCTAGAGACTATAGCAAATGATTATTATGGTGAACCATATTATGATTGGGTTCTTGTATTAACAAACAACATGATCAATCCTTTGTTTGGTCTACCACTAGATAACTGGACACTAGAACAAGTAATTGAAGACAAATATGGTGAGACCAAATACAACACTCACCACTACGAAACTTTAGAATTTAAAACAGGTGAAAGAATTGATGGTATAGAAGTAGTAGGAGTTGAAGGTGGACTAACTGTAGATAATAATTTTTACTCATCACCATTTCAATACTGGGATGGAGTTCAATATAGATCTGTGAATGGTTCTATGATATCAAAACCAGTATCCAATTGGGAGTATGAGATACAAGAGAATGAGAAGAAGAGAGAGATTTATATATTGAAGAAAAATTTCTTCAAGAGATTTGTTAATGAATTTAAAACAAGAAACAAGTACACAAAGTCTTCAAGTTTTCTTTCTGAACGTCTAAAGAAAACCAATTAAACTTTTTGACACAAAAAAACCCCCGAAAAATTTTCGGGAGTTTATGTAATTGACTTTTCAATTTTGCTGTGCTATACAGCATCAAGTCTTGCGTGAAGAGAATCAATCTTAGCTTCAAGATTGTGTAGATGTTCTAGCACATGGTCTAGTCTAGGATCAGGTGTAGAAGTTACCATATTATCTACCTGAAAATCAACTGCTCCTGTATAATCACCAGGTGGTACAGTATATGTGTCTGCTGCTGTT
>Ga0163179_10003169_pt1 | contig 11241 bp, 7 predicted proteins | sample AtlANTMetagenome_FD_109643 | JGI IMG/M metagenome (GOLD analysis project Ga0163179, IMG submission 109643) | Marine eukaryotic phytoplankton communities from the Atlantic Ocean - Atlantic ANT 2 Metagenome | ecosystem: Environmental > Aquatic > Marine > Oceanic | place: North Atlantic Ocean... | reverse complement strand
CCAAAGCCTAGATGCCAGCACCTGGGAGTTCATGGGTAGTGCCGTCTGGGACACAGAGAACAACTGGCTTCAATTGACCGAGGCAAACCCGTTAGGCCCCACCGTTGGGGCCGCCTTTGAGACGGCTCAGGCAGTGACTGGCCGCAGCGTGCAGATCGAGTTCTCTTTCTACATTGGTGATGGCAGTGGCGCCGATGGGTTCTCGCTCACCGCTTTGGATACCGAGCGCATCGATACAGACGGCGATGGACAGCCCAACTTTCTAGGTGGTGCCGGCTGTGCCATGGGCTTCGGTGGCAACTCGAACTGTACCGAGGCCCTCTCAAACTGTCCTGATTGCGGCCCTGCGTTGCCCGGCTGGTCTATTGAAGTAGACACCTATCACAACCCTGAAGATGGCATTGACCCCACCCCCGAGGACCACCTTGGCTTCTATTTTGACGGTGATCTACTCAATATGGCGGAGTGGGCAGTACTCCCTGAGATGGAGGACACCGGCTGGCACCAGATGGTAGTCGATGTGGAGGCGCCACACATCACCGTCAGCATAGACGGAATCGTGTACATCGACGCTGACCTGACAGGCCACTTCGACTTTCCAGCCTATGTCGGCTTCACCGCAGGCACCGGCGGCCTCAGCAACGCGCATCTCATCGACGCGTTGACCGTCACCGAGTCTACCTGCGACTGACCAGGCAGACGTTGTCTGCGTCCTCTCTACTCGGCGCCTTCTCGGTCAAAAGAATAGAGCAGGACACATGAGCCACTCGACACCAGAGAGCCATCATCAGCACCTTCCACCAGAAAGGGAATGGTGATGTAGGCGCCGATAGCCGACTTGCGAACGGTGGTGCGTCCACCCTGAATGCGGCAGATGTAGTCCGTGTCGAGAGAAATGGGCTGGTAGAAAATCCCTGATTGGCGAAGATGCACCCAGGTGCCCGCTTGTTCGGGCTGTTGGCCTTTGAAGGCCTTCTCGAGCGCGCCCGTCATGCCCAGCAGGCAGGTCATGGGCGGAAGCGCCTCATTGCTGACCACTTCTTCGGGTGAAGTGATGCCTTTGTATTCGGCCAACTGCTCTTCGCTGAAGCGGTAGACGTTGCCAACGATGTCGCCTTCGTCGGCTTCGGTGGTCACCCCTCGACCCAGTGGGGGAGTCTCCGTCGCTGACCCGAACGTAAAGTTCGCAGGGCTCATGATGCGGTCTCCGTCAGCGAGGGTTGCTTCTACCTTGATCTTGGCTCCGGTCTCGGTTTCCTTAGCCGTGCAGTCAAGGGAGACACACTGCTCTGGCAACAGAGGTTTCGCGAAGCGCACGTCGATTCCCTGAAGTACGGTGTCTTCAGGCGCTGCGAGATGAGCGGCGCGGGCCGTGGCTCCGATTACGCACATCCCATGGACGATGATGGTAGGGAATCCAGCTGAGCGGGCGTGCTCAGGATCCAGGTGCACTGGGTTGTAGTCGCCAGAGAGGCGAGCGAATACCTGCGTGCAGGTGTCAGAAGGGGTCCACTGGGTGGTGCTCATCAAGAGGTCCTTTCAGAGAGCTTATTCAGCGCCCGGGGGGGCGGGGATGGAGGCAGGGCCGAGGAAAGCGATTACTCCCTCGTTGAATGGGTTGGCTGAGATGTGTCCGCCGACTGCCATGAAGTTGCCTTCTGTGTCGGTCCAGCAGGCGTGGTAGTCCTGCAGTGTCAGTAACTCCAGGGAACTCTCCCAGGCGCCCTCAGTGAATATGTGGGAGCTGCCTTGGGCGCCCACCGCCCGCAAGGACTCACCAGCAGCACAGACACCATTTACCTGCGGCTGCAGAGCGGGGCTGTAATCGGCCCACACATCGTCTTCACGGTGCACGATGGATGCGAGACCCAAGCCACCTACAGCGACCGCGCCTTCAGGACGTGCCTCAACGGTGAAAAGGGAGGCGTTGCCCACCCCAGTCTCGGTGTGGCTTAACGAAGTGCCGTCCCAGTGCATAGCGATTCCGCGGCTGCCAACAATCCAGAGGTCGTTAGCTGCGTTGCCCTCGACCTTAAAGTAGAGAGTGCCGGCCGTCGCCTCTTCAAGAAGGGGCTCGCTGTATTCCGCCCACTGCCCGTTCTGGCGTCGCCAGACACTGCCGTTGTTGTCACCGCCGAGGCTGCCTCCAACCACCCAAACATCGCTCGGGTCGGCTCCCCAGGTTCCGAAAAAAGTGATTCCTTCATCGGTCCCCTCGACCTTGGAGAAGGTGTCGTTGTTGCGGTCATACTCAAGGATCAGACCGCCTGCACCGACCAGGATGACTTCGTCAGTGAAGGGCTGCACCCACCAGATGTCGCCGCTGTGTCCGGTTGCGTGCTGTTGCCAAGAGAACTCTTCTCCATCAGTACCCGTCAGCTGTAAGACCCGGGGGCCATCGCCTCTGTCAGCACCCACCACCCACAAGTCATTGATGGACCCCTGTACAGAAAAGAAGGCCTCGTCTTGCCCCGAAGCGATCAGGGTCAGCGTGGTTGTTCCGCCCGGTCCGCAGCCAAGACCAGCCAAACACACCAGGCCAAGTAGGAGGGGAAGAAACAGGGAGTAATCCCCCCCAGCAAGATTTCTTTTTGTGGGCGAAAACATCATTAACTCCCTCTTGAGTCAGGCCTCACTACGATTTACGGTCACCGGAGTATAGACCTGAGTAGGGCGTATACCGCGAAACCTGGGTGAGCGGGGGTGCCGCGAAGTCTCAAGATTGAGGTAGATTGTTGTCTGACTATGAGTAAGGCACACCTAATTCCTGAACATGCTCCCCTTGAGCGGCACGCAGTGGGCGCACTGAGTTCCCTTGGTAGGCATCCCGAGAACACGATTGAGATCCACGATCGTTCGGTCTCAAAATTTCATGCACAGATCCAGCGCAGCAGCGAAGGCGCGTACACACTCCAGGATCTGGGCAGCCGCAACGGTACCTACGTCGACGGGGAACGAATCGACTCGCGAGTCATTGTGAATGGTGATGAAGTGGTGTTCGGCACGGTTCGCTTTCGTTTCCGCGCTGACCGTCCCAGTACTGGAATCAACCCGGTCCTGCGCGAGGCGGGAGGGGCGCCGCTAAAGCGTGGTGTGACCATGATAGGACCGGTGCCAGGATCGCAGCCTTCGAAGGTAGCTCTCATCTCCAGTGCCCCTGCTATCCAATTGGCAGACACCTTTGAGGGAGATAATGACGTCTTCCTTCCCGGCGAAGAGATTCACAACATGGATGCCTTGCGGCTTGACTACGACAAGCTGCGGATCGCGCATGAACTTAACGCTGCTTTGCGCATGGACCAGGACGTTGACGAGATGCTTCGCGCTATTGCGGCGTGCAGTTTCGATCTGATCTCTGCCGACCGTTGCGCCATTTTGCTCATGTGCGAAGACGGAGAGACCCTGCAACCTCAGGTGGTTATGGAGCGGGGTGGCGGTGAACTGAGAGATGCAATTCAGCTCAGTCAGACCGTGCTTGACGAGGTCATTTCTAATCGCAAGGCGATTTTGTGTACTGATGCCAGCGCTGACGGACGCTTCGAGTCAAGTAAGTCCATCCTTGCGCTCTCGATGCGATCGGCCATGTGCGTACCGCTTCTTTATGAAGATGAACTCTTTGGTGCGATGCATGTGGACAGCCTGCAGCAAACCCAGGCCTTCTCAAAGAAGGACCTCACTATCTTTACTTCGATCGCCAATCAGACAGCGATTGCGCTTAAGAATGCCTCTTTGATTCAGCAGGTACAGGAAGAGAGCGAGCAGCGCGCTCGTCTTGGCCGCTTGCTCTCTCCCAACCTTGTTGAGGAGGTTGTCTCTGGCAAGCTGGATCTTGTGCAGGGCGGTGAGATGAGGCGTGTGGCGATGATGTTTACTGACATCCGAGGCTTTACTCAGATGTCGGACACTATGACCGCCGAGCAGGTCACCCATATGCTCAACGAGTACTTTGAAGTGATGGTGGAGATCCTGTTCAAGATGGGCGGCACCTTGGATAAGTACATGGGTGATGGGTTGATGGCACTTTTTGGCGTGCCCCGCGATGATCCTGACGCAGCGTTGCAAGCGGTTCGTTGTGGACTGGAAATGCAGGTTGCCTTGCGTTCCCTAAATCGCACGCGTGAGAATCGTGGCGACCGTCCAATCACGATTGGTGTGGGTATCAACATCGGTGAAGTCACCTGGGGCCCAATTGGTTCTCATGAGACGATGGACTACACAGTCATCGGCGACGAAGTAAATGTGGCCGCCCGACTCTGCTCCATGGCGCCGCCGGGAGACGTGATCATTTCGCGCAGTGTCTTCGAAGAGGTCGGTGAGCACATTCGCGTGCAGGCGCTGGAACCCGCGATCCTCAAGGGTAAGCCTGAGCCTGTGCCGCTTTATCGGGTGGTGGGGGAGTCGTCCTGAGCCTGCCCCTCAGGTAGGAACTTCGCCCGCTAGAAAGCTCGAAAAGTCCCACCGATGTCGCTGTAGGTCGCAGTGTCCTTGTTCATCGAAGAACACCCCCTCTGTTTCGAGTCGCTGCAGTTGTTGCTCAGCCCGTGTGATGTCGCCCCGAAAGCTGATAGTGCCCTGGGCGTTGATGATGCGATGCCAGGGCACGCGCTGGTGATCGGGGTGCCCTTGCGGCGCGAGAGACGAGAGGGCCCAGCCAACCTGACGGGCAAGTCGAGGGGAGCCCATGACCGTGCCGATGTCACCGTAGGTGGCTACGTTGCCGGCAGGGACTGCGCACACCGCCGCATAGACTCGAGCCTTGAAGGGCTGCGTGCGGTCAGCGGGGTCAATGCTCATAAAGGTTGGCTCCCTGGGGTCCTGTGCAGGACGTTTGATTGTGTCAGGATTTGCCTTGTTGGTTCAACAGTTCATGGATTCTGTCTGGAGTACGCGCAGTGAGCGCTGGTTGGCATGTAGCAGTTGATCGGGGGGGCACCTTTACTGATCTCGTAGCGACCGCACCGGATGGTCGTCGTCACCTGCGCAAGGTGCTCGCGACGGGTAGCGGTCCACAGGCGGCTCTTGCTTTCGTTAAAGAACTGGACCCGGGGGGGGCTGTTGACTCGTTGCGGGTTGGAACGACGGTGGCGACGAACGCATTGCTCACTGGTGAAGGTGCTCCGACGGCCCTGGTAGTGACGCGCGGCTTCGCTGATGTCTTGCGGATAGGCCATCAGACACGCCGCGGCATTTTCGAGATCTTTCCTGCAAAGACTCGATTGCCATCGCTACACCGCGCTGTCCTTGAAGTGAACGAGCGAGTTCGCGTTGATGGTGTCGTAGATTGCGTCCTGGCAGAAACTGAGGTGCTCGATGGTCTCAAGCGGCTCCGAGATCAGGGGATCGCATCCATCGCGATCGCCCTGGTGCATGGCTACCTCTATCCAGAGCATGAGCAGCGCATCGCTATGCTCGCTGCTTCCCTGGGCTTTGAGCACATCACGGTTTCACACCAGATTTTGTCTCAGCCGGGTCTTGTGGACCGCGCCGCGACGAGCGTAGCTGACGCCTTTCTTGGCCTGGTTGTCTCGGGCTATCTGAAGGCAGTGCAAGCGTGTGTTCCGGCAACCACCAGTCTGCGCTTTATGAAGTCGTCGGGCGGACTGTGCAGTCCTTCGGATTTACGCGCCGTGGATGCTGTTCTTTCAGGCCCTGCTGGCGGGGTAGTCGCTTGTGCTGCCATCGCAAAGGATCTCTCTCTGCCAGCGGTCCTTGGTCTCGACATGGGAGGTACTTCTACGGACGTCTGTCGTTGGGCAGGGGAATTGGAACGTCGCCAGTGCATCGACATCCAGGGGCGGACACTGCATACGCCCGGACTCGATGTTGTCACCGTTGCGGCCGGTGGGGGATCCTTGCTCTCAGTAGGCGACGGCAGGCTTCAGGTCGGGCCAGGCTCTGCAGGTGCTAGGCCAGGGCCTGCCTGCTATGGCTTGGGTGGTGCGGCGACGGTGACTGATGCGAATCTTGTACTCGGTCGCATTCAAGCGGACTGTTTTCCGCAGAGTTTTGGCGAAGATGGCTCCTCGTCACTCGATTCAGAAGCCGCTGCTGAGGCACTGAGAAGCTGCTCTGCCTCGTCGGAGTTGGCTGCTTCTGCGGCTGGCTATCTGGCCATTGCTAACCAGAGGATGGCGGCGGCGACTGCTGAGATATCAACAGCTCGGGGTCACGATCCCAGAGATCACGTCCTCATTGCCTTTGGCGGCGCAGCGGGTCAGCACGCTTGTGCCGTTGCCCGGCAGTTGGGGATCCGACATGTCGTTGTGCATCCCATGGCTGGTGTCTTGTCAGCGCACGGCATCTCTCGAGCGTCCCTGCGCGCGATTCGGTCGCTGCCAGTTGCCGGGATATGGTCTGCAGAGCTTGTTGCAGACCTCTTGGAGCCGAGCTCAGACCTCGCTGCCAGCGCTCGGCAAGAGCTGTTGCGGGCGGGGGCCGGCGAGGCTCAGTTACGCGAGCGTCTGAGCTGGTCGTTGCGCTACGTCGGCTCGGACACAGAGATCCTATGCGAGGACGATAAGGAATTCAGGGACCACCACAATCGCTTGTTTGGCATCACCCGGGACGATCACCCTATAGAGGCCCTTTGGCTCCAGGTTGAGGTCTGGGAAGAACCTCGCCCCACATCGAGCCATCTTGAGCCAGTGAGTGACCGAACTCTGGGCACAGCAGAGGCCATGGACCTTCGAGAGGTGGGCTTTGTGGGTCCTCACGGGGGGCTTCGGTGGCTGCAGACCCCGTTGTTCAGGGCATCACAACTGCAACCCGGGGACACGATCCATGGACCCGCGCTGCTCTCGTCTTCGACCACTACCGTGGTGGTGGACCCTGGCTGGGCGCTGAGCGTTGGCGCGGGCCGTGAACTGCACCTCAAGGACATGCAAGGTGCAAAGGTCGTCGCTGATCCATCGGATGAACCCGTACATCCGAGTAATGACCCCATCCGGCTGGAACTGAGTCATCGTCGCTTCCAGTCTATGGTCACGCGAATGGGCGAACAATTGCGTCGGGTAGCCTGGTCCACCAACATCAAAGAACGCTTGGACTTCTCGTGCGCTCTGTTTGATTCTGCTGGCTCGCTGGTCTCCAATGCGCCACACATCCCGGTGCATCTCGGCGCCATGGGTGCCACCGTTCAGCATCTGCTCCAGCGCAACGACATAGAGATTCGACCGGGGCAGTCCTGGGCAGTCAACGACCCCGCTGCTGGCGGCTCGCATCTGCCTGACATTACCGTGATCACACCCGCTTTCTTTGGTGCCAGTGAACCGGTTGCATTTTTCGCCTGTCGGGCGCACCACGCCGACGTAGGCGGCACCACGCCAGGCTCTATGCCGCCCTTCTCTCGCTCTCTCGCCGAAGAGGGTGTCCTCTTAGATGGCGTTCTGCTTGTGGATGATGGCAACTGGCAAGAGCAGCTAATCCTCGATCGTTTGTGCCAGGGTCCGCACCCCGCACGTCGTCCCAAGGACTGCCTCGCCGACCTCAAGGCTCAGGTCTCGGCGAATCAACTGGGCCTTGGGCTGTTGCAGGGCTGGGCTCAACAGGCTGGTATTGGAGAACTCCAGGCGGACATGGCTGCGATACAGGACAACGCCGCCGCAGCAGTGCAGTCGTGGCTGAGGCAATTGCCCCGGGAGGAGCGCCGGTTCAACGGGTCGCTAGACGATGGCAGCCCCATCTGTGTTCGACTCTCGGTGCTTGATGATCTTGACGAAGACGCTCTGCGCTTAGAGGTGGACTTTGAGGGCACGGGAGCGGCTGTGGACGGCAACCTGAATGCTCCAGCAGCGGTCGTTCGTGCTGCGGTGTTGTACGTAGTGAGAGTCCTCATTGACCGCGAGATTCCTTTGGGAGATGGCTGCCTGCGCAACGTGGACATCAAAGTGCCCGAAGGCTCGCTGCTTGACCCGCCCAGTGGGGCCGCGGTGGTTGGTGGCAACGTCGAAACATCCCAGCGTGTTGTTGATGTCTTGCTGGGGGCCTTGGAGGTCTGCGCTGCCTCTCAGGGGACGATGAACAATCTGTGCTTCGGCGGCGCCGGTCTGGCTTACTACGAGACCATCGGCGGTGGCAGCGGTGCTGGGCCTGGCGAGTCAGGTGACGATGCCGTTCATTCCCATATGACCAATACACGCATTACTGATGTGGAAGTGCTTGAGAAGAGCTATCCCGTGCTGCTGAGAGAGTTTTCCGTTCGCGTCGGCTCTGGGGGTTTGGGGAAGTGGTCTGGCGGGGAAGGGCTGCGTAGAGTATTTGAGTTCGCCGCGCCGCTGCATGTCTCATTGCTTGCTCAGCGCCGCACAACAGCCCCTTTTGGTTTAGCTGGGGGTGGCCCTGGAGCCAGCGGGCGGACCCTGTTGCGACGGGTTGCTTCGGAACAAGACGAGCGACTGAGTGGCTCATTCGAGCAGACACTGCAACAGGGCGACACACTGATCTTGGAGACGCCGGGAGGCGGTGGTTATGGTTCCCCTTAATCGCTAAGGTCGCTACCAGAGTAAGACAAAGGCAATTCCCGTGAGCAGCAGTGTTATGCCTCCCATGGCGATGCCTGCGGCGATCATCGACACAAGGCGCTCTTGTATGTGCCGTTTGTTGCTTCGCTTCTTTCGTCGTCTGCTTCTGTGGCGACGCGGGGCTCTCGCCTGTACGTTGGCTTCGCCGCTATCATGTTCTTGCTCTGCCTCGACATTGGCCGGCTCTTCGCCGTGCGTTTCCCTGGCATGGGTGTCCGTGGGGACGAGGGCCTCTATCTGGGTCACTTCCTCTTCTTCGTCTTCTTGTATGCCCAGATCGGTGATCAGTGCCGTCTTGAGCGCAGTGGGTAGGCCGTCCTCATGCACTCGATCGGTGACCTCTTCACTGCGAGAGTCGTCAGCGGTAAGGGCTTGCTTGTCTTGAGGGCCCGAGTCTTCTCCAGCATGGCTGTGCCCCATGTCACCCTCTTGCTCTTGCCGCTCCATGCCAGCGAACAGATCGTCTTCGTCGTCGCTCGGTAAGGTCTGCACCTCTGTGCCTGTGGGGACGGTGTTTTTTCGCACTCCAGGCATGGTGCGGGTAGCTACAACAATGGGGATTGGAACGGTTGCGGCGAGGTCCTCTTCTTCCTCGGCGTCATCGATGGAGCCGTCCCACAGGGAGTCTTCAGCGCTCACATCCGCTTTATGGGTCTGCTCTTCGCCGTGGCCAGCGACGGTGTCAGCGTGACGGGCTGTTTGTTCCGCTTCGGGCTCCTGAAGCTTGCCCTTTCTGGGCGCAATCTCTTCGAGCAGGGCAGCATGCTCGCGAACAAAGGCCTTGAAGCTCTCCCGTGGGGGATACTTCTCGCGGATAGGGCGCAGTAGGGTAATTACCTGGGCCGCGCTCGTGTAGCGCTCGTCAGGATGTCGTTGCAGTAGCTTCTCAAGAATGGGTACCAGGTCCGGGCAGCGCTCGGCGACCTCTTTGGCTTCTTCATGCGGGTCTCTGCGGGCTACGAGTACGGCTATCCTGCCCAGGTTGCTGCCCTCAAACAGTCGCTTGCCTCGGACCGCTTCGTACAGGATCGCTCCCACGGCGAACAGGTCGCCGGCTGGCTTGAATTCTCGGGTGCCTCCCCAGACTTCGGGAGCTATGTAGCCGGGCGTCCCCTTAACTACGCCGCGTGTAGTTGCGCCGATGTTGACGTGTGATTTGACCAGCCCCCAGTCCGTGATCTTGAGGCAGCCAATTCGGTCTACGAGGACGTTGCTTGGTTTCAGATCTCGGTGGATGATGTGCAGCGCCTGACCATCGGTGTCGCTTGCGTTGTGTGCATAATCAAGGGCCTCGCACAGCTCCAGTGCAATCTCGATGGCCGCACCTATGGGTAGGGATATCTCACGAACGCGAAGTGCGTGGAGGAGCGTATTGAGATCGGGTCCGTCGACGAGCTCCATCGCTATGAAGAGTTTGCCGTCGATGGAGTCGACCTTGTAGACATCGACGATGCCCGGGTGCTTCAGCAGACCACAAACACGAGCTTCATTGAGCAGCGCTTCTTTCTGCTCTTCAAGTTCACCGGTAGGGGGCTGCAAGAGCTTGAGCGCCTGGCGCTTGGTGAAGCCAAGCTCACCACTCTCGAGGGCAAGCCAGACCTCTGCTGCCGCACCCTTGCCGAGGGCTCGCTCCAGGGTGAATGGGCCGATCTTCTCGCCAGGTCTGTGCTCTAGGGCCTTTGGGCTCAATGCATAGCTCCAGTTGCGCGAGAATAAGGCTACCACGCTCACAGCAATCTCCGCTTCGCGCTACCCTTAGGTCATGGCGTCACAGAGCAACAGCCCCAGCGAATCTCTTGTGTTTCTGGTGATTCTGGGCGGCATGATCGTCTTCGCCACTTTGATCAGCGCATCGGAAGAATCTGAGAAGAGAGCTGACTATCGTCTGCGTGAGTGCGTCGTTAATCTCGAACAAGTTGCTGTTCGACAGGAAGAGGTCCTGGCTCTCTCTGGGCGATACCTTGAGTGTCCGCCCTTTCCCGATGAGGTTCCCGGGGAAGACCCGGTGCTATGGAAGCTGCCCTGTGACCCAGCTAAGAGCGCTGGTGAGGCTGGTGAGGAGCGGTTTGCCGATTGTGCAGCGGACGAAATCTGCAGTGCCGATATGGGTTGTCTCGCACGAGACGATGATGGTGAAGAAGCACGAGCGCTTGTTCCTGAGTGCTGGAGGGTTTTGATGGGCCTGGGGAGAGACACGGTGATGCGCGGGCAATACCGCTCAGAGGCTCCCTACTCCATCGGCGGCCCAGCAGGGGCACGCTTCGATCTCACCTGTCGTACCGACCTGACGGGCGAAGGGGTGATCACGCAGTATCGCGCGACGGAGAGTAAGACGACCTGGCAGGACAGAGAGATCACCCGCTAGCCAGGGGGCGTCTGTTTAGCGCTGGGCGAACTTATCGGACAGGTGCTTGTCTACAGCCATCAGCATGTCCTCGCTGAGCTTTTCGATCTGCAAGCTGTCCTGTGCCAGATCGTGAGTCAGAGGGATGCGTCGGTAGAAGCTCCAGCCTTCTCTTCCCGGTAGGTAGAGGCCCACAACCAGACCTTCGAAGTGGTCGCTTCCGTCTCCATAACGAGCGGCCAGAATGCTGTCGCTAGCGAGTGTGGTTCGAGCACTCTCGAGCTCTCGCCATACGCTAGCGCCGCGTTGCTCCGAGGGCCGCGCCAGGGCCTTCATCAGGCTCGGATAGAAGGCGCTGCTTGAGCCCTTTTTTAGTTT
>Ga0163179_10003168_pt1 | contig 11242 bp, 8 predicted proteins | sample AtlANTMetagenome_FD_109643 | JGI IMG/M metagenome (GOLD analysis project Ga0163179, IMG submission 109643) | Marine eukaryotic phytoplankton communities from the Atlantic Ocean - Atlantic ANT 2 Metagenome | ecosystem: Environmental > Aquatic > Marine > Oceanic | place: North Atlantic Ocean... | reverse complement strand
CTCAATATTTATCTCATCGGGGTTCTTCACGGCATCATTCTTATTGGGCTCATGGGCCGTGTGCTGCTGCGCAGCCATGCCCTCATGGGGCGGCGCAGCTCGAGGGGTGGAGCTGGGGCTCTGCTAGGCATCTTTGCTTTGGGCGGAACCCTAACTGTGGTGGGCTATGTAGGTTGGTGGATGGGGCAGCTGATCAAGGCCGGTATATCTCGTCAGCGCGAGTTTCTGGCCGACGCTTCTTCCGTACAGTTCACGCGTAACTCAGCTGGCTTGGTTGGTGCTCTCAAGAAGATCGGCGGGCTGGCAGAGGGGAGCTCAGTGCTAGCTCCTCAAGCAGAAGAAGCCAGTCACATGTTCTTTGGTACGGTCGAGCTCAAGAGCACTTGGTTTCAGTTCCTGGCGACCCATCCTCCTCTGCTCGAGCGAATCGAGCGCCTCGACTCCACCGCTGCCGCGGCGCTGGTGAGCGCGTCGGCACACGGCCAGGTGTCTTCAGGTGCTGCTCTCGCTGCTGCGCCTTATGGTGAGCGGCTGGCTGTGAGCCCTCAGCAGGTGCTCGATCAGGTTGGCACGATCGATACGGCCCACCTTGAGTTGAGCGCCTCCTTGCTGGCCCTGCTACCCCCTGAGGTCATACAGGCCAGCCGTGATCCCCTGGGCGCGGTATCGATTCTCTATGCTCTGCTCCTGGATAGGGATGCGGCAGTGCGTCAACGTCAGCTCAACGCCTTGGCTGAGCGCCTTGCCCCCGCCGAGCAGAGCGAGGTCTTGCGTCTCATTATCTCACTGGATTCCATGGATCGTTCTCTTCGCCTTCCCCTCGCAGATCTTGTCCTGCCCGGGCTCCGTGGGCTCTCTGACGCACAGCTCGGCAAGGCTGAGGCTGTCATGGCTGTACTGGCCGCAGCTGATGGTCAGATCGATGTCTTTGAATTTACCCTTGAGAGGCTCTTTCGGCGTCGCCTTGCTGCGCGCTTCGGGCGGGCTCCTCGGCCCTCGCAGTGGTACCGAAATTTGCGCGATGTGCTTCCTGACATTGAACTTTGCTTGAGTGTGCTTGCTGCCGAAGGACACAATTCTCAGGAGGCTGCCGCCGCTGCCTGGAATCGCGCCTTGGCTGAGCTTCGGGGGGGGGCTGCTGCAGCCGGTTCTCTACCCAAGTGGCAGCTCGCCGATCTGGAGCGCTCCATGAGCCGTCTTGCCGGAGCCTCTCCCGGAATCAAGAGCCAGTTTCTCGCCGCAGCGGTGGCCTGCGTGCTCGATGATGGGTGTCTGGCTATCGAAGAAGCTGAGCTACTGCGCTTGTTTGCGCACAGTCTGGAGCTTCCCCTGCCGCCTCTGATCACTCCCAAGGTGGCTTGAGAGGTTTTGAGGTGTCCCGAACGGCTGAGGCTAGGAGCCTGCAGCCTTACAGGTCAGCCTCTCCACGCTTTCCGCGCCAAAGCAGAACGCTGAGGGCTATAGCGGCAGCTACGCTCGAAGCGAGCAGCAGCGCGAAGACCTGGGTGACTCCCTGGCCCTCGCCGAGCAAGCGGCCCAGCAGCAGTTCCTGAGCGACGCTACCGACTGCGCCCATTCCATTGATGATGCCGGCAGCTAAGGTTGCGCTCCGGAGTGAACCCACTTCGATAGCTGCGGCGCCGGTCATCAGGGCGTCGGGTCCGTACAAGAAGAAGCCCACCAGAGCGATGCTAATGCCAAAGAGCACCAGGCTGGTCGGGCCGAGCAGGTAGAGCATCAGACACGAGGCCGCCATACCCAGGATGAACAGGAAGCTGATGCGGGCGCGTCTGCCTGAGAACATCTTGTCTGACAGCCAGCCGGCGACGACCACCCCAGCGATGCCCGCTAGATCAAAGGCAGTGCTCAGATAGCCGGCATCGTCCAGGTCGAGGCCAAAGTCGCGACGTAGCAGCAGCGGTGACCAGGACCATAAGGAGTAGCGGATAAATTTAACGAAGAAGTAGAACACGCCAACCAGCAGCACGTTGGTCCAGATCTGTCGAGACCAGCCCGCCAGGACGCCACCAGATGGCCTGTCTTCTGCGTTTGCGCTGGCGTCTTCGTCTTCGTCATCCAGTGGCGGTAGACCGAGATCCTCAGGTCGATCGCGCTGGTTGAAGACAAAGAAGCACCAGACCGCCAGCAGCACAGCAGAACCCGCAAAGAAGCTGGCTTCGAAGCCCCAGCGGCCAAGCATCCAGGCGGCCAGGGTATTGGAGAGCACCCCACCCACCTGATAATTGGTGGCCCAGACACCCATGACCGTGCCCCGCTCGCGGCGTCGGAACCAGGGCGCCATGGAGCCGACATTTCCTGCCCAGCCTGTTGCCTGCGCAAGGCCATTGATGACCATCAAGGCCATGAAGGTGCCTGAGGAGTTGCTGAAGCCAAAGCCGAGGTTGGCGACGATGCTCACCGCCATGCCCGTGAGCAACAAGAGCCGAGGGCCCCACTTGTTGCCTGCGGCTCCGGCGATGAACTGACCGACGGTGTAGGCGATCAGGTAGGCGGTGCCTATGTAGCCCAGCATCGCTGGGTCCCAGCCGAGTTCCTCACTGAGGGCAGGCTTGGCGATGAAGAAGGGCTTGCGACAGAAGTAGTAGCCGGCGTACGACAGCCAGGTTGCTGTAAAGACCCTGCGCCGCCACTGACGCATCTGAGGATCCATCGTTGTGCTCATGGCCGGGTCTTTAGCTCAAGTCACCGTGCAGGGCGCGCAGAAACAGTTCGCTCAGCACGCTCTCGCTCAATGGCACTGGGTTGGTTGCGGCTGTGGAGTCGGCTGCAGCCGCTGGAGCCAGCAGTTGAGCGTGTTCTTCGGCAAAGCCGAGGGCTTTGGTTGTGTGGGGGATGCCCAGGGCTTCACGAAGGCCCAATACCCACTGCAGCGCGGCATCAAAGCCTGGCTCAGGCAAGCCGAGCGCCCGTGCAAGGCGCTCCATAGGCTCCTCGATAGCGGGCCGATTAAAGACCAGCACATAAGGCATTACGACGGCGTTGGTGAGCCCGTGCGGGCAGTTCAGGGCGCCGCCCATGGCGTGACTCATCGAGTGCATTGCGCCCAGGCCCTTTTGAAATGCTGTCGCACCCATGAGCGAGGCGGCCATCATCTGGGAGCGAGCCTCGATGTCTGTGCCGTCGCTCCAGGCGCGTCGAAGGGCCAGATCAACCAGTCTCATGCCTTCCAGGGCGATGCCATCGGCTTGTGGGTGGAAGCCTGGAGCACAAAGAGCCTCGAGGTTATGGCTGAGCGCATCCATGCCTACCGCTGCCGTGATCGACGCCGGAAGGCCGATGGTCAGCTCGGGATCGCAGAGCACGCGCTGCGGAAGCATGTGAGGGTGAAAGATGATCGCCTTGCGGTGACTCTCTTTGTGCACGATGACCGAGGCACGACCGACCTCGGAGCCGGTGCCTGATGTCGTCGGAACCGCGACGACTGGCACCATGGCCTTCTCGTCGACGCGCAGATAGTTGTCGCCGATGTCCTCGAAGTCCCACAGAGGACGCTGTTGGTGCGCCATCAGCGCAACTGCCTTGGCGACATCCAGGGCGCTGCCACCGCCAAAGGCGATGACCCCGTCGTGGCCGCCTTCGCGAAGCACTCTGGTGCCTGCTTCTACGCTTGCACCGCCTGGGTTGGCTTCGATGTCGCTGAACATGGCGGCGCCAAGACCGGCTTCGTGATTGATAGCGAGGGCTCGGGCTACAATGGGCAGGTCGGCAAGCCCTTGGTCGGTGACGAGCAGTGGTCGCTCCATGCCCAGTTCGCGGCAGTTGCTTGCAAGCTCTCGGATGCGCCCTGGGCCAAAGCGCACAGAGGTGGGGTAGTTCCAGTTGCCATTGAGGCCCGCGCTGCTCATTACTCCACCATTCTGAGGTGAAAGGATTTGGGCCGTGTCAGGCTCTCATAGCCCATGGACGAGAGGGTGCAGCCGCGTCCTGAGTCTTTGACGCCTACCCAGGCAAGCTGTGGGTCGAGATAGTCGCAGCGGTTCATAAATACGGTGCCAGTCTGCAGTTGGTCTCCAAGAGCAGTGGCCGCGTCCAGGTCATGGGTCCACAGAGAGGCTGTCAGGCCGTAGCGGCTGTCGTTCATCAAGGCGATCGCCTCGTCGTCGCTGTTGACCGACATGATGCCTACCACCGGTCCAAAGCTCTCTTCGCTCATCACCGCCATGCTGTGGTTGACCCCGGTCAGTACCTGGGGCGCGAGATAGGGCCCCAGGTCGCTGGCGGCAGGGTATCGGGACGCGTCGATGTGGGCCCTTGCACCGGCTGCCACAGCCTCTGTTATCTGGCCGCGCACGAAGTCTGCCGCAGAACTTCGCACCATCGGGCCGAGGCTTGTCTCAGGGTCGAGGGGGTTTCCGAGCCGGTAGCGATGCACGTGGCTTACAAAGGCGTCAATGAAGTCGCTGTAGAGATCTGCGTGCACGTAGATGCGCTCGATGCCACAGCAGCTCTGCCCTGAATTGAAGAATGCCCCATCGACCAGGTTCTCAGCGGCGTGCTCAACTCGGGCATCAGCGCGCACATAGGCGGGGTCTTTGCCTCCCAGCTCAAGGCCAGTTGCAATGAAGCGGCTCGATGCCGCTTTTTGGACGGCGTGCCCACCTTCTACTGAGCCGGTGAAGGCGACAAAGTCGACGCGTTGGTCGCCGATGGTCTTCGCTACCTGCTCGTGACTACAGTGAACGTGTTGAAAGACGCCTGGCGGCAGCCCAGCCGCCTGAGCGGCCTGGGTGATGCGTTCTGCACACAAAGGCGTTTGTGCCGAGTGCTTCAGGAGCACGACGTTGCCGGCCGCCATGGCCGGTATGATCGCGTTGACTGCGCACAGGTAAGGGTAGTTCCAGGGAGCCAGGCAGAACACCAGACCCAGAGGTTCGCGCCGAACAAACCGGGTAAAGCCTGCGAGAGGTGGCGGAGTCAGGTCGTTGAGTGCTTCTGCGCTCAGATCGAGCATGGCACCGGCTCGCTGGGCGAAGCCGGCGACCTCGCCAGCGCTCTGGCTACGGGGCCTGCCCATCTGCCAGCTGATCTCATCGGCGATCCGATCTTCTTGCGCTACAAAGTGAGTCACGAGGGAACGAAGCAGAGTGACTCGTTCGGCCAGCGGGGTGGCGCGCCAACTCTTCTGCGCCTGGTGAGCTGCGCTCAGGCGCTGGTCGATCTCTGAGTCGCTCGCAAGAGCTCGCTCAACAAAGAGGCTGCCGTCTACAGGCGAGATGGTCTGGAGGGTAGCCAGCATCAGATGATTTCGAAGTAGCGTTTTAGTTCCCAGTCGGTGATCGCTTTGCGGAACTCACGTTCTTCCCACTCGCGGCTTGCGGCGAAGTGCTCTACGAAGTCATCACCGAATGCATGCCGCGCAGCCTCGCTTGCTTTGAGCGCCTGGGCCGCATCCCATAGGGTGGTAGGAAGGGCTGTCTCGGCCGGTAGCTCCTGGGTGTAGGCGTTGCCTTCAAGTCCTGGGGCCAGCTCAAGTTTTTGCTCGATGCCGTGCAGCCCGGATGCGAGCACCGCGGCCAGGCCGAGGTAGGGGTTCACATCGGCTGCACAAAGACGGTACTCGACCCGCTGACTCTTGGCAGAGCCTGGAATGACTCGTAGTGCGCAGGTGCGATTCTCGACTCCCCAGGTGGCGTTGGTTGGTGCCCAGGCTCCGGGCACCATGCGACTGAACGAGTTGATGGTGGGTGACACCATGGCCAGCACCTCGGGCATCAGCGCCTGACATCCGGCGACGAAATGGCGCATGGTCTCGCTCATGCCGTGCTCGGCTTGTGGGTCGTAGAATGCGGACTTGCCGTCTTCCCCCCGTAGGGAGATGTGAAGGTGACCGCTCTGGCCTGGCCAGTCCGGTGACCACTTGGCCATGAAGGTGGCCATCATGTCGTGCTTTTGCGCGTAGATCTTGGCAAAGGTCTTGAACAGCGCTGCTTTGTCTGCAGCGGCCATGGCCTCGTCGACACCGATAGCCGCCTCGAGCACTCCGGGCCCCGTCTCTTCGTGGAGCCCTTCGATGGGGAAGTCCATGTCTTCGCAGTATTGCAGCAGGCCCTCATAGAATTCCGACCACACGGAGTTGCGAATCACCGAGTAGCCAAAGGTCCCTGGCGCCATGGCTTGAAGGTTGCGATAGCCTTTCTCGCGCACAGAATCGGGCGTCTCGTCAAAGACAAAGAACTCAAATTCGAGCGCTGCATCTGCGTATAGCCCCATGGTGCGAGCTTTCTCAATGACGCGTCCCAGGGTTGCACGCGGTCCGACTGCAGCAGCTGGTCCATCGAACTCGCCCAGGAACAACACCGTCTCTTCGAAGGGTAGCTCGCGGCAGGTAGCCGGCAGGATCCGCACGGGAGCGTCAGGGTAGCCGGTGTGCCAGCCGGTAAACGTAACGTTGTCATAGAGTTCATCATTGGCATCCCAGCCAAGCACGACATCGCAGAAACCAAAGCCACCATCGAGCGCCGACAGGAACTTGTCTTTGGACATGTACTTGCCGCGAAGAATGCCGTCGACATCAAAGACCCCGACTTTCACGTGGCGCAGTCCTCGCTCTTCAATGAGGGCGCGTGCGTCGGCGCTGGTGCGTACTGCTCTTGCTTCCATGACTTCCTCCTTGCTCCGAGATCTCTCTAGCACAGGGGCCAGCTACTCCGTGGGTATTTGACGTTTCTCGGAGCTTTCGTTGTGGGTGAGAGTGAATCGAGCCACAAGGGGTAGGTGGTCGGATAGCGTTGCGTACTCTGAAGCCACGCGTGCTTCTTTTAGCTCGAGGGGGCCACCATAAAACAGGTAGTCGATGGTGCGATCCGGTTGGCTGGAGCCGAAAGGCAAGAAGGTGCGCTGCGCCGGGTCGAGGGGATCGAAGACGCTCTTGTGTGCGGCAAGAAGTGAGGCGAGGGCAGGCTGAGCGTTGCGATAGCTGTTCTCATGGGCACCGAGGTGGCCTGGATCTGCGCCAGGAGCGATGGCATTGAGGTCTGCGCCGAGAATCCAGGGTTGTTCCGGTGGACGCTCGTCCATCCAGTCGTTGAGGACCCGTATCTGATTCGACAAGGTGTCGCCATGGGTTGAGAACGCGGATAGGTGACTGACGGCCACGGCCAGACTGTGAGTTGAGTCGGCGATGGGCAGCTCAGCGCTGAGTAGAGCGCGCTTGAGATTGAAGGCCTGTCGCAGGCGGGACTCGTTCAAGAGAGGAAGCGCATGGCGTTGCCCTTTTGTCAGGCCTGCTGGCGTGAGCAGCGCGAGGTGCATGTCCACTCGCCCCATGGGATCGCGCAGGGGGTGCGGCACGAAGGGGGATCGATGATAGGGGGTGCTGAGTTGGCAGGGAGCATTGGTCGCTGTGCGGAATGGCGGTAGTTGATCGACCCGACCGGTACGATCCGACGCTCGATCGATCTCTTGGAGCAGGGCGATGTCTGGGGCAATGCTGCGCAGAGCCGCGGTGATGCCAGAGAGGGTCTCAGCGACCTCCTTAGACGGCACAGCAACAGCGGTGCCACCGTCGTAGAAGAAGTGCTGGTTTCGTCCGGCGCTGTATTGCAGGTTCCACGAGACCGCAGTGAAGGAAGCGCCTGATTTCAGTTCAGGCGCTCGCTCGTCGCACTGGGCCACCACGGATTCCCGCACAGCTGGCCTGAACTCGGTGCTGATCGCGATGGCAAAGAGCAGCGCCAGGCACGCCAGAGTAAGCGCGAGGAGCAGTCCGGCGACGCGAAGAGGCGCGTGGAGCAAAGCTCGCCTAGTTACCGTTCAGGTCGTCCTGTAGAGCCTGGCGTTGCTCAGGGGATAGCTGTGTCTCGGGTCCGATCAGCTCATCGTCGAAGTCGATCCCGATCGCAGCAGGGCTTTGTCCTTTTGTATCGAACTTGAGGTACTGCACCGAGCTGAGGCGGTCGCTACCCACCTGCCGTGGATCCCAACTGCCGCGGACTTGCGTGCCGTCATCAAGACGCAAATACAGGTGCGGAAGCAGGCCAATCCAGCGCCTGAGTGCGAGATCTCGTTGCTCTTCATCGTCGAGTCCGATGAGCAGGGTGCAGCCGAGCTCACCCTCGCCACCGAGTAATTCGTTGTAGGTGCTGATCTCGTGAACGATGTCTTGTTCTTTGACGATTCGCTCGACGCGCATCATTTCCTGGACCTGATAGCGAACCGTCTCTCGATTCTCGAACAGGAAAGTGAAGCAGTTGGGAACATGGATTCGTCGTAGCTCTTTCGCGCTGAGGATGTCAGGACGAGCACTGGGACGTTGTTCGGTCCAGGTGACGTAGTCGACGATCTCATCGCGGGTTACCGGTTTCATGGCTTCTCCTTGTCAAAGCCATCCTCGCGGTACGAACGCGCGAGGACACTCATGGGATGCATGGGCTTGCGCCCGGCATGTTGTTTGAATTGTAGAGCAGCTAATGGACAGTCCGTTGCCCAGATCTCGGCATCAGCGTCGGCCATTCCATCAAAGGCTTTCTTGCCGATGCGCTGGCTGGGCTCAAAGCCCTCGACACTCATTGCGTAGGTGCCGTCGTGGCCGCAGCATTCCATGACAGTGCGTGGCTTTACTCCCGGGATCTTGCGCAGCAGATCGCGACCCTTGAAGCCAACTCCTTGTGTGCGCAGGTGGCAGGGAGCGTGGTAGGCCACCTCGGCTCCGGGGCTGCTCTTGAACTCGGTATTGAAGCGTTCTTCGTTTCTCAGTGACCAGAGGAATTCTCCGCTGTCGCGGGTAGCTGCCGCCAGCTTTTTCGCGCGCTCCCGGTCTTCACCTTCGAGTAACTCGGGATACTCGCGGCGCATCATCATCGAACAGGTGGGATTGATCACGACCACCTCGGCACCTTGTTCGACATGTGGCATCAGAACATTGAGGTTGTGATGAGCTCGCTCCCGCAGGGTCTCCAGATCGCCGTGCTCCCAGGCAGGCATGCCGCAGCAGCCGAGCCCTTGCGGACAGCTGATGTCGACGCTGTTCTGCTGCATGACTTCTACGGTGTCACGACCTACCTGCGGCTCGTTGTTTTCCACATAGCAGGTGGGAAACAGGACCACTTCGCCGCCGGGCTCGTCGCGAACGAGCTGCTCTTTGTTTGCCCAGGTACTAAAGGTAGTTGCAGCAAAGTCGGGTAGCAGCTTTTCGCGATGTACGCCGAGCATCTTTTCCATGAACCAGCGGTGCAGTCCGTTGCGGTTCATCGCATTGGCCAGGCCAAAGCTGAGGCGCGCTGCTTGGCCAGCAGCGTCTGGGTTGCCGAGCACCTTACGGCGCATTGGCACACCCTCTTTACGGGCGCGGATTGCCTGGTACCGATGCACCAGCTTGGGGAAGTCCAGCTGAAATTCGTGCTTGTCCCGGGGCGTATACGGACACTGGACCTCGCACAGCTTGCACTGAAAGCATTGGTCCATGACCTGCTCGGTCTGATCGGCGGTGATCTTCTCGACGTCGCCATCGTGTTGGTCATCGATGAAGCTGAACAGCGAGGGGAAGCTATCGCAGTACTTAAAGCACATTCGGCAGCCATGACAGACCTCGAAGACCCTGGTGAGTTCGCTACCGAGTGCGTCCTCATCCCAGTACTTCGGCTCAGTTGGGTCGTAGCTTAGGCCTTCGCTAGGAAGATACGAGACCGGCTTGGTTGCGGACATGGACTACCAGGGTGTTAAGAGTTTTAGAAAAGGAAAAGGGGTGCGAGACCGGCTGGCCGCGCACCCCCCCCTCAAAAAAACGTTGTTACGAGATGTCGTTGAGTAGGCCCTGGAAGCGATTGGCGTGGGACTTTTCAGCCTTGGCCAGCGTTTCGAACCAGTCCGCGATCTCACCGAAACCTTCGCCTCGGGCCGTAGCCGCGAAGCCCGGGTATGTCGGTGTACTCGTGGGTCTCGCCAGCAACTGCCGCAGCCAGATTGTCCGAGGTGTCTCCGATGGGGAGGCCCGTAGCCGGATCGCCCACCTGCTTGAGATAGTCGAGGTGGCCGTGTGCATGTCCGGTCTCACCCTCAGCGGTTTCGCGGAAGTTACCTGCGATCTGAGGGTAGCCCTCGATGTCAGCAACCTTTGCCATCCAGAGATAGCGGCGGTTGGCCTGACTCTCGCCTGCGAAGGCTGCCTTGAGGTTTGCGTGGGTCTCAGTGCCGTTTAGATTGGCCATGGTGTTGTGCTCCTAAAGAAGATTTTTGGGGTCTACTTCGATGGCTTCAGGGAGGCTGTTTCCATCGGCGGGATTATTGCAAGCAGCACAAGGATAAATGATCCCAGGTTCATTTCAACCCATCACAGAGCGTCTTTCCGTTTGGAGACCAAAACGCTACCCGCTGCCCCTCAGTGCCTACCGCTACCAAAGCCTCTAATTGCCATGCAGAGGCACGAATACAGCGGGGCCTTCTCGGCTCGGCTCCTGGCCGAACCGCAGAGAGGGCAAGTTGAGTTTCGTCCTGATTGGCTTCATCGCAGCTCAGCAGCACCCGCCGTGGTCGCCCTGCTTCTTGTAATTCACTGAGTCTGCTGCGGTAGCGCAGCCAATAGAGGTCGCCACGAGCTCCCGTCTCGCTGACCAGTGAGCGTTCCGAAGCGACCTTGAAGACATCCGCCTTACACGTAGAGAGCTGGCTCCAGAGGGCCTCTCGCGCGCCATCTCGATTGTCCCGCTGCTGGTCATAGCGCGCCCAGCCTCGTTGGTCCGAGGAGTCGTTCAGGCCCCACAGCATGAGGTCGCTGAGGCCTTCCTCACCAATAGCGCGCTTGGGACCGCTGTCGGCATCTCTTGGTGCCAGATGAAAGTCGGCGGCCACGGCAAAGGACAGCGCGATGAAGACCACGCTGATGGGAATCCTTGTGGCAGTTGATAGCTTGCCCCAGCCCAGAGCTGCTGTAAGAGCCAGGGCTGGGGCCATGGTCAGCACGAAGCGCTCGTCGGTGGGGGGAATACGCAGCAATAGAAAGGCGCCCTGACCGGCCACGGTGCAGGCAATGAGCGTCCAGCCGCGTCGAGACCGCAGGGCCCATACTGCCGACAAAGCCAGCAGCATGAGGAGCAGCCCTGGCGAAAACACCGAGGTGACAGTGCGCACGCCGTAAAAGCGCAGGCGCTGCGCTGAGAGCGGCTGCAGGTCACGCAGGATGTGGTCGCTGAACGCTGCGAAGCGACCTGTGTCCACCCCTTGCGGTCCCCAGATCTCGCCGCGCTCACCGATGTCACCCAGCATGGCTGAGAAGGAGTCGTGATTT
>Ga0163179_10003167_pt1 | contig 11243 bp, 6 predicted proteins | sample AtlANTMetagenome_FD_109643 | JGI IMG/M metagenome (GOLD analysis project Ga0163179, IMG submission 109643) | Marine eukaryotic phytoplankton communities from the Atlantic Ocean - Atlantic ANT 2 Metagenome | ecosystem: Environmental > Aquatic > Marine > Oceanic | place: North Atlantic Ocean... | reverse complement strand
GAAGTGCTGCGACGTCGGCGATCGAATCCATCCGTGCCGCGCGTCCTCGCAATTCGCCAACCGTTTGTGTGCCCCGCAACAACAATTCTGTCACCACTGCGGCCTCTACTTTGTCGACACCAAGCCACTCGTACATCATGTGACGATACTTGGCGACACGTCCGCCACCCTGAACTTCGACCACTGCGCCGAAATGTCTGAGTTTGTCCAGAGCATCTTCGACCTGGTGTGGCTCCAGATTCATCTTGGGCTCACGATTGCTCTTTTGATTGCAGCCATTGGTCAGTGCATTCAGTGTCATGGGATAGGCATCGGGAGTCGTCTTGGCTTTTTCGACCAAAACTCCCAGTACCCGCCGCAACGTTTTGCTGACCGGCTTCCACTTGGGAGCGGTTTCGGTGGCTTCCGAATCGACTTCCGTTCGAGTCAGGGATTCGCTCATTTCAACTCCGCGTTCCTAGGCATCTGCGACAACAAGATCGGATCGCAATGCTAAGCTGCGCGAGCCTTGGATTCAACTGCAGCTCGGTTGATTTTCGCGGTTTCGCTGCTGCTTGACGGGCGTAACAGGGAATGTCAAGCTCATAGGTGCTTCGTTGATGCAAGAATAAATGACGAGGATCTTATGAAGTTTGCCCATCTCACACTCGCCACCCGTGATGTGCTCGCGACCGCTGAGTTCTTTGAGTCGACATTGGGTTGGCAACAAATTCGGCACGATGACAACATTGAAACGAAAGCTGCCTGGTTGGAAATTGGACCCGGTCAGGAGCTGCATTTGTTGCATGTTCCTGATTTTGTTCCCACCCCGTATGAAAAGGAATTTGGCCGGCACGTCGCGATCTTTGTTGCCAGCTCGCAGTTTGAACAACTCCCGCAGCGATTGGTCGAGCAGGGCGCGACTCTGATCGAGCCAAAACGAGAGACACCCTTTGCCCGTTTTTTCTTTCGCGACCCTCAGGGCTATGTTTTTGAGGTCATCGATGAGGACGCCTATCTGGCCGCAACTTCGTAATGGTTTCAGAGTGGTATTCGAGGGAACCCTTTTGAATTGCCGAACGGCGTGCTAGAACAAGGTCGAACTTAAATTCATTAGCGAGAGGTTCACAAGGTTCATGTCTCTGGTAGCCAAAGCTCATGCGGACCGACGCATGGTGATATTGACGGAAGGTCATACGGATCCAATCACTGCAAAAACGGCGTCAAGTGTGATCCGCTATTGCCCTGAGCAGGTGATTGGTCTCTTTGATTCGACGGCTGCAGGTGGTAACGCACAGGAGGTGTTAGGGGTTGGAAGTTCGGTGCCCGTCATCGGATCCTTGGACAATGCCGCTGATGCCAATGTCTTGATGATCGGGATCGCTCCACCTGGTGGTAAGATTCCTGCGGCGTGGCGAGTCATCATTCTCGATGCCATTTCTCGAAAAATGGATATCGTGTCTGGGCTCCATGATTTCCTAGAGCATGATCGGGAATTCTCCGCCGCTGCAGCTCAACACGGCGTCAAGCTGGTGGACGTCCGCAAGAATGACGAACACGATGTTGCCAACCGTCAGGGCATTCATGAGAACTGTTTGCGGATCCAAACCGTTGGCAATGATTGTTGCGTCGGAAAAATGGTTGCCTCGATCGAGGTAACGTTGGCTTTGCAAGAACGCAGTCATGATGCACGTTTTGTGGCTACCGGCCAAACTGGAATCTTGATCGCCGGTGATGGCTGTCCGATTGATTGTGTGGTGTCGGATTTTGTGAGTGGTGCTGCAGAAAAGCTTGTGCTGGCCAATCAGCACCATGAAATCATCATGATCGAAGGGCAGGGCAGTCTCGCTCATCCTCGATACTCGGCGGTTACCCTCGGGCTGCTGCACGGTTGTTTGCCGCACGGCTTGATCATGTGCTATGAAGCGGGCCGTGAGTCAGTGAATGGGATGGAATCTGTTTCCCTTACCTCGTTGGCTCATCTCAAAACCGTTTATGAGACGATGGCCAATGTGATGCATCCCTGTCGTGTGATCGGAGTGGCAGTGAATACTCGCTTACTCGACGATGCTCAGGCCGAGCAAGAGCGAGTTCGGATTGAGCAGGAGCTGGGGCTGCCTGCTTGCGATGTCTTTCGACATGGGTGTCAACCTTTAGTCCAGGCTGTACTCGACTTGCAGACGGAAGTGATCTCTTGAAGTTGCGCCTCCACCATTTCGATTTACCACTGCGGCATGTGTTTACCATCTCCCGGGAATCGATCTCGGTTCAACCAACTTTGATCGTCGAGTTGTCCGATGGTGAGTATCGTGGTTTTGGAGAAGCAACTGCGAATGCCTATTATGGCGCGACCGTGGATCGAATGGCGGCCGATCTGCGATCGTTACAAGACGAAATCGAAGCACACTCGTCCAGCGATCCGGAATACCTTTGGGATCAGATGAGTTTGCGATTGGCCGATGACTTTTTCGCGTTGTGCGCCCTCGATCAGGCCGCACACGATTTGCACGGAAAACTGAAGAACAAGCCACTCCACCAGATCTGGGGTCAAAACCTCGATCAATGTCCTGTGTCGAACTTTACGATCGGCATCGACCGTGTGGAGGTGATGATCGAAAAACTTCAAGAGGTTCCTGGTTGGCCCGTCTACAAGATCAAGCTCGGAACAGCTCAGGATCTAGAGATCATTGAAACGCTTCGCAAGCACACCGACGCAACGTTTCGTGTGGATGCAAATTGCGGCTGGTCCGCTCAGGAAACCATCGATAACTCAGCTCGACTCGCTGATTTGGGAGTGGAGTTTATCGAGCAACCGTTGCCGGCTGACGATTGGGAAGGCCAACATCGTGTCTTTCAGAAATCCTCGCTGCCCTTGATCGCTGATGAAAGCTGTATCCTCGAACCTGATGTAGCAGCTTGCGAACAGGCTTTTCACGGAGTCAACATCAAGCTCGTGAAGTGTGGTGGGCTCACTCCGGCTCGACGGATGATTCGCGATGCCAAGAGTCGAGGTCTGAAGGTGATGGTCGGTTGCATGACGGAATCCACGGTCGGTATCTCGGCAATCGCTCAACTGCTGCCCGAACTTGATTACGTGGATATGGATGGAGCTGCTTTGTTGTCAAAAGATATCGCTCGAGGCGCGACGGTGGTTCAGGGGCGATGCCAATTTCCTGCAGGAAATGGGAGTGGTGCTGAGCTCTTTGAAGATAACCTGATACCATGAGAAGAGTTGGAATTGAGAGAGGCTGAGATATGGCGTCGATCATCTGGAGATTCCTCATGACGAAGATCGTTTTGGCGGCTGTCTGCCTTCTAATAACCTCAGTTGCTACCTGCTGCGGACAATCGCTGGAAGAAAAACTGAAAACGATTGCTGACTCTCACAAAGGGGTTGTCGCAATCGCCGTCAAACAGCTCGATACGAATGAATCCTGCTACCTGAATGCAGATCGAGTGATGCCCACAGCCAGTCTCATCAAGCTGCCCATCATGATTGAGGCGTATCGGCAGGTGGCTGTAGATGGTTTGGACTTGCAGAAACTTGTTTCGCTGCGCGATGAGGACAAGGTGCCCGGGTCTGGTGTTCTCACCGATCACTTTTCTGACAAGCTTCAACTTCCGCTGATCGACTGTATTCAACTGATGATCGCCCACTCCGACAATACGGCGACCAATCTGGTGCTGGATCAGATCGGATTGCCCTCAACGAATCGGACGATGGAAAGGCTAGGCTGTCCCAGTACGCGTGTTAATGCCAAGGTTTACCGTCGAGATACCTCCATCGCTCCGGAGCAAAGTAAGCAATTCGGTTTGGGCAGTACCACCGCCCGCGAGATGGTGCGGTTGCTCGAACAGCTGCACCAAGGGCAACTAGTGAATAAGGCTTCTTGCGACGCGATGCACCGCCATCTGTTGGCCTGCCAGGATCAGACCAAGATTGCCAGGCTGTTGCCACCGGGAGTTTCTTTTGCCCACAAGACCGGCGCCGTCTCGCGTAGTCGTACCGATGCAGGATTGATTGAGGGGCCATCGGGGACGATCGCTATTTGCGTGTTGACAACCGACAACGAAGATCGCAGCTGGCGAGACGATAATGAGGCCAATCAACTGTGTGGTGTGTTAGCCAAAGCTGCCTATGATCATTTCAATCCAACCGCTGCCGCGACTGCTCGAAATCAACCCTTGGCAGTTGGGGCATTTGGCGAAATGGTCGAGTCGCTGCAAAGAACTCTTAATGTGCGACTGAAACCTTCTCCCGGGCTTTCGGTGGATGGGGATTTTGGACCTCGAACACAAGCTGCCGTCGAGCGGTTACAGACAGAGGCAGGTTTGCCAGTGACCGGGCAGGTCAATGCTGCCACTTGGAAAGCGCTGGGTGACCTGGTCACACAGGGCCCCCCTGTTCCGGATCCTGAAGTCGTTAATGCCAGAAGGTTGCCTCGGCAAACAGTAGATTCGTTGGAGGGACCGCCGTTCGTGACCTGTCGGGCGTGGGCCATTGCGGATGCAAAGACCGGTGAGATACTTTGGCATCAACGCGGAAGTGAGCCGCTCGATCCGGCAAGTACGACCAAGATGATGACCTGTTATGCAGTGCTTCAACAGGTTGAGAAAAATCCAAGCCTGCTACAGGACGTAGTGACCTTTTCTCAAAACGCCGACGAAACGGTAGGCTCCACTTCCGGTCTCAAAGCGGATGAACAAGTTCTTGTCGAGGCGTTACTGTATGGCCTGATGTTGCCATCCGGGAATGATGCTTCGGTAGCTCTGGCCGAACATTTCGGGGCGAGGAGGTTGCAGTCCGAGTCGGTTGATCAGCAAGCTGATTCCTATGACACCTTCATCAATCAGATGAATGAAATTTCCCAGCAATTGGGGATGCGAGAAACGGTTTACCGGAATCCTCACGGACTCACAGAGGCTGATCACAAGACGAGTGCGCGCGATCTGGTGAAACTTGCAACGACTGCCATAAAGCTGCCTCGTTTCCGACAGATCGTGAATACACGCCAGTATGGAACGACTGTTAAGGGTGCCGCTGGCTACACGCGAAACGTTCTTTGGAAAAACACGAATCAATTGCTGGAAATTGATGGCTATAAAGGCGTGAAAACGGGAACGACCCGGGCCGCCGGAGCCTGTCTGGTGTCATGTGGAGAAAGAAACGGCCGCGAGCTCGTGGTGGTTGTATTGGGAGCAACCTCCGGGGATGCGCGATATGTCGACTCTCGTAATCTTTATCGCTGGGCCTGGCGACAAATCGAATCGGGGCAGGCGTCGAAACCGGCACGGTCTCGTGTGCAGGTGAGCGATGAAGCGCGTCGTTTGCACGAGTCTGCGATGTTGTTTGACGGCCATAACGATCTCCCTTGGCAATTCCGGCAGCTTGGTATGCCATCGTTTGACAAAGTCGATATCAGTCTCCCACAACCGAAATTGCACACGGATATTCCGAGACTCAAGCAAGGCGGAGTGAAGGCGCAATTCTGGTCCGTTTATGTGCCGGTCGAAGTGGGCGAACAGGGTCGTGCCTTGTTGACCACTCTAGAGCAGATCCAATTAGTCAAGGAGATGGTCGCCCGATATCCCGAGACGTTTGAGCTGGCACTTACGACGAAAGATGTCGAGCGGATTCAGGAAACAGGAAAGATTGCGTCTTTGATCGGAATCGAAGGAGGCCACTGCATTGAAAACTCGTTAAATGTTCTGCGGCAGCTTTATTTGGCTGGAGCACGCTACATGACATTGACGCATTCCTCCACGCTCGATTGGGCCGACTCAGCAACGGACGCTCCCCAGCACGATGGTCTCAATCCCTTTGGTGAGGAGGTGGTTCGAGAGATGAACCGCCTGGGAATGCTGGTCGATATCTCGCACGTCTCGGTTTCTACCATGAAGGATGCTTTGCGGGTAAGTCGAGCTCCGATCATCTTCTCGCATTCTTCAGCCCGCGCGGTTGCTGATCATCCGCGTAATGTTCCGGATGACGTGCTGCAATTAACGGCCCACAACGGGGGCGTGGTGATGATCAATTTCTATTCTTCGTTTATCGTACCTGCCTCTGCCAAACGAAGTGTCGAGCGATCCAATTATCAGCAACAACTCAGAGATCAGGGATTATCCGAAGACGAAGTTAAACGGGCGATGACTCGTTGGGGACAGCGACATCCGATCGATGTCGGTTCCATTCACGATGTCGTGGATCATATCGATCATGTGGCGAAAGTAGCGGGAATCGATCACGTCGGGATCGGTTCCGACTATGACGGGATCGATGCAGTGCCTGACCAGTTGGAAGATGTCTCTACCTATCCTCGCATCACTCAGGAACTTTTGAATCGTGGGTACTCAGCCGAGCAGATTCGTAAGATCATGGGTGGAAATATCATGCGCGTCTTGAAGGAGGCCGAGTCCGTTGCCGCGCAAACCAACGATCAGTAATGTCAATTCTCAAAAACCGGCAGCCTTGCCAGGCACGCGCGGATCGCTGACGCCGTAAAAGATACCATCCGGTGACCGGTAAATAGCCTGCATCACCCCGCCGCGTTCTAGTCGTTGACCGACATGTCCCTGGCCACGCAAGGCATCCAGTAGCGATTCTTCGAAGTTGCCCTCGACAAACAGACGATTCGGTAACCATTGATGGTGCCAACGTCCCTCGTCAACGGCCTTCTCAATCGACCAATCCAAATCGATCACGCGAATGATGCCCAACACCACTTGCGTGATGATCTTGGGACCGCCCGCTGCTCCGAGTGTAAGAATCGGTTTGCCGTCTTTGAGGACGATGGTCGGACTCATACTGCTCAAGGGCTGTTTGCCAGGAGCGATGGAATTGTTCTCACTGCCAACCAGACCAAAGGCGTTAGGTGCTCCGGGTTGGCTTGAGAAATCATCCATCTCATTGTTGAGCAAGATGCCCGTGCATGGAACGACGACTTTTGATCCGAAAGAGGTATTGATGGTGGCGGTGATTCCAACCCAATAACCCTGTGCATCCGCCGTTGCGATGTGAGTCGTGTGGCGACCGAAAAGATTGGTTTCCCAATCCTCGGGCGTACCGTATTTATCGACATGGGTCGCTGATTTGGGATCAATCTTGCCTGCCAACTGACGGGCGTATTGTTTGCTGATCAAGCCGCGTGGCACGTCCACGAAATCCGTGTCGCCTAGCCAATGAGCTCGATCGGCAAAGGCAAGCTTCATCGCGTTGGCGATGACGTTTGTGAATTCCGCTCGGTCCTCTTCATACAGCTTGCGAAGATCGAAGTGCTCCAGAATATTCAGGATTTGTGCGACATGAATGCCGCCAGAGCTTGGCGGCGGAAAACCGATGATCTCGTAGCCACGATAGGTGCTCCGAATGGGTTCGCGTTGCGTGGCTCGATAACACCGGAAGTCTCTGCTCCTGAGGATGCCGCCGTTCTTCGCCATCCAGGACGAGACCCGTTGTGCGTAGCAACCGCGGTAAAACCAACCGACTCCCTCTTTCGCAATCGCGCGATAACTCCTGGCCAGATCTTTCTGGACCAGAATGTCACCTTGTTGATAGGGTTGGCCATCCGGTTTCAAGAAGATGCGACGTGTCGCAGGAAACTTAGCGAGGTCATCGGCGGTTGTTGCAATATTTCGGGCCATGACGCGGTCGATTGGATAACCTGCTTCGGCAACCTTCGCCGCAGGCTCAAGAAGCTCGGCGAGCTTCCGCGTTCCTGCCTTGCCTAAGGCTTGCTGGTAGGCCGCCAGCGCGCCGGGAACTGCAATCGCCAGCGGACCTGTTCGGCTGAGTTCTGCGATCGCCTTACCGTCGCGGACGTACATGTCTCGTTGTGCAGACAATGGTGCCGTCTCCCGACCATCAATTGCCAGGATCTTGCCATCGGGTTGACGGATCAAGATGAAGCAGCCACCGCCGATTCCTGAATTGTGTCCGTCGACCACACCCAGCATTAAGGCAGCTGAAACCGCCGCGTCCACTGCGTTGCCACCCTCGCGTAACACCTTTAAGGCTTGATCGGTTGCCATGGGTTGAACCGTTGCTACCATCCCATGGCGCCCTTCAGCCTCATTGGCAGACGCCTGAGGCAAGCAGGCAAATACGAGGATCGCAAACACGGCAAGCAAGCGGATCATCCCATGGTCTCCGGATTCTCGAGGGCAAAGCGAGTGACGAACATGACAACTGGCATGCGAGTGGTCTGGCATGCGAGTGGTCTGGCATGCGAGGGCGGGAACGCCTGAAGTTCGAAAGGCGATTGTTCCTATTATAGGTGATAAGTAAGGGCTAGGTCGCAAGCCGCTCGTTGGGCTGCGTCGTTTCGTCTTACTCGTCGATCGGCCAAGCCCAACCTGCCGTAAAACCGCCGTCGACGTAAAGGATTTGGCCGGTCATGAACGCTGAGGCGGGTGAGGCGAGAAAGATCGCGGTACCGATCATGTCTTCTGGGATTCCCATACGACGTTGGGGTGTATTTCGTGTGCCCCATTCTTTCAGGGTCGGTCGCGACCAGAGTTTTTCCGTCAAGTCGGTTTGAATGAATCCCGGGGCCAAGCCGTTGACTCTTACTCCATCAGTTCCCCACTCAAGCGCCAACGCCCGCGTCATCTGACCCATCGCTGCTTTGCTCATTGCATAGGGAGCGACATTCTTTAGCGGTCGGTCATTATTTAATGAGGTGATGTTGATCTGACTTCCGGCCCGCTGTGAAACCATATGCTGTCCCACCGCTTGCGAGAGTAGAAATGCCCCTTTGAGATTAATGTCCATCACAAAGTCATAATCATCATCGCTAATTTCGAGTGCCGGTTTGCGACGATTCACACCCGCTACATTGACGAGCGTATCGATACGGCCATGTTCTGCAACGACATGTTCAACGAGAGCCGCGATGTCTTCGGCTTGAGCCACATCGCAAACCTTGCCTTTTATCTGACCTTCTAGCTGATCGCTTGTCTCCGCGAGCGTCTTTTCGTCGCGACCGGTGATGACGACCTGGGCGCCGCGTTCGCCAAACCCGGCTGCAATCGCTTTTCCGATGCCCCGGCTTCCACCGGAGACGATGACGACTTGATCCTTGACTGAAAACAACGCGTCGTTCATTCTCCAGTTACTCCTCTTTGGTTGATGTTGACGCTTGCGCGAACCAAAACTCTTTCTGAATTTGCCGACATTCTTACGACATAATCTTTCCTGCTGCAACCGAACCGATGATGATCGGCAAAAAATAATTGAACTTGGCAGCGTTACCTGAGTGTCACAAAGTCGTAATCCTGAGCGGCAGGACGTGGATGTTGTGAGTGTCGGGAGAGCTGTATATTGACGGTTTGCGTCAGGGACCGGGGCCATGGGAATGATACAGAATAGATCCTTTCGAATGATGCTCAACAACGAACGAAATGACCACAAAAAGAGGGAATGGTCGTGCCAGCGGAATGGGTGGACGTTACCATAAATGACAGCGGTAGTAATGCTGAATGCCCTGGGAAGATGTTCACGAACAATGGGATATCAACTGATAGTGAATTCGTTCTCTTTATCCAACGCGTCACGAATCGTCGGACTGTTGATCATCGCTGTTGCGAGTCCACTCGCGGCCGAAGAGAATGCCAATCCTCTGACGCTGGAGCAACGGCAACTGTTTGAAAATCAGATTCGCCCTCTCCTGGTCAATCATTGTCTCGAATGTCATGGTGCTGAGATCCAGGAGGCAGGACTTCGCCTGGATGCGTTCAGCTGGGCATCGCGTGGGGGAGATAATGGGCCTGCCTTGAATTCAAGTGACTTGGGCTCGAGTTTGCTAATGCGCGCTGTGCGGTATGACGATGCGAATCTGCAGATGCCGCCAACCGGGAAACTTTCAGCCAAGCAAATCCAAACGCTCGAGCAGTGGATCGCAATGGGAGCACCCTGGCCGGAGGACGAGCCGGTGCGTGCTGCTGCGGACGACCAGTTCAAGATTACCGATGAGGATCGCCAATTCTGGGCCTTCCAGCCGATTGAACGACCTGCTGTTCCGCCGCAACGACCGCTGACAACCTCCGCAAACCCCCTCGACCGTTTTGTAGATGCTCGTTTGCAAGAGCAGGGCCTGTCGATGAATTCAACGGCCTCTCGTCGAGTGTTGATTCGTCGTCTTTATTTCGATCTGGTTGGATTGCCGCCAACGGCTCAGCAAGTGGATCAGTTTGAAAGAGATCCGGCCCCGGATGCTTACAATCGTTTGGTTGATCAATTGTTGGCTTCACCGCGATATGGAGAGCGATGGGGGCGTCATTGGTTGGATGTAGTCCGCTTTGCGCAGACGAACGGGTATGAGCGGGATGATGAGAAGCCTTATGCCTGGCGTTTTCGCGATTATGTTATTTCAGCGTTTAACCAAGACAAGCCGTTTGACCGCTTTGTTGTCGAACAACTTGCGGGAGATGAATTAGATAAGGTCACCGATGATTCGATTACTGCCACCGGTTTCTTTCGATTGGGCGTGTGGGACGATGAGCCGGACGACAAACAACAGGCGCTCTACGACAGTCTCGATGACATGGTTGTCACGACCGGCGCAGCCTTCATGGGAATGACGATCGGATGCTGTCGTTGTCATGACCATAAGTTCGATCCGCTCTCACAGGAAGATTATTATTCCACCTTGGCCTTCGTGCGAAATGTCAGCTACTACGTCAAACACCATGACGGGAAAGCCGATACGACAATTTTCGCATCGCTGCCGTCAGGGCGCGGTAAGACATTAGCGGTTCGTGAGGATGGAGTTGAAGCTCCGACAACTCACGTTTTAATTCGCGGCAATCCCAAAACACCGGCGCAGGAGGTCCAGCCTCGATTCCCGCAGGTGTTTGGGATGGCGATGCCCGAGTCGATTGCGGCCAGTCCTGGAAATACCAGCGGACGACGTCGTGTCTTGGCGGAATGGATTGTCAGTGGTGAGCATCCTCTGACGGCAAGAGTGATCGTCAATCGCTTGTGGCAACATCATTTCGGACGCGGCCTGGTAGCGACCCCAAACGATTTCGGGCAGACCGGCATGCGACCGACGCATCCCCAATTACTCGATTGGCTTGCCACAGAATTGATGCAAGGCGATTGGTCGCTGAAACGAATGCATCGTCTGATTCTCACAAGCCATGCCTATCGGCAGTCTTCTGCATCATTGGATTCTCAGGCGATCCGAGTGGACCCCAAGAATCGGCTGCTTTGGCGACAGAATCTCAAACGTCTCGAAGCAGAGGTGATTCGGGACTCGATTCTT
>Ga0163179_10003166_pt1 | contig 11243 bp, 12 predicted proteins | sample AtlANTMetagenome_FD_109643 | JGI IMG/M metagenome (GOLD analysis project Ga0163179, IMG submission 109643) | Marine eukaryotic phytoplankton communities from the Atlantic Ocean - Atlantic ANT 2 Metagenome | ecosystem: Environmental > Aquatic > Marine > Oceanic | place: North Atlantic Ocean... | reverse complement strand
TCATATTCTGATTCTTGTTTAGTATCCATCCAAATAAGTTTATCTGGAAAGAAAAATGTTCTATAACCAGGCAAAGGACAAACAAACCCACAAATACTTAGGTTGTCTATCTCTGCAAGTCTACGCATACGTAATGATTGTTGTTCTCTACCTCTTCCAGAAAAGTCCCAATCATTATATATTCGTCTAACATCATCTGCATCCCAATATGGAACACCAAAATGTTTTCCTAGTCGTTCACCTAACCAAGTCTTCCCTGTTCCAGGCAAACCCATAATTAAAATCTTCATACGTAATCCTTAGTTCGTTGTATATGTTTACCACTATGATCCTTTAAATACTTATCTTGTTTATCTTCAGAGTCTTCGTGCATACTCCACTTAAATCCTCTATTTGCACCTACCTTAGTAGAACAAAACTTTTTACAGAACGAAAGACAATCATCCTTTTTCCAAGAATCTGTTAGTTTATTATAAAACTTATCTTCTAGTATTTCATCTAATGTTTTATTCAACAAAGAATCTTTCTTAGAAAAGTACTCACTATACCACTCAGACTCCATAACTAACTTCTTCATATTAGGAATATAGTAACATGCCCATACCCTATTCATGTAGTCAACGTAGAATTGATTTTCTTTTACTGCCTTACATTCTATATCTGTACCTTCATTATAATTCTTATTCTTCTCAATCGCCTTGTTCCACTCTGGAGATATATCTTGGTTCTCTAGAATATACTTCTTACCTTTGTATTCATATTCCTTATCCATATTAATTCTACGATTAGTATGAACTTCTACAAATTCCCAGAACCCCAACTCTTTCGCAAGTTCTCTTGCTTCATCTACTTGGTGCTGATTATGTTTAAAGATTATCATTCGCCAGATAGCTTTACCACCTCCTTGGATGAATGATTGGGCGTTTGCAATAACTTTATCATAATCAGCACCGACTCGGTAATTCCCTAATGATTCTTGTCCTACACCATCTAGGGAAAAAAATACTATACTTCTTGGATCACCAGAAAACACATTACCCAACTTCTCCCACCAATCTATAGGATTAGCAGAACCATGAGTACTAACATGTATTGAGGTATCAGTTTCTTCTCGTAGAAACTTACATATTGGAAGAAAGTCTTTACTTAGGATATTCTCTGAAACATGACCTTGAAATCTAATAACACGAACAGGATATCCTATGTTATTATACACGGTCTTAAATGTATCTAATGAATTATCAGTGTCGTTTAATTTGTAACTAGGATTTCCATTAGCCCACTTTCTCCACTGCAACTTACCATCTTTAATTTCATTACGACCACATTGTGGACACATAAGATTGCATCGGTTATTTAATTCCCAATTTACCTCTAAAGGTTTAGTCAAATCAAACATCTATAATTCTAGGTCTTGAGCCTCATTGTACAGTGACTTCATTGTATTCTTCAATCTTTTCTTATCAAGATCAATCGACAAATCATCAATATATCTTTCAAGTAATGTCATCGTATCTTCTGCATTTTCTACAATATCATCAGATACATTACTTGCATCTAGTTCTGAAAAGTCCTCTATGATCTTAACTTCGTATGCATCTGCCTTTAACAACCTATCTACAAACTGATCAAAACCATACAGGTCTTTCTTATTCACTACGATTAGTTTAACGTATGTTTCCTTATACTCATCAACTGATGCTTCTGTCCAATCTTTGTCAGAGTCATCATAATAAATTTTCTTAAATAGTTGAAATGGATTTACTATTCTTTCCAACTCTCTAGTTTCAGTATCGAATATGTGAAATCCTTTAGGATCATCACAATCATTCCAATAAATCTCATATGGTGTACCAAGATAATATATTTGACCATCATCTGACTTGTGATGAAAGTGACCACTAAACACTGTGTCAAATCTAGAGAACGATTCTTTATCCCATCCACCATCACACACCATAGCATTTGCGTTCATAGCAAAACCATTTACTTCTAGGTGACCCATGAGAGTATCTGCTTTAGATTGTTTTAATGCTCGAATAGACATATCATAATTATTTGTGTTAATCCAAGGCATCAATAATACAGGAAGACTATCAAATTCTACAACCTCTGGTTCAGTGTAAACATTGATATTACTTTTATTCAATAGTTCAGTCATAGAATTAACTTCACTAGTATTCTTATAATATGTGTCATGATTACCAATGGTGATATGTAAATCAATATTTAATTCTTCAAATTTGCTAATAAACTTCTTTCTAAAATCCGTAGCAGTTTTATATGAGACATACTTACGTCTGTCCATAACATCACCCATATGAATGACTGTGGTAATACCTCTTTCTACTAATGTTGGAAAAAACAGCTCTTCATAAAATTTATAGAAATAGTCACTGAAGTTTTGGTTATCATTTCTCGCACCAAAATGTGTATCCGTTATGATTGCAAGTTTCAACGCTCATCACCTCTTCCCGCTATTTTATCCACATCATCTTCATCAGTTGTACCCATAAAATTTTCTAAACCTTTTGTTTTAGTTTGAGTTTTACTCTTTGGTTTATATACATCTTCATCTGGTAACATAAGATTTGGATCAAAACCCATTACAGTGTATGAACTGTCATCACCATCCATAGTTGTCCAAGATTCGTAACTTCCTTTTTCAATCATTTTGTTTTTAACGTGACTTTGTTTCTTTTCTTTTGCGATTCTTCGTAAGAAGGCGTAGTAGATAATTTGGGTGAAGTATGCAAAAGGGTTCTTCGATTTCTCTGGATTAAAGTTTGTCGCATATTGTAAACAGTTCTCGATCCCATCAGATATCATTTCCTCTCTGTAAGTATAGTTAATAAAGTTAGGTCTATATGAAAGATGTGTTGCTATCTTTAGAAAACACTCACCAATGTAATTGGTAACTGGCGGTCTTTCATCTCCCGCCTCTTCTGATTCTACAATCTTCTCATTCCACTCAATCATCGCTTGGAGAAACTTTTTGTTATCCACATAGTGAACACTTCTTTTCTTTGGCATTCTTTGTACTCCTACAAAATATAATTTCTTTAATATACAACATAATTATAACTTTGTCAAGGATCAAAAGGGACTTGACTTAAATAAAAAAATGTGTATAATAAGCAATGTTGCGTTTAATGAATAGTATCAGACTCAGGGTCTATCTCTTCTAAGACTTCTTCTAATAAATCATTCTCAGTTGGCTCTATCATTCTAGAATCTGTATAATCTAAATCTTCAATCCTACGCATCACATGTTCATAATATCTTTCTAATCCAATAGAACAATTTGCAATCAAGAGAACGTGATCCATGTTTATTGTATAGACTTTTTGATCACTAAATGGTTGCAACCACCTACTCAAATTTAATGATTCGGCCATACCTTTTTGTGTCATGTGAGTAACCACATCCATCCGTAGGGGATTGGAAACTTTTACAGTATCATTATTAGAAATTAACTTACAAATAATATTTTCACCACTAGTCAACTTAACAATCTTATATTGGCTATCGTTGATTTCTTCTATCATTTGAGTTTTACCTTACTTATTTCGTAGTCGAATTGTTCTTCATTATAGATATTTAGACGTTCTGTAAAGTGATTAAGAGTAAAGTTATATCGTTCTTTATATGTCATATCATCTGCAATATCGTAGATTAAAACGGAATCCTTACTCTCAGACCTCCGAAGTCCTCTTCCAATTGATTGGAGTACTCGAATTTTGGATTTACTTGGACTTGCGAGCACGATATTGTGAATGTTACGAATATTAATACCAGTGCTAAAAGTGCCAAAGCTCGCAACAATGACTGAATTGCTCGATTTGTCAACAAGGGTTCTAATCCTTTCTCTTTCCTCTGTTTCTGTTCCTCCGTATATAAAGTAATAATCTCTTCCGCTTGATCGTTCATTGTCTAACCTTTCAAATAATGGTTTACCGTGTTTTTCTACTAACTGAAACAAACATAAAGTATTCCCGCCAATGTGGCGTAATAAATTGCATACAAAATCCATACGTCTTTCGTTGGCAACAATGAAATCCAGTTCTTCAGCATATGTCATCCTTTCCCTGATATTAGAATGTTTTAGTACTATGCATTTGATTTTTAAGTTTGCAAGTGTTTTTTTATCAATTAGTTCTTTAGTTGTGATTACTTTTTCAACACCACCAAATAGTCCCTCTAGAACTAACTGATGCGTCTGTGTACCGTCTAACGTCCCTGTAAGACCTATTCTATACCTACATTGGTGTAACTTAGTCATTATACCTGTAAGTGATTTTGCCTTGAATAAATGTGCTTCGTCACCAATTACACACCCAAACTGTTCAAAATATTTCTTAGGCATCTTGTATAAAGACTGCCATGTAGATACTACTACATCGTTTTCAACTTTTGTTGTGTAACCCTGATACACTTTTTGTACGTGACCGTACCATCCGTAGTCTTCAAAGTCTGAACTCATTTGTTCAACAAGTGATGTAGTAGGAACTAATATAAGAGTCCGTTCTCCCATTTTATGGTAGAAACGAACTAATGAATAAATTATAAGTGATTTACCACTAGCAGTAGGACTAACAAGAAGAGCACGATTTCTGGATAAGGCCAGTTGAACAGCTTCCACCTGATACGATCTAATTTTGAGAGACTTTCCTTGTGACTTTGGTTTGAGTGATTTGATGAACCCTCTAACATCCTTGAGATCAATACGCCGAACATCTTCTACTCCTTCTTCTATTGTGTACTTTATATTATTAGTATCACAAAATTTCTTTACATAATTTAATAGACCGACATAAATCTGTCCTGTCTGTGGGGAGAATAGTCTTATCTTACCATCCCATATGCGGTTACGATAAGTAGGCATAAACTTTGCGCCTGGTACTTCAAACGTGAAAAACTCTGAAAGTTCCTGTACGGTTGAGGGGTCTAAATCACTAAGAACCAGATAAACTTCATTTTTCTTTGATATATGCATTTTGTAATGTTTTTGGTTCACCGTAATGACCATTCACTTGTATGTTCCATGACACACTCATTCTCTCTTCATCATTAGTTTTAACCCAATGCATCAACCAAGATGGAAAGATAAATCCCTTATAAGTCTCCGCTTCAAATTGTATCATACTAGAATTATATATGGTGTTCGTTTTTCGTCTAGGAACCATGACACTTGATTGTGGTCTAGGATCAAAAAATTGTATTGGTGCAGTTTTGTTTCCAGCATCTAGATAGACAACACCAGAAAGAAAATTATTACTATGGGTGTGTGGAGGATGAGTAGCACCAGCCCGCATAATATTACCCCACATACTAGTGATACTAATTCCTTCATATTCGTATCCCAATTCATCTAATATCTTTTTATTAATTTCAATTATTTTTTCACGCAAAGGTTTGAAGAATGATATTACATGTAAATCATCTTCTGTCTGATACAAGTCAACTTTTGTTTGACTATTCTTAATATAACCTGTCATATTCTTCATGTCGTAATTGTCAATATCTAAAGAAAAAGAATGTATAACGGTAGGAAACATTTCGTGTTTTTTTACATCAACCATGTAACAATACTCCATCTTGTTCCCTTAGTAACTACTTCTGCTTCATGTGGAAACATAAAGTTAGAAGGGAAGATTATAGCAGAACCTTTCTTTGGACTAAACCTTTCACTAGCAACATAAAAATCACCACCTTCATAATCATCATTCAAATATAACAAACATGATACTTGAGGAAATCCATATTCTTGTCCATGACTGTGATGTATGTTGTCTACGTGACTTGACATAAAACCACCTTCACTATATCTATTTATTCTGAAATCTGTAGTCCTTTGTACAGAAAATAAAGGATGTATTTTACTATATCTTTTAATCACATCTTCATAACATGACTTTAATGGTTCGTAGTATACTCCATCTTTTCTAACCCAAAACTCATCCATTAGAACTCTTTGTTCACTTTCTACTTTACCTTTGTGATTAGAGTATGTTGATGGTGTGAATACAGTATCGGATGCAAAGACAATTTCTTTACACAATGCACTTGGTACTACATCTTCAAAATAACTAATATAATCTTTAATATCTTGGGTCATTTTTTACGTAGGACATACCTTCCTTTTGGTAAACACATTGAATACCATTGAATGTTTCTGTTTTCCATTCTTCCATTCGAGCTCTATATTCTTGTGCAAACTCTTCTGTTTTAGCACAGTATACTTTACCTCGTCTTTCTTTATCTACTGTAAGACCAAAAGGAAATAACTTATTATAACCAGATAACATAGAGAACATATTGTCCAGTGGAGTGAGTTGTAAATTATCAAATGAAACAATACTTCGATCTGTTAACTTGTCGAAAAAAATATCTACTGTAGATTGAGTTGTCTTTCTATCTCTACCAGCATCATAGTGTACAATATCTACACTTTCATTTTCTAGAGAGTTAACTTTTTTGGATTGTCTAACATCACAAATTTCTAGTTCCCACCCGCTTTTCATTCTTGGATGTACCCATTGACTAACAAAACTTTCGATATCTTCTTTAACAAAAAAGTAACTATCTATACCATATACTATATCAGCATACTCTCCTAGTAGTTCGAATGTTCCACCTTTATACACACCATATTCTATTGCAATCTTAGGTTTGTCTATAAAGGAAAGTATATTCTTCATGTATAGAGTATTATATCGACTTTGAAGCATTATATCATTCCTGCTTCGAACTTCTTCCAATCTTGTGCGTTGCGTATATCCCATCCACGATTATCAATAGACTTGATAACACCATCAATATATTTGATGATACTTTCATAATAAGATATTTTATTTTGTAATTCTAGTATTTCATCGTCCGATTGAATATACATTGTTAGATCGGTTTTCAGAACTTTTATGTCAAATGGTTTTGCAGCATATACTTTTGCATCGGCCTTACCACCATAGTATTCCCACTTCTGTCTCCACATTCTTTGATGGTTTGTCTTAGACATAATAAGAAGTTGGTCATACCTAGATCGGTATTCTAACCATTTTGGTTTGATGTTTTGATTTTTAAAAGATTCTTGATCAAGTCTTTCTTGATCTATAATTGCAAGGTCTTCTCTTGCTTCATGCTGTAATTCTTCTAATTTCATAATATAACTTTCAAAAAGTTGAGCAGAGTATGATTGCTCTCTGTGTTTAAATTGACTCTGATCAGGCTTGCCGAGTAGTGATCAGAATTTAAGTCTAAGATTATGAATTATGTTAAAGTATATCATAACCTCTGCTCGTTGTATTTATATATTTTCAAATTCATAAATTTGATAAGAGAAATCTATTGATGCGGTTTGGTATTCAACATCTGTTGCAGTTTGTGTAAAATCTAAAGCACTTAATGCTACAGGGTAAATGTCTCTAAACAAAACATTAACAATAGGATTATTCTTATTGGATAGTATAGTTAGAGTTGCATCAGAAAACAAGGCATTAGCAGGGGTTGCTGGTTGTGTATCACCAATGTCCTTACTAACGCCTCGTCTTTGTGTTGGTGTATTAGATGTAACTGCACGAAAATCTGAGAACTGTTTTCTGTTCTTAGGAAATCCGATTGCAGTCATCCAATTATGTACAGTGATATAATTTTCCAAATACTCATCTACGATAAATTCTAATGTTAGGTTCTCAAAAGTTATTGTATCACCCATCATTGGAATATTCTTAAATGGTGTTGGAAAAATTGCATCACCCATATTGATACCAGGCAGATTACAAGCATTTGAATTAAACTCCACCAAAGGTAATTGGTGAATGTTAAACTTAAACTGTGTTGGACTAAGATAGTCTAACTTTGTAGGTTGTCTTTCTGATATCTGGGCCATACTTTTTCCTTTTAACTATTTATACAACTTTCACTTTGGTTTTATCGCATGAGGGCCATTACCTTTCCAATAATAATCTGCGGCATAATTATAGGGTGTAAATGCCCTATTCTTATAAGGAACAACTTTTGATGCATGATGTCGTTGACTTGCAAGAACTCGTTTAAACCACTTGTTCTTAGCAGATTCTTCTGCAAACATTTCATCAATAGTCCTCAATTCTGCTTCAAGAATGTCAGGGGGAGTTTGCATAATTTTTACTCCATGATCTCTAACCATTCTTTCTAGTGCTAGACCGTTCTCTGCCTGTACCCAAGTTAGATACCAAAGATATGATTCATAGGCAGCAGATTTAATAGACTCTTGCTGTTGTTTAGTAAGACTTCTCCAAACCTTACCATTGATCAGAAGATCACCTGTATTAGAATGTTCGTGAAGACTATTCAGATAGTAGTATTTCCAAATAGTAGGAAATCCCAACTTCTCATCTTCAACTCCACCAACAAACTCTGCACAGTTGATTACACCTTTCTGACCAGCAGCAAGGATTTCTCCACCAGGCATACCGATAGTTTGCATACCCATACGAGCGTATAGTTCTACATTAATACCTGTCTGTCTGCACTTGAAGTTCTTCAAGTCAGCAAGGTCTTTGATAGGTCTATGAAACCAACCCAAAGGTTGATTTTGTGTGGGCATTACAGGGAAAGGAACTACGTCAAGTTTAAGTACCTTTTGGTAAAATTCTTCGTAGAGGGATAATCCTCCACCATGAAACATCCATCCAAGGAAATCCATACCGTCCATTCCGTATGGGCCTCCTAGTGGTGAATTAAATAATCCAAGTGTCTTATCTTTACCTACCCAATAGTAACTCTGTGTCCATGCACCACCAACAGCACCAGATGCAGTTGCATCTAGAACTTGGAAGGCAGGAACCAAAGCACCAGAAGGTTTGATTTCCATATTAACATCTCCTTCGGTTAACATGTAAACCTTCTTTGCAATAAATTCTGCCTGATAATTAAACGTACTCATGGCAGGATAAGAACTTGCGATTAAAATTTTTGTTTGTTCTGCATATGCAGCAGTTGTAGAAAACAACATAGCGATTGCAATTAGTAATTTCTTCATAATTATAACTCCTCAATTACTAAGATATGATGGCAACCATGTTGCGATACTAGGTGCGAGAAATAGGATTACTACTGCAAGAACCTGTATCCACATGAAAGGCATCATTGCCTTAAATATCATACTCAAGTCCCATTCTGGAACTACTTGTTTTATATAGTACGATGTTAAAGCAACAGGTGGGGTTAGGTATGCAGTTTGAATAACTATTCCCAAACAAACTGCAAACCACAACATATCCACACCAGAACTTACTAGTACTGGTAAAAATATGGGTACGAATACCAATACAACTACAGGCCATTCAAACGGCCATCCTAACAGGTGACATAGTACAAGTATACAACCGACTAGTGCCCAAGGTGGTATTGGTAGGGAATTTAATGCGTCTACTATCACGTTATCTCCACCAAGTGCAGTAAACACCGCACCGAATATTGTAGAGGTAATTGCGAGCAACATAACTACGGCAGACGTATCCGTAGTCTTTAATAAGGTTTCCTTTAGTTCTAGTTTACCATTAAGTAGTGCAAGAACCAATGCACCGAAAGCACCAAATGCTCCTGCTTCCGTAGAGGTTGCAAGTCCAAACAACATGGAACCTAGTACGGCAGATATAAGAACTGTAAGTGGAATAACATCAATCATAAGATTTTTATAGTCTGGTTTGGTTTCAATCTTTGGTACAGGATGAAATAAACAATATATTATATACATTGATGCAATCATTAATCCAGGCACTAACGCACCAGCATATAGATCAATAATACTGATATTCATAGTGGGTGCCATGACAATCAATGGTACGGATGGTGGTATCATAATGAGAGAACCACCACCCGCTATCACCCCTGCTGTCAATTTTGGATTATAACCCATCTTCATCATGTGTGGTGCAGCCATAATACCAAGTAAAGTTACAGATGCACCAACTACTCCTGTCGCAAGACTAACTAATACTGCAATAACAATAACTACTATGTTTAAATTACCAACTACAGTTTTCATACTATAGAATAGTTTTTCTACTAGTCCTGCTCTTTCACAAATATAACCCATGAATATAAACATGGGTATTGCAATGAATACTTCATTAGACAATGTTCCTACTAAGTTATAGTACGTAAGAGAGAATACACTCTCTCCCATAGAAAGATAACCAAATCCCAACGCAAGAAATAACAAAGTAAATGATACAGGAATACCGACAAAGATGCCTGCAATCATAGTTGACAACATCACAATCGCAAGCAAAGTTTTCTCACTTCCTGTAAACCACATATTAATAAAAGAAAAAGACCAAACGTAATAGATAACTTGTAAGGCCATATGATCATCTGCATCATAGTTGCAGAACTCTTCTCCCACATAGTTATACTCTTGTAACTATCAATTGCAGAGTAATACAGGAGTCCACCGAAAGCAGGCATAAACATAAAGTATCCTACAAGGTCTATGATATCCTTAGTTCTATCTGAATAGTTCTTAAAGAAAATATCTGTTCGTATATGGGAACCTTTGGAAAGACTATAACTTGCACCAAGAATGATTAATGCACCATACAACTGTGGTACAATATCAACTGCGAAGTCAAATCGTAGATCAAAGAAAAATCTACCTAGTACGTTAGTCACAATGAATAGGACTATCGCCAGCACGAACCACGAATACACATAATATAATTTCATAAAACTATTTATAACAAAAAAAAGGGGTGCCCGAAAGCACCCCTAAGTTTGTAGTCACCTTTTTTATTATTACATAAGGTTGGTAACTTTAACCCTACGATACCAAGCATTGGTGTTCGCATCAAGAGAAGCGTCAGCGTTAACCGTGTCACCAGCAGCAACTGCACCAGCAGCGGCAAATGGGTTCGCAGCCATTCCGTAACGTGTCTTGAAACCAATTTTAGGTTGGAAAGAACTCTCACCAACCGCACGTACCATCTGAAGAGGCACATATGGGCAGTAGAAGAATCCAGCGTCATAAGGTGAAGTTCCTTTATAACCACAGACATAGTACTGAGAAGCAGCTACGTTTGCAGAATAAGGATCAACATAAACCTTGAAACGTCCGTTCATAACACCAGCAAATGTAGTAGAGGTGTCATCAACATTAAGGTTGTTGTTAAGAGCAGGCGTATAATCAAGTACACCAGCCATTTGTAGAGCAGAAGCAACATCAGCAGAAACAATCAGCATGTTACCTTTCCCCCTACGTG
>Ga0163179_10003165_pt1 | contig 11246 bp, 8 predicted proteins | sample AtlANTMetagenome_FD_109643 | JGI IMG/M metagenome (GOLD analysis project Ga0163179, IMG submission 109643) | Marine eukaryotic phytoplankton communities from the Atlantic Ocean - Atlantic ANT 2 Metagenome | ecosystem: Environmental > Aquatic > Marine > Oceanic | place: North Atlantic Ocean... | reverse complement strand
TCCGGATCCACACCCCACGTCAGTCTCAAATCCGTCAGGTCCTGGCCACCGGTGTTCCAGACCTCAAACCACGTCATCAGACCAATGGCGTAGTCATAGGTCACCGAGTAGTCCTCAGAGCGAGATGTCAGCGTATGGCGGACGATTTCATACTTGGTGATGGTGAGATCCCCCACCGTCCACTGCACCTCGGATTCCGTGGTCGAATAGCTCTCAGATTCAACCGTAAAGTCGCAGGTCCCCTCCCCGTCATTGGCCTCATAGAAGTAACTGGTGCTCGCGTCTTCGTACTCCACACTGAACTGCTGCCACGGCTGGTTGGAATAGCTCAAGTCATTCCAGCCATAAGCCGCAGATTGAGAATACGGATCTTCAATTTGCAAGCCCGATGCTGCTGAATTGGAGTTCCAGGTGACGCAATCACCGTACCCAATGTCCCAAAAACTTCCTGACATCGTCCCACCTGCAAAGGCAGTGGCAGGAGCAATCAAAAGTGCCATAAGGCCCAATCGGCCAGCAAAAGAGGTCGAGACAGAGTTGTCCATTACAGACTCCGAGGTCGGTGGTGCCAGAAGCATTGTAGATTAAATCTGCCCAAAAGGAACCAAACTTCGTCAAATACCCTCAACATTCTGAACTCGCCTCCTGGGCATGACTGTTCAAATCGGACTGCACTGTGTTAGAACGGCGTCAGTTCCATGGAGGATCTCATGAAGACGTTGATCAGCTTCTGCCTGCTTTTTGCCGCTGGCACAGCCACTGCTCAAGAAGAAGGGACGAGCGAGACCGCTAGTCCAGAAAACCCCGCTCCGGAAGAAACAGCTACTCCGGAAGAGGCCTCCCCCACGCCGATTGCAGCCCCCATGGAAAAGACCGTGGCGAGCCCAGAAGCTCCTGCCGAACCCGTCGCAGAGCCGCAAATCGAAGTACAGGTCACTCTGGCCAACGGCTTGACGCTTAGAGGCTCGGCCAGTCAAAGCACCCTCTTGGGATGGTCACCAGGAAATCCATTTCAGTTTACGCCCACAGGCGGTATTTCAACCACGCTGACCGGCGACAAGATTGTGGCCATCACTCAAGCGGGTGTCGATGCTCAGCCCTCCGCAGCCGCAGCCAAGTTCCGCCCAAAAAGCAACTACACCTCACCAGGCGGGTTCAGTTTTCCCAATCCGGCGGCAAGTCGCTATCTCTACGCACCTTCCGCGATTCCACTCCAGCAGGGACAAGGCTACGTCTCTCAAAAATACGGCCTGTTCTCGTCGGTCGCCTATGCGCCGAGTGACAACTTCACCATGCTTTTTGGCACCCTCACGCTCTACCCACCAGCAATGACGATTTTCGGTGGAAAATTCGGCTTTGAAATCGCCGAAAATGTCCACGTCAGCTTCGGTGGTGAGACCTTCATTTTCCCGATCGAGGCATCCATTCTTGCATCCATCGGTTTCGGCGCGGTCACGTTCGGAACCACCGACAAGCATCTCACTATTGCCACCGGCTATCTGCATCCCGGCGACGGAGACATCTTTGACGAGTCCAGCATACCGCTCATGGTTGCAGGTCAAACGCGACTCAGCGATGGATTCGCGTTGGTCACAGAGAACTGGATTCTCTTCGAAACGGATGGCGATTGGGTGGCCAACATCCACTCCGTAGCCGCTCGCTTTGTCGGACGCAGGGATCGCTTGGGAGGTCTAGGCTCACGAGGCCGCATGCTGACTTCTGAAGGACATCCACGCACGACCTGGGACGTCGGACTGATTGCATATGTCGACCAATACGGTGGCATCGGCCCGATTCCATGGCTCGACTGGACCTACCACTTCGGCCCATCCGGACATTAGAGCTCTTCGAAATAAATCCGGCCTTCAAAAAGCAGGTCTTCCTCACCCCACGGCCACTCATAGCTGTAGGTGAGCGTGAGATCTTCGATCTGACCATTCTCAGCCAGCGGAACATAGTTCCACTCCTGATCCGACCAGTAATACACGGTTGCGGTGCCGTCCTCGCCTACGTCTAAGGCACGGTAGGCATCTGTGTTGATTTGCACATCACACGCCCAACCAGGACGCACTTCCAAGCGGTAAAAGTAGTCGCACTTCGGGCACAACTCCTTAGAGTCCTCCCAATACTCCCAGTCTTCGCCGTAGGCATCACCGGTTTCTTTAAGAACCGCTGCACAATCCCCGTTGGTAATGGTGCGACGCCCATCCCAATACGAGAAGTCGGGTTCAGGTTCGGGTTCGGGTTCGGGCTCCGGATTGGTCACACCGGTATCGGTGCCCGGCGTATTTCCATCCGTAATTTCGATGGTCCCTGAACGAGGGCTACATCCCACCAAGAACAACAAAATCAAGCGCATCGACATCTCCTCTACCCCCATCCTACAACGAGATTGATCAAGTGTCGGCCAAAGGCTCAAAATCATGCTAGAATTAGCGCATGAAATCCCCGCTGTTTTTCCTGCCCCTGCTTTTCTCCTTCCTCCTTTCTTGCAGTCACATCGGCAGTGCCGAATGGGACCTACGACTTGACCCGGATCAAGACGGTATCCAGCTGGATGACGATTGTGCGCCCAACGACCCGGATGAAACCTTGTCGGCGATGGTGGCTTTCTTCCCAGATGCGGATCAAGATGGCTACGGTGCAAGCCCTCCTGAACAAGACACCGGACTTGGTGACTATGTGCTCTGGGCGTGTGCGGACACCGCCGTGGAAGGCTGGGCACCCAACAGCGATGACTGTGATGACACCGACAGCGAGGTCAACCCCGGCGCCGAGGAAATCAAGTGGTACGACGACGTCGATCAGAACTGTGACGGCAATACGCACGACCAAGACGGTGACGGCTTCACCAAGGACGATGACTGCGACGATCTCGACCCCGAAATCACCGATCAGACCTGTCGCATGCATCAACTCACCCTCAACAACTTCAACGCATGCGGTATTTGGGGCAATCAACAGTTTGACTGCTGGGGTTCCCCGGACGCCTCGAACGCCGACTTCAGCAGGAACCGCTCGGATTTGGTACTCCAAATTGTCAGTAACGACACGACGACATGTGGCATCCGAACCGATGGACAACTCGAGTGTTGGGGAGTCGGTGCGGATGAGATCACATCACAAGTGGACAAGGAGTTCCGCTTTAAAACAATCGACCTGGGAGCCACTGCGTTTTGTGGAATCACGACTGAAGATGAACTGATCTGTTGGGGAACATTAGCATCCACCCCCGGACTATCGAACGCCCTAGAAACTGTCAGTGTAGGGACCTACTGCGCATGTGGACTAGATGAAAACGCACAAGCCCAATGCTGGGGAGAACCCGGCACCTGTGAGGACGTTCAGGACACCCAGGTCTTCAAAAAACTTGCAGTGGGTCATTACAACGCTTGTGCGCTTTCTGAATCCGGCACAATTCAGTGCTGGGGCGGAGAGAGTGAACTCTTAGAGAACATTCCCAATGGGGGGCAGTACAAGGATATCGATATCTTCGGAGTCGGGGGCTGCGTACTGACATCCACAGGCATCGCGAAGTGCTGGGGAAATGAGGCACTACAAAGAGATCTCCCAGAGGAACTCGCGTTCTCAGCAATCAGCGTGGGCGAACTCTACGCGTGCGGAATCCAGCAAGACTCCGGCTTTGCATACTGCTGGGGCGAACACTGTCGATCACAAAATGCTGATGTGTGTCAGCCCACGAACTGGCTTGAATAAAGACCCGAATACGTGTTCGGTCTTCGCTTACGGCTTTGAGTTGTGGATGCGCTCAGCGAGCACACACACCAGCACAGCACGCACGGCAGACTCATCGAGATCCCGCAGAGCACCCATCAACTCGGCATGTCGATACTGAAAACCCGCACACGCAATACTGTGGGCGGTGAAGGGAAGATTCAGTTCACCCCGATGAAGCATACCCAACAATTTCTTGAGCTCTTCGGTCTTAAAATCGCTGAGTCCTTCCCCTGGCGTCATGGTTCATCCCTGTTCACAATCGTTTGAGTACACATAGCGCTTTTACGACGACCTGGGCAGCGAAAGCAGCACGCCATATTGAGCTTCACACCCCTGGCGAACATGCTATTTTTCAGCGGCGAGACCGATTTGGGGTCACATTTTCTTATGTTGAAACAGTTCATCCAAAAACTACAGCTCGCCCTACTCTTCATACCGATGCTGTGCGGCTGTAGGCAAGCTGCCCCAAAGGACCAAGAAAGTGGCCTAGAGGAGAGCCGCCCGGAAACGGCTGAAACAGGTAAGGAGTCCGCAGAAACCGGTTCGCCCCCGGCGCCATCCTTCATTCGGTCCGAACAAGACACCGAACTCTATGCCGATTTCTCCTATGTCTTGGACACCTATACGCTGCATCCAGACAACTCTGAGCCCTACGACTCCCTCTTTCCCGATGAAGAACAAGAAGATGGGTCTGTGTATGACCATCGCCCCACTTTCTATCTTCTTCGCCCCACCGATTCCGCGCAGTCTGCCGACAAAGCTCTGATTCTTTTTCACGGGGGAACGGTTGCAAATGACAGTGACTACTTAGAGACCAAAGAAATCCCCAAGGTGTGCCAGCCCGACAAGCTGATCAACATGGCGCGATACCTCTTGGACAATCGCCTCTTCCCCATCAGCATGGCCGTGGACCGCGGTTGGTACGTGGTCATTCCCCGAAATGACTGGTGCGATGGTTGGTTAGGGCTGGGTCCTGACGACCCGGCCGCAAGTTGGCATTACGGCTTTTACCACCTCCAACGCACACTGGACTTTCTCTTTCATGAACAAGAGGAACCCAACTTTCCAGACACACGCTACGGCTGGGGAACCTCGTCCGGAGGAAGCGCTGTAGCCTATGCGGCTGCACATTACGGCGGCTTGGACCGTATCATTGTCGACTCCGCGCCCAGCAACATGGTGCTCTATCACCAAGACGATCCAACCATCATGGAATTCCAATTCGGGGGGCCCCCTCTCGATGAATCTGAGCAACCCTCCGCCTTTTACGAGGCGTACTTAAATGCATCGGCTCACGGACTTGTGCGCGATGGAAAACTCCGCACACCCATGTTTGTGCCATGGAACTCCAAAGACCTACTCATCGATTCCGGTCATCCAAAGAGCCTACTCACCGCGCTCCGAGACACCTATACCGATGAAGGCATCGCCTTTGGAGGCAAAGACCTCGCGCACCGTAGTCCTGGATCCACCTTTCACGTCCAAAGCACAGCAACGACCATACCCGGCGCCTACACCACAAGCGCTCTCTTTGATTTTCTGGAGGGCGCAAACATCCAATGGCTTGAGGTGGAAGACGGCTGTGTAGCAGAAGGCCTCCCCCCCTGCCATGCAGGTGAAGAAATCAACGCGAGTTCCACCAGTCCAGCAGTCCACCACACCCTTTCTGGAGGGTCAGGAAGAACGGCTGCACCTGGTTCATCACCCGGTCTGCTGTGGAGCGACAAGCTTCCCGAAGATCTTCCCACCGAAACGCCAATCCGGGCACTGCTTGCCATCAAGACAGCCGAACTGGAGGAGGTCTCCGGTGAAACCATCGTCGGGACCCTCCGACTCAGAACCAATTTTCAGAACAAAGAAGTAGACTTTGTGGCAAGCGACTTCTACGACAAGTCGGAGAAATCGCTCCACAACATCTTGGCGCAACTCAAGAAAACAACCCTCCCATTCCAACTTCAAGAAGGTGAAGAAGGGGTGCTGGAATGGAAAAATTACGGGGTAGGACGAGTCCTGTTGGACTGCGCGATTTTCACAAGTATTCCCACCAACGAATAAGCCAATACTTAGGGTTGTTTTAGGCTATACTCCACCCATCAGACCCTTATATGGAGAAGCATATGCGTACCACAGTATGCCTTCTCATCCCGCTACTCGGCTGTTCAGGTGGAAAGTCCACCGATGACACAAGCCCGGATACTGCTGGGGTGAGTCCCGAAGATCAACGTGCGACCGAGCTCTGGGAAGAGTTGACCGGCTATGAAAGCTGGGATCAGCTGGAAGACTGGACGGGAATTGTCGCCTCCGACGACGGCACCCATGGCGCCTTTGTGTCCATCTGGATGAACAGCCAAGCGGCAGACACCATCGCTGCTGGGGATGGAAGCGAAATGCCAAGCGGAGCCATTCTCGTCAAAGAAGGCTACAGCGACGCCGAGGGTGCCGAGTCCAAAGGGATCACCGTTATGGTCAAAGAAAGTGGCTGGGGTGACGACGGCTGGTTCTGGGCCAAATATCCTGCCGACGGTTCCGGTGTTGCAGTATTGGCTGGTTCAGTCAATGGCTGCACCGGCTGCCACTCAGCCGGCCAGGACAGCGTCATGTTCGCAACCTGGTAGACCAGGACAACATCGCTGGCTATCCAGGCGTTTTCCGCATCCAAATTGGACGGACTCCTCTGACCAACTACCGATGATGCAAGGTCTGGCTAATACCAGACCTTCACATCATAGGGCTCGCATACGTCTTCCATCTCCGTGTAGAGCAAGACGTACATGGCGGCCTCATCGTCCGTCGTATCTGCGCAGTTGAGATCCATGTTGAAATCCGCATAGGAGCAACAGCCTGGAAGGCCCGACGGAGACGTCACAACGGCTGCACCATTCTCGCACTCCGTTTCGGTTTTACCCAAGCCATTCAGACACTGAGCGAACAGGCAAGCCCGCACCGGAATAGAGCCACTCGAGTGCTCGATTCCCGGTTTGACCTCGCTCACAGAAATCGTGTCTCTGCCCAAGTAATAATACCAGTCGTCATCCGCTCCACCGTTGAGGACACCAACGATTTGAACGGGATCATCCTTGTCTTTGATCTCTCCAATCGCCACGGCCGCAGCTTCACTATCGTTCGGCTCACCGGCACCATAATCCTCGCAGGTCTGTCCAATCACCACTTCCGCCGCGGCGGCTTCACTCTCATGCTTGCCGTCGCTCGCCCAGGCGTAGCACGTCCACACATGACCGACCCAAGTGTTGTCCGCTGAAACCGTACTGGTGTCGATTTCAGGGTCCTGACCATCCACACGCCAGGCGTAGTAATAGGTCAATTCTTCCCCCTCAGGATCCACCGAAGGCGTGCTAATCACACAGTTGAGATCATCGATCTCTGTAGGTTCTGCCGGTTCAATCGCAAGCACCGGGGCAGACGGGGGCAAGTTGACCTCACCTGTATCGGGATCTTCCGTATCGGTGTCGGTATCCGTATCGGTATCGGTTTCACCCGTATCCGGATCAACAATGGGAGGATCGCCGGTATCATCGGCATCGTCCGATGAACCCATCCAACCCTTACAGCCATTGAGCAAGACAAGAAACGAACATCCCAGTACCAAACGGCCCATGAAAACTCCTGAATTTCAGTCGAGTTTCCCTTCTACCAGATTCCGGCAACAGGTGAAATGCAAAGTTCAGCCGAGAGCTGACACGATCCCATTAAGCGTTGCAGATGGTCGCATCGCTTCTGAAGCACGCTCTTCATCCGGCTGATAGTAGCCACAGAGTTCCATCGCTTCACCTTGCGCGGCGTTGAGTTCCGCGACAATGGTGGACTCGTTGGCCTCAAGCGCCTGAGCTGTATCGGTAAAATATGCACTGAGCTCCGCATCATCCGACTGCGTAGCCAAGGCTTTTGCCCAATACATCGCCAAGTAGAAGTGACTTCCACGGTTGTCCAACTGATTCACCTTCCGCGAAGGCGACTTGTTGTTGAGCAAGTACTGCGTGGTGGCTTCATCCAGTGTGGCGCCCAGCACCTTGGCTTTGGGATTGCTGTAACGCTCACCGATATGCTCCAGCGACACAGCCAACGCCAAGAACTCTCCCAGTGAATCCCAGCGCAAATGACCTTCGGCCTCAAACTGCTGCACATGCTTCGGAGCCGAACCACCTGCGCCAGTCTCGAACAATCCACCACCGTTCATCAACGGCACAATGGAGAGCATCTTGGCACTGGTGCCCAACTCCAAGATCGGGAAGAGGTCGGTCAGATAATCTCGCAGCACATTGCCGGTAACCGAGATGGTGTCTTTGCCTTCGTGAATCCGTTCAAGAGTAAAGCGGGTGGCCTCAATCGGCGAGAGAATGTGGAACTCGAGCCCATCCGTGTCGTAGTCAGCCAAGTAGGTGTTCACTTTACGAATCAACGAGGCGTCGTGGGGTCGCTCGGCATCCAACCAGAAAACAGCAGGCGTTTGAGTCGCACGCGCTCGATTGACCGCCAGCTTCACCCAGTCACGAATCGGGGCATCTTTCACCTGGCACATCCGCCAGATGTCACCCACTGCCACCGTATGGCTTGTCAGACGCTTGCCTTCTGAATCCACCACATGGATTGTGCCTGCAGTTTGAATCTCAAAGGTCTTGTCGTGGGAACCGTACTCTTCTGCCTTCTGCGCCATCAATCCCACATTGGGAACGCTACCCATGGTCGTGGGGTCAAACGCGCCGTGCGCTTTGCAGAAGTCAAAAACAGCCGTGTACACACCGGCATAGCTGCTGTCTGGAATCACCGCTTTGGTGGCTTGGGTGTTGCCGTCTTTATTCCACATGCAGCCTGAGGTCCGAATCATCGCGGGCATCGACGCATCAATGATGACATCGCTGGGCACATGAAGATTGGTGATCCCCTTGTCCGAGTTGACCATCGCCAAATCCGGGCCATTGTCGTAGGCCGCCTGAATGTCCGCTTCAATCGCTGCGCGTTCGTCGGCAGGAAGCTCAGCAATCTTGGACACCAAATCTCCAAAACCATTGTTGGGATCCACACCCAACGCTTCCAGCGTCTCTCCATATTTCTCGAAGAGTTCCTGGAAGTACACCCGCACGCCATGCCCGAAAATGATTGGGTCCGAGACCTTCATCATGGTGGCTTTCATGTGCAAGGAAAACAACACGCCGGAAGAACGCGCATCTTCAACCTGCCCCTTCAAGAACTCCAGCAGGGCCGCCTTCTGCATCAGTGAGGAGTCAATGACCTCCCCTTCTAAAAGAGAGAGGTTGTCCTTGAGAACTTGCACGCCACCGTCTGCGGCATGCAACTCAATCCGAACCGTTGTGGGTGCGCTCAAGGTGACCGACTGCTCATTCGAGCGAAAGTCGCCCGATGACATGGTTGCCACATGAGAAGCCGAATCCGCTGTCCAATCCCCCATCGAATGCGGATTGTTTCGCGCGTATTGCTTGACCGCCTTGGGCGCACGTCGATCGGAATTGCCCTCACGGAGAACTGGATTCACGGCACTACCTTTGACCTTGTCGTAGCGAGCCTTAATGGCTTGTTCTTCCGCGTTTTCCGGATCCTCAGGATAATCGGGAACCGCGTAGCCTTTGGCTTGCAGCTCCGTGATGGCAGCTTTCATCTGCGGCACCGATGCACTGATGTTGGGCAGTTTGATGATGTTGGCATCCGGGGTCTTTGCCAGTTGACCCAACTCTGCCAGGGCATCGTCCACTTGCTGATCCGTAGACAGCACGTCCGAGAAATTCGCCAGAATTCGCCCAGCAAGGGAAATATCCCGCAGCTCCACCGCCACCCCTGTTGGGCGCGTAAAGGCCTGAATAATGGGCAGAAATGAATAGGTCGCAAGCGCGGGCGCTTCGTCAGTCTTCGTATAGATGATGGTGGGTTGATTACTCATCGCGGCGGCATCTCCAAAATTCGTTGGACGGCTATCAAGCCAGGGTCCTCTAATCGGTTTTGCCACGGACTCAATACGGCTTCGACAAGGCAAGGTGAAAGCTTGTTTACCGAGCATCTTGCAATTGGCCGCAGAGATCACGTACCCTGACGCCAGCACAAACTAAAAAAAAGCCCCATACAAGGACTACGCACCATGTATCGATTCTGGCCCATTGCCCTCGGTTCCCTGTGGATGACACAAGCGGAAGCCGCCACCACCACCATCACTTTCGATGAAAGCCGGTCCACCATGACGGGCTTCAATGGACAGAGCAATCCATATTTGACCAGCTCCGACGGCGAATACACCGTCGAGTTCTTCTGGCTGAACTACAGCGGACATGAGCACGTGTCCGGTGGCGTGGAATACAACCACAATCAAGCCTATGGAGCAGGATCGCTTGCACAACTCCAGGGTATTCGCATCGTACGCGTGGATGGAGCCAGTTTCACACTAAGCTCCATGGGTCTCTACGGAGATGCGGCAGTAGGGCAACTCAGCAGCACCAGTTCAGGATCGGGAAGCTGGACCCTGTATCAACAGACCTCATCAGGCAGCACATCCTCCCCATCGACCTACAGCTTTGGAAGCACCTACGCCAATGTCACGGAAATCTACATCGCAGACGGCTATGCAGGGGGCAGCTCGAGCACCAATACCAGTAGCGGCTGGGACAACATCGTTCTTGACTACAACAATGATGTGGATGGAGATGGATATACCGAAGACGTCGACTGCGACGACAACAACTCCAGCGTAAATCCCGGTGCGACGGAGTACTGCGACGGTGTCGATAACAACTGCGATGGCACCATCGACGAGGACAGTGCCGCCGACGCAAGCACCTTCTACGCCGACTCCGACTCCGACGGGTACGGCAACTCATCAAGCAGCTATACCACCTGCTATCAACCCACCGGCTATGTGACGGACAACACAGATTGTGATGACGCCGACTCCTCCACCTACCCCGGTGCCGATGAATACTGTGATGGGCACGATGACGACTGCGATGGCACCGTCGATGAATCTGACGCGCTCGATTCGGCCACTTGGTATGCGGATACCGACGGCGATGGCTACGGCGATCCCAGTTCCATCACTGTGTCTTGCTATGTGGCTACCGGCTATGTCTCCGATGCCACCGACTGCGACGATACGGATGCAGCCACCTACCCCGGTGCAGACGAATACTGTGATGGTCATGACGACGACTGTGATGGCGATGTGGACGAAGACGAATCTGTCGATGTCTTGGACTGGTATGCCGACGCGGATGGCGACGGCGAGGGTGACTCCGCAGTCACCGACATCGATTGCTATGGCCCCACAGGCTACGTGACCAACAACACCGACTGCGACGACACAAGCGCAGTACTCAACACTTCCGACGCGGATGCTGACGGGTACACCTCATGTGACTCCGACTGCAACGACACCGACGCGGCAATCAACGTGGATGCGGAGGAAATCTGGTACGACGGCACGGATCAAAACTGCGATGGCTGGTCGGATTTCGACCAAGACGGCGATGGCTTCGATCATGTCGACTGGC
>Ga0163179_10003164_pt1 | contig 11250 bp, 9 predicted proteins | sample AtlANTMetagenome_FD_109643 | JGI IMG/M metagenome (GOLD analysis project Ga0163179, IMG submission 109643) | Marine eukaryotic phytoplankton communities from the Atlantic Ocean - Atlantic ANT 2 Metagenome | ecosystem: Environmental > Aquatic > Marine > Oceanic | place: North Atlantic Ocean... | reverse complement strand
ATGGCAAAAAAATCACCAAGAAAGGCTTCCTATTCGACGCCAACAGCGAGCGGGGCCGGATGTCCGAGTTGCTGAAAAACAAGGTGACGGTTCGGGTGGACAACCTTCCGATTCAGCAAATCCTGTTCGATATCGGAAAGGAAAACGGGATCAATTTCGTCGCCGATCAGGAGATGGAACCGCTGCAGCAAAAGCTGACGCTCAACCTCGAGAAAGTTAACCTTGGCGAGTTGCTGGCCTACATCTCGCGCAACACAGGCGTGAAGTTTCAGGTCGGCGAGGACTTGATCTGGGTGATCGATGGCAAGGCATCGAAAGAGCTAATTGAGGAGACGCGGTTTTACCGTTTGCGCAGGGGCTTCATCGTCCCGGCACAGTTTGGGCCGGATGAGGTGGTCTCAGTCACCACCACGCCGGCGGAAGGCCCAAGTGTCACGAAGGAAACTGCGACGTACGAAAAGTTCGTCAACGACAGCAAGTCGCAGAATCCTTCCATCGAAGAGGCAATCGAAAAATTCTTCAAGGGCGAGTTCATGATCGATTACGAGCGCAACCTGATCGTGGCCACCGGCACGCCGTCGCAATTTGAACTGCTCGAGAAGATCATCGCCGAGTTCGACCGCCCGATACAGCAGGTGCTGATTGAGGCGCGTTTCATCACGATTTCGGAGGCGGCATTTCTTGACCTCGGCTTCCGCTGGGCCTCGAGCATCGCCAACGGCGCGGTCAAGGACCAGACCGGGATCAGCCGCGGCACACTCGGTGGCGAGGAGGGGATGCTCACGCGAGTCACGCTGCGAAACGTTTTTCAGGACAGCGATATCCTTTCGTCGACTGACTTGTCCGCCGCGCTCACTGCCCTGGAACAGAGCGGCGAGAGCCAACTACTCAGTGCCCCGCGCCTGACGCTGCTCAACAACCGGCCCGGCCGCATAAACGACGGCGAGGTCAACTATTACTACGAGCAATTCGCCATCGAGGAAACCGTGCTTGAGCGGGTATCCACCGCGAGGCTCGTCCCGACCGGCAAGCCGAGCAAGATCACGGCCGGCGTCTCGCTCGATGTTGTCGCCAGTATCGGCGGCGACGGGCAAAGCATCCTGATGGCTCTACACCCGGTGGTAAATCAAAATGTCAGCTACGTCTCGCTTAACGGCCAGACCGTGGAGGAGGTGGACAAAACCGACGACAATCGCATGCAGATTTTCCTGCCAAAATGGCGAACACAGGAGTTGTCCACGCGCGTGGTTGTGGGGACAGGGCAGAGCATCATGATGGGCGGCGTGCTCGAGCGTGAGCAGCGTACGGTGGTCGAGTCCGTGCCGATCCTTGGCAACATCCCCGGCCTAGGCTCGCTGTTTCGCAAACGTGCCACGCTCGATAAACCGCGGTATTTGCTGATCTTCGTCACCGCCACGTTGATTGATGAGGACGGCTCCTTCATCACTTACGAAAAGCCGGAGGAGGGGCCGGTGGCTCCCGTGCGAGCACCCTCGGCTCTGGGCGCAGGCGGCGCAACGGCATTCCCGCCCAAGCCCGAGGCCAAGCCGGCTGAGCCGGCACCGAAACCAGCAGCCCCGGCCACCAAGCCGACGTCCAGCCCGTCTCCTGCGCAATAATTAGGCGCTTGGCCAAGCGGCATCGGGCTTGATTTTTTGCAGCCAAGCGCGACGATGGCTTGGCCCGAAAACGGCCAATGCAACCCCAAGCAAATCCTATGTCCAAGATCGAGCGCGCGCTTATTTCCGTTTCCGACAAAACCGACCTCGTTCCGTTTGCAGAGGTGCTCTCCCGTGCCGGAGTTGAAATCCTCTCGACTGGAGGTACGGCCAAGGTGCTGCGCGAAGCCGGCATCGAGGTGATGGATCTCAGCGACTACACCGGCTTTCCCGAGATGCTCGATGGCCGCGTGAAAACGCTACACCCGATGGTGCACGGCGGGCTGCTTTACCTTCGCGAAAATGACGAGCACGTCGCCACGACCAAGGAGCACGGAATCAAGCCGATCGACCTTGTCGTCGTTAACCTTTATCCGTTTGAGCAGACGGTGGCCAATCCCAACGTCACGCTTGAGGATGCCATCGAGAACATCGACATCGGCGGCCCGTCAATGCTCCGCAGTGCGGCAAAGAACCACCAGAGCGTCACCGTCGTCGTCGATCCAGCCGACTACGGTCGAGTGGCCGATCAAGTGTCCTCGGGAGGCGATACCACGCTTGAGTTGCGCCGTGAGCTTGCGGTGAAAGTTTACTCGCGTACCTCGGCGTACGACGGCGCCATTGCGTTGCATCTGGCCAACGTCTACGCAGCCGAACAACCGGAGACCGACCTGCCGGACAAGCTCGTCGTGCGCGCCGACAAGACACAAGACTTGCGCTACGGCGAAAACCCCCACCAGCGCGCTGCGCTCTACGGCCGGTTCGGGGAATTTTACGAGCAGCTTCATGGCAAGGCACTGTCGTACAACAATATTCTCGACCTCACGGCCGCCGCTCACTTGATCGTTGAGTACGACGCCGACCCTCCGACGCTGGCCATTCTCAAGCACACCAACCCTTGTGGGTTGGGACAGGCGAAGGCGCTTGCGGAGGCTTGGGACAAGGCATTCGCCACCGATAAACAGGCACCGTTCGGGGGGATCATTGCCTGCAACACAGCGCTCGATTTGGCTACTGCGGAACAGATCAGCGAGATTTTCACCGAGGTCATCGTGGCACCTGATTTTTCTGAAGAAGCACTTGGTTTGTTGCAGCAAAAGAAAAACCTGCGGCTCGTTAAACTGAAGTTGAACCCGGCTAATGCTGTGCCGTGGGATGTCCGATCGGTTGGTGCAGAGTCGTTCCTCGTGCAGGAGCGCGACCTTAAAAAAACCTCAGCGGTAGACCTCGAAGTGGTCACGGAACGGCATCCAAGCGAGGACGAACTCAAGGCGATGCTTTTCGGTTGGCGAGCGGTGAAGCACCTGAAATCCAACGCCATTCTTTATGCGGGTAAGGACCGCACACTGGGAGTGGGCGCCGGGCAAATGAGCCGAGTGGACTCCAGCCGAATCGCTGTCTGGAAGGCGGGCGAGGCCGGTCTCGACCTGAAGGGCAGCGCGGTCTGCAGCGACGCATTTTTCCCATTTGCTGACGGACTGATCGCTGCGGCCGAGGCGGGGGCCACGGCGGCGATTCAGCCGGGGGGATCCAAGCGCGACGACGAAGTCATCGCTGCGGCGAATGAACGCGGAATGGCCATGGCCTTTACCGGAGGGCGACACTTCAAGCACTGACGCTTAGCCAGGCGGACGCGTGTTAACCAAACGATCATGGCACCCTGAGTCGCTACTCTGGCTGGGGTGCATCCTGATGGTTACGTTGGGATTGGTGGGCGGGCTTGCTGGTAATTTCAAGGACGGTTCCGTGGAGCAGATGGCAGCAAACGTTGCCGTGCTGCCGCTATCCATTTTGGTTTCGGTCATTTCATGGATGCTCATCAGCGCGAAGTTTTACAACACGCCGATCGGTCTAAAGGACACCTTTGGCCTCAACCGGGGCAGGGTGAAAACATGCCTCGCATTTGGCCTTGGCGGGGGGGTTGTCATCATTCCGGTGGCGATGTTTTTGATGCTGCTTACGAGTTTTGTAGTGAACGCGCTGGCAGACGAGGCTCCCGAGGGACAAAAACTGGTGACGGTGATCGCGGAGCAGGCGCAGGCGGAAGGTGGACTGGAATTTTTAATCTTCTTCGCGTTCATGGCCGTGGTGGTTGCGCCGATCGGCGAGGAGATTTTGTTTCGGGGAATCCTTTATCCGTCCATCAAGCAAAACGGCTATCCGAAGGTGGCCATCTTTGGTACGGCGGTGTTGTTTGGTTTGTTTCACGTGAACCTTTTGACGTTCGCTTCCCTGACGTTTGTTGGGCTTGCGCTAATTTTCATTTATGAGAAGACGGACAATTTACTGGCACCAATTTTGGCTCATGCATTTTTTAACGCAGTGAATGTTTCTTTGATTTTGATGGCTTCCAAAGGGATCCCAGATACCGGCATGATTCAGTAATGAGCGACGAGACAAAAAAAGGAACGGCAAAAAGTCCAGGCGAGTTTGAGCTGATCACACGCCTGAAAACAAAGCTGCAAACCAACGACTCGGTCATCGTCGGTGCCGGGGATGACTGCGCCGTGATCGATGCCAGTGTTCCCGGCAAATGGCAGCTTCACAAGACTGACGGCGTGGTCGAGGGAGTCCATTTTACCCGCGAGACGGCCCCGGAAAAAGTCGGCCACAAGGCGCTTGGCCGGGCGCTCAGCGACATCGCCGCCATGGCTGGATCGCCACGCTGGGCCATGATTACGCTTGGCCTGCCGGACGGGTTCGACGGTGAGATGGTTGAGGCGATTTACGATGGCATCAACCGCTTGGCCAAGCGACACGAGGTTGCGGTGGTGGGCGGCGAGACGGTTTCCAACCCGGAGCGCTTGGTCATTAGCGTGTCTGTGGTTGGCGAGGTCGATCGGGATCGATGTGTTCTTAGGGCCGGGGCCAAGCCGGGGGATGGGGTCTGGGTCACAGGCGAGCTGGGAGGCTCGATCGCCGGGCATCATCTGGATTTTACTCCACGCCTGAACGAGGCTCGTTGGTTGGCAGAACACTTTTTGCCCAGCGCCATGATCGATCTCAGCGATGGCCTCGCCGGGGATTTGGGCCACCTGTTGGATCAGGCAAACGCCGGGGCGGAGCTGCTGGAGACAGCGCTGCCAATCCGGCGTGAGGCGAGGCTCCGTGCCCGCGAGTCGGATGCCGCCAAGCCTCCGCTGATCGCGGCACTGACCGATGGCGAAGACTACGAGCTTTGTTTCACGCTTGGGCAGGGCAACGCGGTGGCATTGCTCGATCAATTTCGCAAGGCTTTCCCGGAGACACCGATCAGTTGCATCGGCAAAGTCGTTGCCGAGCCGGGGCTAAAGATCCAGCAGAAGGACGGTACAAAGGAGTTTGCCACCCGTGGGTTCGTTCACTTCCAATAGTCCCGACGAGACTTTCGAGCTCGGCCGACAATGGGCAGCGGACGTCTCTGCCGGCTGGGTGATCGGTCTGATGGGAGACTTGGGCACGGGCAAAACTCAACTGGTAAAAGGCCTGGCTGCCGGGCTGGGAGTCGAGGCAACGGTCAACTCGCCGACATTCGCCCTGCTGCAGGAACACGACGAGGGGCGGTTGCCGCTGGCCCACATCGACCTTTACCGACTGGAGACGCCGGCGGAAATTGTCGGCGCCGGTTTGGAACATTTCCTGACCGCGCCCGACGGCGTTGCCGCCATAGAGTGGTTTGAGCGGTGGCTGGTTTCTGATTGGCAACCGGGGCAGCTATTGGCTAAGTCGGCCCGCCCCACCGATGGTGTGACGTTGCGTTTGGTAAATCTGACCGACGAGGGCGAAACTCGACGGAGGATTGAGTATGAAGATGTTGGCAATTGAATTTTCCTCCGACCACCGGAGCGTCGCTGTGCTGGACGGTGAAAATCTGCTTGCCGAAAAAACAATCACGGAGGGCAGGAACACGGCGGCGGTTCAACTAATCGAGGAAACTCTGACAGCAGCGAAGATGAGTCGCCCAGAAATCGAGTGCATCGCCGTTGGGATCGGCCCCGGATCGTACACCGGCATCCGGGCGGCGATCGCGTTGACGCAGGGTTGGCAGCTAGCCGCCGGCGTCAAGGTGCAGGCAGCGGACAGTCTGGAGGCGTTGGCCCTTGGCCGACAAATTGCGGGTGATCGCGGTGAGATCACATTCGCTGTCAATGCTGCTCGCGGCGAATTTTATCTGGCCAAGTTCGAGTTGGAAAACGAGTGCATCCGTAACATTGAACCGACGCGTCTGGCCAAGCGCGATGAATTCGAGGCGTTGCTGGAAAGTGGCAAACCGGTCATAGGGCCAAGCTTGGCCGGAAAATACCCGGCGGTGATGGAGCAGTTTCCTTCGGCCGAATTTGTTGGGCGCCTAGCCGCCCGACGGGTGGAATTCGTTGAGGCATCCGAGCTTGAGCCGGTTTACTTGCGTCAGGTCGACTTCGTGAAGGCACCTCCGTTACGCGAAATACCCCCGGCGTAGGCCAAACGCTCGGCCAAGCGGAGAGCGTTCAGCTCCCGATGACGTTGATCTCGACCGGTTCGACGCTCACGCCCCGGCGCTCCAGCCAAGCGACGGCTTTTTTCACGTCGTTGGCCAAGCCGTCCAGTTCAAGGCAAACTAGGCCGATCTCGCCGGTGACACTGGCTTGGCGGACGTTGGTGATGACCGGGAATTTCTGGGACAACTCCCAGACGACAGGCTTGGTTATGAGTCGCTGCGGAAACATCAACCACAGCCGGGCGGTTTTTCTCGGGGCGGCAGCGCGCTTGGTTTTGCGAACTGCTTTCTTCGCGGCCTTACGTGCTGGCTTGGCTGCCTTCTTTTTGGCTGCCATGACTTGCCTAACCTCCCGCGATGGCGGGGATGATGCTGACGTCGTCGCCGTCCTTTAACGGCGTGTCCTGATTCTCGAGGAAGCGGATGTCCTCCTCGTTGACGTAAACGTTCACGAAGCGGCGAATCTCGCCCGCCTCATCGACGAGCCGTTCCTTGATGCCGGGAAATTTACCTTCCAGTTCCTCCACGGCGGCGCCGATGGTGGCGGATTCGACTTCCACGGTTTCCTGCTCGTTGGTGAGCTTACGAAGCGGTGTGGGGATGCGTACGGTTGCTGCCATTCTAATAAATCGTTACTTGGTTTTTACTTTTAAGTCGGACTCGATCAGCTCTTCGAACTCCCTCAAGCTGGGCTTGATTTCATCCGGTTTGCCAACGTGGCCCTGCACGGCGTCGAGCGTCTTGAGGCCGTTGCCAGTCACACAAAGGACAACGGAATCCTCGGCGGGAATCTTGCCCGAGGCAACCAGTTTCTTGGCTGTGCCTACGGTTACGCCGCCGGCGGTCTCGGTGAAGATGCCTTCGCATTCGGCAAGTGCCTTCATCGCATCGCGAATCTCGTCATCGCTGACATCGTCTGAGGCACCGCCGGTTTCCTTCATCACCTTCAGTGCATAAAAGCCGTCCGCCGGCGTGCCGATGGCGAGCGACTTGGCAATGGTGTCCGGCTTGACCGGCTTGAAGAAATCCTTGCCATCCTTGTACGCGGCAGAGATCGGCGAACAACCGGTGGCCTGCGCGCCGTGCACGACCGGCTTGGTGTCCTTGGCGAGGCCCAGCCGGATCAACTCCTGATAGCCCTTATGAATCTTGGTGAGCAGTGAGCCGGAGGCCATCGGCGCGACTGTGTGTTGCGGCAGTTTCCAGTTTAACTGCTCGGCGATTTCAAACGCCATGCTCTTTGACCCCTCGGCGTAGTATGGGCGCATGTTCACATTGACGAACGCCCATTTGTACTTGCCGGCGATCTCCGCGCACAGGCGGTTCACTTCGTCGTAATGCCCCCGAATACCCACCACTCGTGCGCCGTAGATAAGCGAGTTGAGAATCTTGCCTTCCTCCAGGTCGGTGGGAATGAATACGAACGAATCCAGCCCGGCCGAGGCGGCGTTGGCGGCGACCGAGTTGGCGAGGTTGCCGGTCGAGGCACAGGCCACAGTCTCGAAGCCAAGTTCGCGTGCGCGGCTCAACGCCACGCTCACCACGCGATCCTTGAACGAAAGTGTAGGGTAGTTGACGGCGTCGTTTTTCACCCAAGCCTCGCGCACGCCGAGCCACTTGGCCAAGCGGTCGGCCTTGACCAGCGGCGTGTAGCCGACGCCCGTTCCCACGGTGGGCTCCTCTGCGATCGGGAGCAATTCCCGGAAGCGCCACATCGTCTGCGGACGCTTGGCCAGAGAATCCTTGGTTAACGATTTTTTAATCTTGTCGTAGTCGTATGCGACCTCTAGCGGACCGAAGTCGAACTCGCACACATGGGTGGCCCCGAGCGGATATTCCCGCCCGCACTCGCGGCACTTGAGTGCCTTCATGAATCCTGATTTTTTACTCATGCCTGTTTTCTCCGTGCGAAAGTTGGGAGTTGCGGGGACAAAAAATCCCCTTCCCGTAAGACGAGAAGGGGTGAAGAAATTCTTCGCGATCTCGTCCCATTTTCCCCTGACGCTGCCGTCGGGCTGGAATTGGCACCTCGTCGTTGGATTCGCATTCCAACCGGTTGCCGTGGCGTCACAGGGCCAGTTCCCTCAACCACTCTTAATGAGATGCTGCCGAAGCAGCGCGGCGAGTGAAGCTAAAATCAGACCAAGGTGTCAACTCATATTTCGAATTCCGGAGTTTTGACCACCGTATTTTTGCCAAACGGAATCCGGAGCCACATGCGCTCGTGCAAATAGTAAACCGCGATCTTCGCGAAGAATTCTATTGCGCCAATTTTTAACGCAGTATCGGTTTCGCCCGTGATGAGGTAAGAGATTACAATGGTCGAAAAAGTCGCCACCAAGCGCCATGTGAATCCCTTGAGAACACTTCGCGCCGACGATTCCGTGACCACTTGAACCTCTTTATCTTCCATTTATCCAATAAAAAAAGGGTAATTCCCCGCGAAGGACGGAAGAGTATCGTTAATTCCTACTATGTCAATAGAGTATATCATTATTATGGCAGACTCCTTTTAGGTTGTTGTTTGCGCTTGGCCAAGTTTTGCTCTCCCAAATGTTTCGCTTGGCTCCGCTTTTACTCACTTGGCTGGCTGTCTCCGGCTTAGCCAAGGGCGTTGAGCCGACTGCCGATAAAAGTGATCTTCCACGAGTCTCTCCCACCTCACCGAAGAATGTCATAAACACCTTTTCGATTCGCGAGGGTTTCGAGATTCAGCTGGTTGCCGCGGAGCCGTTGGTGGTCGATCCGGTCGCCATGGCGTTTGACGAGCACGGTCGACTGTATGTGGTCGAGATGATCGGCTACTCGGAACACCGCGATGATCGGCTTGGCCGGGTTCGATTGCTCGAGGATGAAAACGGGGACGGGCAGTTTGATCGATCAACCGTTTTTGCGGACAAACTCGCATGGCCAACTGCGGTGGCGTGTTTTGACGGTGGCGTGTTTGTCGGGGCGACGCCGGACATCCTTTACCTGAAGGACACCGACGGCAATCGAAAAGCGGACGAACGCAAAGTGGCGTTGACTGGTTTTGGGGAGGGCGTGAAGCGGCTCAACATGCAGTCTTTAATGAACAGCTTTCGCTGGGGTCTGGACAACCGCATTCACGGCTCGGCCAGCGGCACACCGGGAAAGGTTCACGTCCCGTCCCGTCCCGAGTTGGGAACCGTCTCGTTCGCGAGGTCTGATTTTTCATTCGCCCCCCGGACGCTTGAGTTCAGACTGGAAAGCGGCGGGGCGCAGCACGGGATGGACTTTGATGCAATTGGACGAAAGTTCGTCTGCAGCAACAGTCGTCACATTCAACAGGTGATGCACGAGCAGCGTTATGTGGGGATCAATCCGTTTTTCATCCCGACGTCACCCCTGCACGGCATCGCTGTCGATGGGGCGGCGGCACCGGTGTTTCGCCGCAGCCCGGATGAGGCGTGGCGGGTTATTCGCACGCGCTGGCGTGTGGATGGAAAAGTGGGAGGCCCGATCGAAGGTGGTGGACGCCCGTCCGGGTACTTCACTGCGGCCACCGGCATCACGATTTACGACGGTCACGTCTGGCCGCAGGATTTTTCCGGGGACGCCTTTATCGCGGACTGCGGGAGCAATCTCGTTCATCGGAAAAAACTTCAACCCGCCGGGGTCAGCTTCATGGCGCGGAGACCAGAGGATGAGCGGGACCGGGAATTCCTCGCCTCGACGGATAATTGGTTCCGCCCGGTGCAGATGGAGGTCGGCCCGGACGGCGCGTTGTACATCGCCGACATGTACCGCGAAGTGATCGAGCACCCGTGGTCATTGCCTCGGGGGATCAAGCAGAACATCGACCTCGACAGCGGCAATGACCGGGGACGGATTTACCGCATCGTGCCCGATATTTTTGTGCAGCCGGCTATTTCAACGCTTGGCCAAGCGACTGGTGCCGAGTTGGTTGCGACTTTGGATCACCCGAACGGCTGGCATCGCAGCACAGCGGCTCGCCTGTTGTTTGAGCGACAAAACCAGGTGGCCGTTGCACCACTGCGCCGCTTGGCCAAACGCGGGAAAACCGACCTTGGCCGAATGCACGCATTGCACGCGTTGGCCGGACTGAATGCGTTGGTGTTTGAAGACGTGACGGCAGCGATGGTGGATGGCTCCCCAGTTGTTCGGGGTCACGGCGTGCGCTTGGCTGAACAGTTTTTACCGAAGCGAAAGGCAGGGATTGCCGGTCAGCTTTCGGAAGATTCTCCGCTCGCCCTCCATCTAATTCGACTGGCGGGGACGCGGGATTTTTTTGTTCAGAACCAGTTGGCGTGGACGCTTGGCTTGGTGGATTTTTCAGGCAAGACAGATGTGTTGCACTCGATCTATCGTCAGTCAGGCACGGACTATTGGCAGCTCCCCGGGTTGTTCAATGCAACGACCGAACAGCATGGGCAACTGATCACTGCGTTGGAGGCTGATGCGGCGCTGAAGGCCAACCCGTACAGGGGAATGATCCTGCAAAATCTCCACGCGATGAAAGAGGGTCGGTTGGCCAGGTTTGTTGCCCCGAAAAAACGGTCGGCCAGCGTGCTGCCAATTTTTAAGCCAAGTGGGATCGTCAACCCGGATCGGGCGAAGGTGGTGGAGCAGTTTCGTCCTGCCTTGGCCAAGCGCGGGAAAGCTGAGCTTGGGCGGAAGATTTTTGAGCAACGTTGCGGGGCGTGCCATCAACTCGGTGGAGTGGGGCAGTCCATCGGCCCCGACCTGAGGGCGTCGAGGTCAAACGGTGCGGAGCAAATGCTCATTCATTTGATCGACCCCAACCGGGAGGTCGCGGCGCAGTACGTCCTGCATGAGGTTCGCACTGCAAAAGGGAGGGAGACGATCGTCGGCAGCATCCGGTTTATGAATGACGCGGTCATTCAAGTGGGATTGCCGGATGGATCCGAGCGGCAGTTGCTTCGTTCAGAGGGGGATGAAGTGAAATCCATCGGACGATCTTTGATGCCGGAAGGCCTGGAGGCGGGCTTGAGCGTGGTGCAAATGGCGGATCTCCTCGCTTGGCTGCTGGAGGCGGAGTAGTGAATGCAAAAAGGCAGCGCCGTGAAGGCGCTGCCCAGTTGTTGCACGAGAGCCGGTTATCTTCGAATGTGAAGGCCGGGTTCCCTAGGTTTT
>Ga0163179_10003162_pt1 | contig 11268 bp, 6 predicted proteins | sample AtlANTMetagenome_FD_109643 | JGI IMG/M metagenome (GOLD analysis project Ga0163179, IMG submission 109643) | Marine eukaryotic phytoplankton communities from the Atlantic Ocean - Atlantic ANT 2 Metagenome | ecosystem: Environmental > Aquatic > Marine > Oceanic | place: North Atlantic Ocean... | reverse complement strand
CAATCGACCGCGAGCACGACATCGACCTCGAACTGATCGAGGCATTTGTCCAGCGAAACAGGGCTGAGCCCGTAGCCATCGTCAAATCGGCCGGGAAGATACGGCTGCGCTTTCCAGCCGAGACCGGTCAACACCTCCACCAGCAGGGCGGTGGAGCTGATGCCGTCCACGTCGTAGTCGCCATAAATCAACAACCGCTCGTTGTTACTGCGTGCCTTCCAAAGCCGCTCGATGGCGGCTTCCATGTTTGGAATAAGAAACGGGTCGGCCAACAGCTTGAGCCTGGGGTTCAGGAACTCGCTGACTTCCGCCTTGTTGGCAACACCCCGGTTGACGAGACATTGCGCCAGTAGCGGCGACAGCGGCAGCTCTCGAATGAGTTGGCCGGTTAACAGCGGTTGTGAAGGTGCGAGGCTCCAGCGATATTTCACGCCGGAATCCGGACCCTCCTCATTATCCGGTTCAGTTTGTTAGTTTTGTTGTTCATACACTGAAAATCGTTCACTCGCGCTTGGCCAAGCGCTTGGATTTATTGTCCATCGGCATTCGTCCCGGTCTCTTCCGGTTCCTTTTTCGATGCCAACAGCGAGGCGACGATGGACAGGCCAAGGATCGCTCCGACGATGATGAGTACCATGTCGTGGTTCTCGCTAAAATTAAGCCAACCGGGCCGGCCCTCCCACAGGACGATCAACATCTTGAACCCGATGAAGACCAGCACCAGTGCCAACCCGTATTTCAGGTAGCAAAAATGACGGAGGAGGCCAACCAAGACAAAGTAGAGCGACCTGAGGCCTAAAATTGCAAACACATTCGACGTAAAAACGATGAATGCCTCGGTGGTGATCCCGAAAATGGCCGGGATTGAATCGACTGCAAAGATCAGGTCAGTGGTCTCAACCATGATCAGGCAGAGTGCCAGCGGAGTCAGCGCCCGGCGACCATCCAGTTCCGTAAAAAACTTCTGACCGTCAAATTGGGTGGATACCGGGTAAAACTTGCGGGCCAGACGGATGGCGAAGTTTTTTTCCGGTTCGACCTCTTCGTCGCCGGCGAAGAGCATCTTGATGCCGGTGATCAGCAAGAACGCACCGAATAGGTAGAGGATCCAGTGGAATTGATGAATCAGACTGGCGCCCAGGAGAATCATCGCCGCACGCATTATCAGCGCGCCGAGGATGCCCCAGAACAGAACGCGGTGCTGAAACTCCGCCGGCACGCGGAAAAAGGAAAAGATCAGGGCAATGACAAACACGTTGTCCATCGACAGGGACAACTCGACCACGTAGCCGGTGATGAACAGCTTGGTGTGATCACCGGTCCACTGCTCGCCGACCATCGCCGGGGCGATCCAAAATGCGAACGCCATGGACATGGAAAACCAGATGGACGTCCACATCAGCGCCTCGCCGAAACCAACGGCGTGGGGTTTGCGATGAAACACACCGAGGTCCAGCGCCAGGAAAATCAGCACTGCTCCGATGAACCAGGCCCAGTAAACGGGGCCGATGCTCAAGGCGGCTTCCGTTGCTGCTGCTGCTTCCGTGCTGGCGGCGAGTATCATGTGTTTTCAGCGTATGGCCCGGCGGTGTTTACACAGGCGGCGGACAAAAAGAAAGCCGCCAAGCGCTGGCTTGGCGGCTTTTCGGTAAATGGATTTTTACGCCTCGGAGGTGGAAATGCTGTGCTGGGTAATCACCGTCTCGTCGGCGAGCTTTGGCTTTTCGCCCTTGTTCCGCCACAGGACCAGCGACCCGGCGATGAAGATACTGGAGAATGTACCGGTCAGCACACCCGCCAGCAGCACGAAGGCGAATTCGTTGATCGCTCCACCACCGAAGAAGAATAGCGAACCGGCCGCCAGCAGGGTGGTCCCGGAGGTAATGATCGTCCGGCTGAGTGTTTTGCTAATGGCTACGTTCATGATTTCGGTGAAGGTACCCGGCAGGCCAAGTTTCAAATCTTCACGGATGCGGTCGAAAATCACGATGGTATCGTTGATTGAGAAACCGATGATTGTTAGAAGAGCTGCCATCACGGGCGAACTCAGTTCGCCTCCCCAGAGAAAAAAGATACCCATCGTCATGAGGATATCGTGAAGGATGGCAAGTATCGCCCCCAGCGCGAACGAGAATTCGTAGCGGAATGTTACGTACACAAGGATCGCAAACAGCGCGATGAGCAGCGACTTGATCGCGCTCTTCAAAATATCCTGGCTGATACTGGCGCCAGTTCGGAGTTGGCTGACTTTCTTGAAATTTTCGTCTCCAACGAACGATTTGGTTAAAACCGCCTCAGCTTCGCCGCCTTTTCCAAACGGTACCGTGACTTGAAGTCGCTCGCGGCTGCCACCGCCTGACTGATACTGGATCATGTTGTCACTGAGGCCCGCTTGGTCAAGTGCATCACGCAGAACGGCGTTAGCTTTCTTTTTGCCTTCGGTAAACTCAAAAGTAATGCGATCACCGCCCCTGAAGTCAATGCCAAGCGCGTCTTTACCTTGTGAGAAGCCAAAAGCGATGCCCACGATAACCAAAGCCCAAGAGATGCCGAAGGCGATCTTGGCAAAATTCATGAAGTTGATCTTAGGCTGTTGAAGTAGGTGCAAGCCCTGATCTGCGCCAAAGTTGCGGAATAGGTCGAACACCAGGCGAGTCACCACCAGCGCGGTGAACATGCTGGCGCAGATGCCCACGGTGAGCGTGACACCGAAGCCCTTCACCGGGCCGGTGCCCATGATCATCAGGATCACCGAGACGATGAGCGTGGTCAGGTTGGCGTCGATGATCGTGCCGAACGCCCGCGCGTAGCCGGTTTCCACCGCTCCCTGGATGCCTTTGCCAGCCTTGAGTTCCTCGCGGATACGCTCGAAAATCAGCACGTTCGCGTCGATCGCCATGCCGATGGTCAACACAATACCGGCGATGCCCGGCAGGGTGAGGGCGGCGTTGAGGTAGCACATGACGCCCATCAGAATGAACAGGTTGAGTACCAGCGCGAAGTTGGCCACCGCACCGGCGAACCAATAGTAAATCAGCATGAAGATCGCCACCGCGATCACACCGTAAATGGCGGCCTTGGTTCCACTCTGCACCGAGTCCGCGCCGAGGGTGGGTTCCACGCTCATTTCCTCGACGATTTCCAGGGGCGCCTTGAGCGGGTTAAGCAGGGCGTTGGCGATGGTCGCGGCTTCCTGCATGGTGAAATCGCCGGTGATCTGGCCGTTACTGGTGATCTGTTCCTGCAAAACTGGGGCGGACATGAGCTGACCATCGAGGATGATGGCCATTTGCCGCCCGACGTTGGCCCCGCTAAGGCTGCCCATAGCGACTCCGCCTTCGCTATTGAATGAAAATAGAATTAGTGCATTCGAAGTCAGCGGATCCCGGGAAGGGGAGGCGTTCACGATTTGCTCCCCCCTGAGGCCGTATTGGTTCTGCGTTTCAACGAGAAGTTCCTCGGTACGTTCGATTCCCTGCGCGTCTGTCCTTGTCTCGGTGTATTTCTTGTATCCCGGCGGGGTAACACCGTTTGCAATCAAGGCCATTGAGTTGGTGTGAACGAGGCCAAACTCAAGGAACGCGGCCTGTGTGACCAGTTGGCGGGCCTTGGCCTGATTGGCCGCAGAAAGGCCGGGCAACTGGATCATGACCTTATCCTCACCCATCGGCCGTATGTCCGGCTCGACCACGCCGCTAAACTCATCGTCCACACGGCGTCGCAGCACTTCCACCGCCTGGGACAGGGCACCCTCCTGCTCGACCCTATTGGTGGAGTTCATTTGCATCTCGACGAGGAAGGAGGAACCGCCCTGCAAATCGAGGCCGAACTGGATTTGACCGGAGGAATCCCGCTGCAGCTTCTGCATGATCAGGTTGTTCATCTCCTCGGTCGTCTTCTTGCCGCTGAACTTGTAGTCGAAGTGATCGGACAGCGCGACGCCTGACTCAACGACCGCCGACATGAGCGCGCCGTACTCGTTTTTCTCCGACTCGGATTGAGCCAAAAAATTGGTTTGAGCCGTTTCGGCGATCTCGGTGACGACGACTTTGTTTGTCGACTCAGAGGTAAATCGGTCCAACAAACGCCCAGGCTTGTCCTGAAGTGGGGTCATCTCGTACCACGCCCAGCCGAGCACCAAGAGCAGGAAGAGGAACCGGTTAAGATTATTGCGTTTCACGGTTTTTAACTATTTGTTTTCTTTTAAATCGCCACGGTCTGTGATGACGCGTTCCACCGCGTCTTTGTTGACCTCAAATTTGCTTTCGAGAGACCGGATGGTGAGGGTGTCGTTCTTCACCGACTGGACGGAGCCCACGATGCCGCCGCGGGTGACCACCGAATCCCCGTTTTTCAGTGCTTCCACCATTTTTTTACGTTCCTTCTCCCGCTTGGTTTGGGGGCGGATGAGGAGGAAATAAAAGAGGACCATCATCAGCACCATTGGTAAGAGCATGCCGCCGATTCCGGGGGCATTCTGGGGTGCGGTCTGAGGTGCGGCTTGGGCCAGTATCGTCAATTGATCGGGGTTGAGTATCATTTTGGCTCCCAACAAAAGGGCGGAAACCATAGTGGCCAGCAAGTCGATTGCAAGCGTTTATTGGGGGTATTTTGCGTTTTGACGCTTGGCCAAGCGCTTGGCTCAGAACGGGTTCCCGGGTTGAGTTGGCTTGAATTTATGGCCTGTTTTTGTAGTCTTCGGGGCTTCGTTCATGAGCTTTTTTCAACGATTATTGCAGGGCACAGCAGCAATTGGCCTGGGAATGTCCGCTTGGCCAAGCGGCTTGGCGGCGGTTGAGCCCGGGGGAATCGAGTTCTTCGAGAACCACATTCGGCCGGTTTTGGTTCAAAACTGCTACAAATGCCACAGCGAAGAGGCAGGTAAGGCCAAGGGCGAACTGTTACTCGACACCCGTGAGGGGCTGCTCAAGGGCGGCGAAGCCGGCCCGACGATCGTCCCCGGCGATCCCAAGGCGAGTTTGCTGCTTAAGGTGGTTTCCTACGAGAATGAAGACCTGCAGATGCCGCCCAAGAACAAATTGCCGGATGACGCTATCGCGAAATTGACCAAATGGATCGAGATGGGCGCACCGGACCCCCGTGATGGGAAGTCCGCTGAAATTTCTGACAAAGGTGAATTCGACATCGCCAAGCGTAAGGCCGAGCACTGGGCTTGGCAGTCGGTGCCTCGAGACGTCCAGCCTCCGGCACTCGATGCAGACGCCGGCTGGCCCCGGACCTCGATCGACCAATTTGTCCTCGCCCGTTTGCAACAGGCCAAGCTTTCCCCCAGTGGACCGGCGTCGCGCCAGACGATGATCCGCCGACTGTACTTTGACCTCACTGGCCTGCCGCCCACGCCGGCGGAAGTCGAGGCGTTCGTTTCTGACACTTCGCCGATCGCCTACGAAAACCTCGTCGAGCGGCTGTTGGCGTCGCCGCATTTTGGCGAACGCTGGGGCCAGCACTGGCTCGACCTCGTGCGGTTTGCCGAGACGCGCGGGCACGAGGCGGATTACCCCATCCCACAGGCCTATCGCTACCGCAACTACGTCGTACGCGCCCTCAACGCCGACGTGCCGTACAATGACTTTGTCGTGGAACACGTCGCCGGGGACATGGTCAAGCAGCCGCGCCTTGACCCAGCCACCCGCGAGAATGAATCGGCGAAGGGGGCGGGATTTTGGCATCTCGGCGAGGCGACCCATTCGCCGGTGGACATTCGTGGCGATGAGTGCAACCGCGTGCACAACCAGATCGACGTTTACTCCAAGGCATTCCTAGGCCTGACGATGGGCTGCGCGCGTTGCCACGATCATAAATTCGACGCCATCTCGACGGCAGACTACTACGCCTTCGCCGGTTACCTGCAGAGTTCCGGTTATCATTTGAAAGATGTCGCCGACCCGGTCGCGCAGGACAGTGCCCACAAAAAACTGGCCAAGCTCCGTGCCGAAAATGAGACCCGGCTCGTGACCGAGTACGCCGCCACGGTGAAAACCCGCGTGAGCCGCATTGGCGACTACCTCCCGGTGGCTGCGAAGATATTGAACGAAATCCCGACTGGCGAAGACGCGCCCAAGCCGGCCGATTACATCGCTTCGCATCCCACGGTGAAGGCCGTTGCCGAGGCGGCCAAGTTGAACACTGACAAACTCGCGGCCTGGGTGGCCTACTTTGACAAGGCGCGGGGCAGCGTGGCCGATCCTCTTCACGGCATCGTCAAGGTGGCGCTCGGCCAGTCGCGCGGCGATTCGTTGGCCGCAATGCGCAAACTTGAGGCAGACACCACCGCGCAGGCCAAGTCGGTCAAGATCATCGAGACGGTTGAAGAGGGCGAACGTAACTACGTCAAAAGCGAACGAGACTGGCGCGCCGAGGACATGGTCGCCGACTATCGCCGTGAACAGGACAGCGGCGAGTGGTTTACCGGCGGCAAACAGTTCGGCGCCGGGCCGATGAAAGCCGGATCACCTGTTTTTGGAAACGACCCGAAACGGCCGATCATGGAATTCAACGAAAACGGGGCGGCGCGAAACGACGAGTTGAGCACCCGATTTTCCGGGCTGATCCGCACGCGCACGTTTGGCGTCAACGGAGACATGCTTTGGTACCGCTATAAGGGCAAGGCAGACGTGTTCATGGCGGTGAACTCACACCGGCAGGTCGCTGGGCCGCTGCACGGGATCGTCCGCCAAAAACTCGACAGCAAGGGCGACGAGTGGAAGTGGCACGGGCATCGCGTGCGCGACTACATCGGCTTCCGGGTACACGTGGAGTTCACGCCGCGCGGCGACTTTGCGCTCGAGCGGGTGCAGTTCGGCGGGAGCGAACCGCCGGTGATCCGCCCGGTGAACTCGCGCTTGGCCAAGCTGCTGGAGAGCGACACCGGCTTGGCCAAGGGCTTGGCCGACGTGTTTGTTTCCGCTGCAACCGACCTGGCGGGCGGCAAGGCCGGTCGCGAAACGGCGCAGTTGCTCAACTGGGTGATTCGCCACGACAATTTATTGGAACGCCCGGCCGACCTTGGCCAGGCGGCGGCTGGTTTTGCGGCATACCAAAAGCAGCGATCGGATATTGAAAAGAGCATCCCGGGTGCCTCGTGGGCGCTGACACTGCTCGATGGCAGTGGCGAGGATGAACCAATTTTGGTGCGAGGCAATCACAAGTCACCGGAGACGAAACTGGTGCCGCGATCGTTTCTGGAGGCCTTGGCCAAGCGCGAGGCGCCCAGCCGCGGGAGTGGCCGGATGGCTTTGGCCAGGCGCATGGTCGACCCTGCCAACCCGTTCGTCTCCCGCGTGGTGGTGAACCGTGTCTGGCATCATCTGTTTGGGCGCGGCATCGTCGAGACGGTCGACAACCTCGGCGCCACCGGCAAGGCGCCCACGCATCCGAATCTGCTCGATTTTCTCGCCTCGCAACTCATGGACCGCGACTGGTCGTTGAAGGACATGATTCGACAGGTGGTCCTCTCCAGTACGTACCGGCAATCGAGCAAGCCAAACATGGCCAGCGCGAAGGTTGACCCGAACAACTACCTGCTGCATCGGATGCCGATCCGTCGGCTGCAGGGCGAGGTGATCCGCGACCGGTTGCTCGCCGTGTCCGGCCGCATCGACAAGCGGCAGTTCGGCAAAGGGCCGATGGTGCATATCACGCCGTTCATGCGGAATAACCGCAGCCCCGGCGGCAGCGGCCCGATGGATGGCGACGGACGCCGGAGCATTTACGTTGAGGTGCGCCGCAACCACCTCGAGCCGATGCTGATGGCGTTCGACAAACCGACGCCGTTCTCAACCATCGGCAAGCGGGTGGTGTCCAACTCGCCGGCGCAGCCGTTGATCATGTTGAACAATCCGTTCGTGCACGCGCAGGCATCGATCTGGGCCGACGCACTTTTGAACTCCGGCACATCTGCCACCGGTGAACTGGTGAACCTCGCTTACCAGCAGGCGTTCGGGCGCGACCCGGAACCGTGGGAGGCCGAGGCGGCGGTGGGCTTCATCGAAGCCCAGAAAAAAGAGACCGGCAACGACTCTCTCAAACAACCCCTGATAGACCTCTGCCACACACTGTTCAACGTGAAAGAGTTCGTGTTCGTCAACTGACCTGATTCTAAAACGAAATGAAATTGCAAAGTAAAGGATGCCAGAACTTCATGCCGCGGCCGATGAGCCGGCGGGAGATGCTGGGGCGTTGTGCCACCGGGTTTGGCGCGGTGGCGTTGAGCAGTTTGCTCGCCGACCCGGCCTACGGTAAGGCCAAGTCCCCGTTCGCGCCGCGTAAGCCGCATCACGACGCCAAGGCCAAGAGCGTCATTTTTCTCTACATGGACGGCGGTGTGTCGCAGGTCGATTCGTTCGATTACAAGCCGCGTCTCGAGAAGGACAACGGCAAGCCGTTCTCCGCGAAGATCAACCCGACGCAGTTTGACAACATCGGCAAGACGCTGAAGTCGCCGTGGAATTTCAAACAGTACGGTCAGTCCGGGCTGAATGTGAGTGACCTGTTCCCGCACGTCGGCGAGATGGCGGATGAGCTGTGCGTGGTGCGCTCGATGACTTCCAAGTTTTCCGAGCACAACAGTGCGAATTTTTTCCTGCACACCGGATTTGGTGTGCAGGGCCGCCCGAGCATGGGCGCGTGGATGAGCTACGGGCTGGGCACCGAGGCAACGGATCTGCCTGGCTTTGTTGTGCTCAACGGCGGCCTGATTCCATCCGGCGGCTGGGACAATTTTGGCAACGGCTTCCTGCCGGCCAGTCATCAGGCAACGGTGTTCAAGACCGGCAAGGAACCGCTTGCGGACATTCGCCCGCGCGAAAGCCGGCCGGGCGTTCAGCAGGCCAAGCTGGGATTGCTGAATAAACTCGATCAGGGCGTGCTCAATCGGCTGGGTAAGGTGGACGAGCTCGAGTCGGCCATCGCGAATTACGAGATGGCCTACCGCATGCAGGCGGCCGTGCCGGAGTTGATCGATGTCAAGGGCGAGACCGAGGCAACGCGTAAACTTTATGGGCTCGACTCCAAGTACGACCCGACGCGCACGTTCGGCATGCAGTGTCTCATCGCCCGCCGATTGGTGGAGAAGGGCGTGCGCTTCATCGAGTTGACCTGCCCGCGGATCAGCGGCAACGACCGCTGGGACGCCCACGGTGGCCTGAAGAAAAATCACGGCGACAACTCCCGCGCAACCGACCAGCCGATTGCCGGGCTGCTGCGCGACTTGAAATCTCGCGGCATGCTGAAGGACACGCTTGTTGTGTGGTCCGGTGAGTTTGGCCGCACGCCGTTCGCGCAGGGCAGCAATGGCCGCGATCACAACCCGTTTGGCTTCACCATTTGGATGGCCGGCGGCGGGGCCAAGCCCGGCATCACCTACGGTGCGACTGACGAGTTCGGCTACCGGGCGGTGGAGAACAAGCTCGATATCCACGACATGCACGCCACGATGCTGCATCTGCTCGGGATGGATCACAAAAAGATGACCTACTTCTTCGACGGGCGCGACATGCGCCTGACCGATGTCCATGGTCACGTGGCGCACGACCTGATCGCGTAGTCGGGGATCATGTCGGGGGTGTCCATCGTCATCGTTGCGGCCGGTCGCGGTTCGCGGATGGGGCAGGGTGACAAGCTGTTCATGGAGGTTGCCGGCCTGCCACTGGTCGGCCACACGTGGCGGCGCTTCGACCGATTTGCCGAGACGGCAGAGATCGTCATCGTCACCCGCGAGGAATCCCGTTCACTTTTTGAAAACTTGGCCAAGCGCATTGCTGCGGCCAAATCATGGTGCATTGTCGAGGGGGGGGCGGAGCGGCAGGACTCAGTTTGGAACGGCGTGAACGCCACCGACAAAGCGTCCGCCGTGGTGGCTATTCAGGACGGCGCTAGGCCGTGCACGCCGCTTGGCTCGCTTGGCCAAGCGATCGACGCCGCCCGGGAAATGGGGGCGGCGGTACTCGCCAAGCGCGTGTCCGACACGCTCAAGCGCGGCGATGTTCAGGCGCAGATTCTCGGGACGGTGGATCGCGAAAACCTGTGGGCGGTGCAGACGCCGCAGGTGTTTCGGCGGGAGGTCATTTTGGCCGCCTTGGCCAAGGTGCGCAACGAGGGGCTGGCGATCACCGACGACACCGCCGCGTGTGAGGCGCTTGGCCAAGCGGTAAAATTGATCGAGTGCGACCGCCCCAACCCAAAGGCCACCACGCCGGATGACCTGCCGTTCATCGAGTCGCTGCTCGCCGCCGAGGCGGCGGGGGAAGGTTAACTCCCCGCGCCGATCAGCTTGATCAATGCGGCGTCCTTCTCAGGGCCGGACTGAAAATCCAGTGCGCGAATGTAGCGAGGCTTCTCCTCGTCCTTGGTTTTCTTGTTGAGGAGAATCTTGACCAGCAGGTCGGAGGTTTTGCTGGAGCGCGAACGCCAGATGATGTCGCGGCCGGCCGGGGTGTCCCAGTCGCTGCCGATGGCCTCAAGCCAGGCGCCGAAGAATTTGTCCTGCTGCTTGTCGAGCGCAAGGCCAAGCGCCTCGAGGTACCAGCGGTCTTTGCCGTCATGCTGCTGCGCGAGCTTGGTCCAGAGCGCCGGGGCTTCCGGTGACTCGTTGTGGCGCAGCGCGATGGCGCAGGCGCGGCGAACGCCGGCGTCCTTGTCGTTGACCATCTTTTTCACGAACGGAATCACGTCGAGCCCGCGCTCGCGGGCGATGCGAATGCCGGTGATGCGGATGTCCGGGTTATTGTCCTTCAACGCAAGGTTGATGTATTTCTTCTCGGCACCCTTGATGCGGGCAAGCAGGTGGAGGGCGCGGGCGCGAATGCGTTGGTCGTCACTTTTCCAAAGCTCAAGCAGTGTGCCCTCGGCCTTGGCGCCGACCTTGTGGAGTTGCTGCCATGCGACGTAGCGCTCGGACATGTTTGGCGAGGAAAGCATCGAGCTGGCGGTACGGTTCTTCGCAATCTTGTACGCCTTGGATTTGCCCTTCGGCGTGAGGCGGTAGATGCGGCCGGTCATCTGGCCCTTTTTGTGGTCGGTCATGTGGTGGCCGCCCACGTGGCCGTCATGCCAGTCGGCAACGAACACCGAGCCGTCGGGGGCGGTGCAGACGTCGGACGGGCGGTACCACGGATCCTTGCTCGTGAGCATGTTGACCGTCTCGCCGGTGTAGCCGGCACCGCTGCGCTTGACTGGGTAGGCGCGCACCACGCGCGGGCCGGCGTCGCAGTGCATCATTTGCCCCTGAAAAACGGACGACAGCAGTTT
>Ga0163179_10003160_pt1 | contig 11272 bp, 9 predicted proteins | sample AtlANTMetagenome_FD_109643 | JGI IMG/M metagenome (GOLD analysis project Ga0163179, IMG submission 109643) | Marine eukaryotic phytoplankton communities from the Atlantic Ocean - Atlantic ANT 2 Metagenome | ecosystem: Environmental > Aquatic > Marine > Oceanic | place: North Atlantic Ocean... | reverse complement strand
TTCCCTCCATGGATGCCCTCGGTGAGAAGTCGTAATCCCGGGGGTCTTTCATCAGGACATCGACATCGACGACTAGCTTCTCTCGAATCGAGACCTTCTTGATTTTAATCGTCTTGACCATGACTGCGCCACATAAGACGAGTTCAAAGCACTTCGCACTATGAGATGTACCTCATGTGCCTACTTCACTGAGTCTGAGAACGAATACTACGACCCTGACTGACAGGTCCCAGTCATTCCCTTGGTCCGGGTCGATACCGTCCACTGGCAGATCGGGGTCGCACTGGTCTGCCGTGATCGTCCACTCCCATGTTCCTTGCCCGAACCTCTCTCCAGCCTCGTTCAGGAGAATCTCTTCCAGGGAGGTCTTTGAGTCTGATGTAATCGTGTAGCCGCTTTCTGGATAGGAGTTCATCTCCCCTTTGTCAATAGATGCTGATGAGTTCAGAGTGACATTGTCCTGCTGGGTGGAGGAGAATGAGTTCCATCCGGACTGCATATCTATCGATAGTGTGAAGTTGTCCTCGGGCCACATTATCGGCAGGATATCCCTGGCCAGAGTGAGTGTTGCATTTACCTGCATAACCCTCGCTCCCATGCCAGGCTCGTGATCTATTGTGAAAGACTGGCCCTGCTCCAAGTAGCCAGACCACTCGAAGTCGAGTATCTTCTCTTCCCATACAACGTTGAAGGTCCGAGACGTGACCATCAGTGACCAAATCAGGGTAGAGGTGGCGCCCTTGTCGTCTACAACGGTGATGGAACCAGATCTGTTTCCTGATTCCTCTATCGTGAGTTCAGCTATTGGGGAGACAGAATCAGCATCGTTTGAAGGGATTCCGTCGTTATTGGAATCTGACATTATGTTGAAGTCCCAAATGAACTCCATACTGGCACCTTCGGGATCGAATGAATCACTGGCATCTAATATCGCTGTGTCTCCTGCCCTAATGTAGCCTGGAATTTCGAGGACCACCGTGGGGGCGGAGTTAACGAATACAGAAACTGATGCCCTGTCAGTCTCACCAGCATCGTTTAGGACGGTTACTCTGACATCATGGTAGCCTGGACTGATGAATGTGTGGCTAGCGACCCCTTGTTTGGTTGTCTTCTGGTTTCCATCTCCGAAATCCCACTGATACTCTTCGACAATTGTTGGGTTTGGTGTGGATGATTCCCTAGCGTCGAAATTAATCGTTTCACCCGCATTAATCTCTGTCTGGTCTGCATTTATCTCTGCATTTGGAGCGGAGTTTCCTATTCCGGAACAACCTGCTAAGGACGTAACTAGAATCATCGCTACTATTGCGAAAGTGGGGTGGGTTGAGCCCGTCACGGTACCCTTGCATGGACTTCTACTCATATGGCTGTTGGGTGCTTCGATGCGAAGTGCGCGATTGAGAGGGTTCATGGGAGGAGCGGTAGGGCGCATGTTTGTGTCAGGAATGTTTGAGGGCATGAGGGTCCTTGGATTCGACTTGGAGACAACGGGATTTGACTCGAGGTCGGAGCGAATCGTAGAGTTCGCGCTCGTTGGTAGTGATGTGGATGGCAGCCACATGAACGTCCAGTCATTGGTTAATCCTGGGAGGAGGATACCCTCGAATGCGACAGCGGTGCATGGGATCACTAATTCGGATGTTAGAGAGTCGGGTTCTTTCGATAGACACTTCGGGGAGCTGTCTAGGGCAATATCGGATTCTGTGATAGTGGGCCATAACGTGTTGGATTTTGATTGGAGATTTCTGGAGATGGAATGTTTGAGGGCTGGTGTAGAGACTCCGATTCCTAGGGCAATAGTGGACACCTTGGTTATTTCTAGACGGTTGAAGATTCCAGGGAGGCACAGACTAGGCGATCTTTGTCAGAAATTTGGGATTCCGCTAGAAGGGGCGCACAGGGCCGGGGCCGATGCCAGTGCAACTCTCCTTCTTCTGTGGAGGATAATGCAGAGCTATCCAGAAAAATTCGAAGGGACCTTGGATGAATGCCTGGACTCATTCTCTAATTGACTTCAGAAGAGGGGTCCAAGGGAGGACCTCTGACCAATCGCCCAGATGCATTACCTTGCCGTCGGCCTTGGCACTTCCAATGAAGATGGGGCCTTCGTGATTCGAGTCACACAGTTCTCTCATGTGGGTAAGTGCCTGATCCCTCAGCAAGGCTCCAAACTTCTGCTCTGACCTTCCGACCTCACCATCATCGCCGAGAGGAGGGGCTCTCTCGAAAAGTGCGGCGCCTGATTGGGGATCGAACCTCAATAGGTTGACCACTTCATCTCTGAAAACACCGCCCGGCGGCAGTGTGCCATCTCTACGTGCAGCCCACCAAGTGGGGCACCATGCTTTCCATTCGCAAAATCCACATGATTGGCTGTCTGGTGTTCCCTCGAGTGGTGTTTCGCTATGCCTCATTCCCTCCCATGCAGTCATGGCGTCATCCAAAACCGACGGTCCGTCCGCCCTATGGACGGTCTGATTCGCGGAATACCATCCTTCTGCATGAAGGGGCGGGTGTCCGGGATTGTTTTGCTTTAGGAGGTCCCTGTAAAACCTCAATTGGCGACTGACCTTTTCGTTTAGGTCTATTTTTGGTGGCTTCCCTGTTTTGAGATCAGCCACTATCCACCCCAAGGAATTGCCTTCTTCATCCAAATCGGCGACTAATAGATCCAGCCTCCCCATGAGGCGACCGCATTCGGAAACAAGCGTCCCCTCATTAGCGAGGACCATCGACTGGACCTCCCTCCACATCCCCACTGATACTTCTGAAAGTGCGGTCTTTTCCATCCTAGACTTTGAAAATAGGATGTTTAGCGCCCCGACTAATCCGTCATGTGCCTTTGTTATCATCTCGTCTTTCCATCGAGGATGACGTGGCGTATCGAGGAAAGTTGCCTTCTCCAACGCCCAATGGCGATCTAGTATCGCCTTGGCGGTTGGTGGTAACCATCCAATTTCTGACTCTTCCCTGTCGGAGATATCCAAGTTGCATATGTCTTCCACGGAGTTGTGTACAGCCGTACCCATGGCCGCTGGCATGCTAGCCTTTCTTGGCAGCCTCTGCCTAGATAGCCAGTACTTTCGAGGGCATTCTTCGTATCTGCTCCATGAAGATGGGGACAGTTGGTGAGCGACGAAATTATCTTCCATTTTTGGGTCCCCCGGTGCCTTCCTATGCTGTAGCGAGAGTGCCAAGTGTTAGAAGCACTTGCGCTCATTGGAGGCTATGAGCCCCGACCCTGTAATCGATATCGATGACGAAACTAATGCATCAGGCGCCCTGGTCATCAACTGCTTTCCTTCAGTTGGATTCGTCAGCAGCATAGTGGCACATTTCCTAGTGGACAAGTTAGGTTTAGAATTGATTGGGGGAGTGAGGCATCCGGGGCTCCCACCAGTCTGCTTAGTCCAAGACGGAATGCCCCTTCCTCCTATGCGATTCTATGGAGGGGAGCCGATTTGTACAGTGGATAGATGTGATAAGGTGATTCTGATTGCTTCAGAAATCCAAATTTCTCCCGAGTTGAAACTCCCAATTGCGAGCAAAATACTAGATTGGATGGGCGAGTCTGGGGCGAGTACTTCGATAATGATTGATTCGTATGCACATGGGGAGGGTCAGAAGCATTCGATCTTCGATGAGGATCAGTCGCCGGACTCCGTCGTTGGAATTGGGTCCACGGAAGCCGCCAAGGAAATTCTGAGTCAAATTGATGCCCCTCTGCTCAAACAGGGCGTAGTTGGTGGAATGACTGGCGTGATGCTTGGAGAGAGTAGGAGGAGGAGGGTTGATTCTCTAGCGATTCTAGCTGAGTCAGGTGGTGAGTTTGGAGGGGGTGGCATCCCCGATGCCCGGGCCGCTGCCAGAATTATTGAGTGCCTAGATGGGCTCCTTCCAGCCGTTCAACTTGACCCGGAGCCACTATTGGAAGAGGCTCAGAGGATTGAAGCGCAAATCAGGGAGATGATGGCCCTTAGCCTGAACTCAGAAAACGACGTGGTCAGTCCGCCAAGCACAATGTACGGATAGTCAGAACTCACCTAGAGTCGATTGCCTCTCTTCGGGCAGGTTCTCCAAGATTGCCCCTCCTAGGAGGCTATCTAGGTCCTCCTCGGATAGCACCCTCACCCCTAGCCTATTGGCCTTGTCGAGTTTTGAGCCTGCGGCCGAACCGGCCACTAGGTAGTCCAGCTTTCCCGAGACGGAAGATGAGATTTTGCCGCCCTTCGATTTTATGGACAGCGCTATCTCCTTCCTTGGCCTACTTAGTGTACCTGTGATGCAGAATGTTCTGCCTGAGAGGAGTCCTCCCTCCTCCCTAGCTTCCCCTTCCACTATCTCCAGCTGCGAGTAGAGGTCGAGGATGTCGGATTTTCTTTCTGCGACCCCGTCTAGAAGCAGCGCTGCTACGGTTTCCCCTATCCTTTCAATGGAAGTTAGCCTGTGTATTGATTGTTCTCTTTTTTCCAGCATTTCTATCAATTCTTCAAAGGTCCGAACCTCAGAACAAACGAGAGATGCGATTTCGGGGCCTATTCTAGGCAATCCGAGCGCAGAGATGAATTTGCTCAGGGTCATTGTTCGGCTGGACTTGAGCTCTTCCAGGATGTTTCTAGCAGATTTCTCGGCCATCCTCTCGAGGCCGAGGAGGTCTTTCTCGCTCAGCCTGTATAGGTCTGCAAGGTTTGAGACGAGGCCTGTTGAGCATAGCTGTTCTGCTAGCTTCTCCCCTATGCCGTCCATCTCCAGTTTTCTGCACCAATACAGGATGGCCCTCTCCAGCCTGGAAGGGCAATTCAGATTAGTGCACCTGATGAACGCTCCATCCTCAACCAGCATTGTTTTGCATCGAGGGCATTCGGTAGGCATTGCTACCTTTGTCCTTGGGGGGAGGGGGAGTTGGAAGGTCGTTCCATCTGAGTGCCTCCTTCCAGAGAGATCGGAATCTACGGCAGGCCCTAGGACTTCTACGATCTTTGGAATCACATCCCCCCTGCGTACCACCCTTACCTTGTCACCGATCATTAGCCCCAACCTTTCTACTTCACCTCGATTGTGGAGAGTCGTGCTCTCCACTGTAACTCCAGAGACTACCACTGGTGCGACTTTGGAGACGGGGGTTACGTTTCCGGTCCTACCGGTCTGCCACTCAACACCCATCAATACGGTTGTGGCTTCTTCGGGAGGGAATTTCCAAGCTAAGGCCCATCTGGGGTGATGCGCAGTTCTCCCCAATAGTGTTCTTTTGTCCAGTCTGTCAAGCTTGATTACAACTCCATCAAGCTCCCATGCCGCCTTGTCTCTCTGATCGGTCCACCTTCTGGTTACACGTAGTATTTCGTCCGCTGTTTCATGGTCGTCTTTACCCGAAATAACCTCATTTCCTGCAGCTTTTATCCCTATAGACTCCAGCCATTCTATGACTTCAGAGTCGAATGAGAAAGAAGGGGGCTCGGGACTGTCCGGATGTCTAGTGGATTCTGACGGGAACTCCAAGCCATAAGCCAGGAAAAGTAGGTCCTCTGCCCTTCCTTTTCCTGCATCAATGTGCTTCTGCCGCAGGGAGCCAGCGGCTAAGTTTCGGGGGTTCGGGGCGATCTCTGAATATTTGCTATTGAATATCTCCAGAGGCATCACCACCTCCCCACGAACATGACAATCTCCCTCCCATGATACTGCCTCCGGAACGTTTTGGATTCTACGAGCATTTGCTGTAACGTCCTCCCCCCTTGACCCGTTTCCTCGTGTAGCTGCTCGTACCAGCCTCCCTCTACGGTATTCCAGTGATAATGCAGAGCCGTCGAGCTTTGGCTGGCAGACGAACCTTCGACCATTTGCCGTTGTCTGAGAAACAAAATGTCTGACCTCTTCCTCTTTGCTGGCTTTGTCGAGGCTTCTCATGGGGAATTCGTGCTCAACCTTCACTGATCCGGGAGGGGGGTCGGAGCCTACTCTCGACAACTGCGGGTGATCGGGATCCAGCGATTTTAGCTGATTCCATATTTCATCGAATTCTGCATCACTGATCTCGGGTGAAGCTTCATTGTAGTAGAGATTCGAGTGTAACGCTATGAGCTTCGCTAGCTCTTCTACACGTGCCTGGTTCCCGGGGCCATCTGAGGACGCTCCCACCATGAATTTCGAGGAGGGGGTGCCCCCTTGAACCTGCGGTTTCAGCCCTTCAAACAAGGAGAAAATAGGTAAATTGGCCTCTGGATGGTCGAGTGGTGGGCCTGCCAGGATTTGAACCTGGGTCGCGCGACCCCCAGCCGCGAAGTATAGGCCAAGCTAACCTACAGGCCCCATTTGGGAACTGTGCGCACAAGTCGCACATCAAAGCCCTGTCGCTAGGGCTACTGCTCTCTTGGAATACTGAATGGAGCGACTTCGTCAATGAGTTCAACGTGCCCCAGGAACATTCTCCTGCAGCAGTACAGGGATAGCCCTGCATCGTCCATGGCCTTGTCAGGGTCTTCCCCTGCCTCAACAGCCTTCTTGTAACCCTCATATGCATGTGCGATAACCTTGCCACAGCTCCAACACCTTACTGGAATAATCATCCTTTTCACCTCACCTGTACGACTTCTGCCACTTCTTGCGGGCACCACGACCCATTTGATGCTTGGGTTCCTTTCTTCGAGGGTCATTTACAAGTAGGCTTCTGTCGAATCTGAGATACTCATCACGAAGTTCCTCGTCATCACCTTCGGCTCCACCGTTCCACTTCACCAGACCTCTGGCGATCGCGGTTCGGATTGCGTCGACTTGTCCCATCTGTCCGCCGCCTTCGACATTCACGATGACATCTACGTCACTGAGTCGGTTCATCGCCTCGGCGATCTGAACGGGTTCCAATGCCTTTCTCTGTGCGAGGCTGGGCCCCATGATGTGAATGGGCTCTCCGTTGACCCTGACAGTTCCCTTGCCCTTTCTTACTGTGGCTCTGGCAACTGCAGTCTTCCTCTTCCCACTGGTGTTAACTGCGACTTTCTTTGTCTTCTTCCTTGCCATATCACTCGGCCTCCCATCTTGTTGAGTCGACCCCTAGGGCTGAGCTTATTTCGCCCAATCGGACAAACTTGAGCGGAAGAGGCCTGTCGATCCCTGTAGTGTCGCCCCACGAGTGTCCGTCTGGTAGCTCGTCGCCACTTAGATTCGAGGGGGTTCCTATCATGACCCTTAGGTCCCTGAGTGAGTTCCTGCCGCTGCTATTCTTTTGGTAGGGGAGCATTCCTCTTACGGTCCTCTTCATAATCTGGTCTGGCATCCTTGGGAAGAATGGTCCCTTCCTCGCGTGATTAAGTTTGTACTTAGCCCTGTAGTCCCCTAGTACTCTCTGTCTTGGACCGGAGACTATTGCCTTCTCCGCATTCAGGATGATTACCCGCTGCTGACCGCCATTCTTTCGGGCCGTCAACATGGCGGAGGCAACATGGCTAGCTAGTCGTCCGAGGATCTTGTCACTAGCATCAAACACTAGAGTACTAGAATTATCCAAGGATCCTCACCTCCTTGCCCTCCGGATTCTCCTCCATCAATTCTCTGATGGTCAAGACGCGTCCTCCTGCGCCCTCAATCTTGGTCCTAGCTCCGGCACTGACACTGTATGCGGCGACGCTAGGCTTTCCCTCGACATCACCGCTTCCGAGGAGCTTGCCTGGGACGAGTATCATCTTCTCGTCAGCAGCATGCCTCGACAGTCGGCTTAGGTTTGGTTCTGCCCAATTGCTTCGACTGGTTTCCAGTCTACGCGCTACGTCTCGCCACAGTGCCGAACCGGTGGACCTGCTCTGCTCCTTCAAGTCGCCAATCAAGGCGACAAGGGACTGGTTGGTCTTTCTGTTCTGCTTACTCATATGACTCCCTCGACGTTACTCGGGTAGCCGCGCCACCTGAGGCCGTGTTATGAATGCTACGGGCGCCCCATAGGGGCGTGCGTGGCCGGCCAAGCGGCTAGGAGCGGGTGGTTTCGCACTGATGCTCAGATTCTGAAGTTGTCATCGGGATTGTCCTCGTCCACTCCAGCAAGCCTTACCTGGCCCTCAGAGTCTACGAATTCTCCAGCCTTTGTTACCGAGCTATACATCTCAGACTCGTTTGATGAAGTCCTCAAGAGCATGCTGTCCCCAAGAGACGCGGTCATGTGACTGATGATGGACTGCAAAGTGGCTATTGCCCGGTCTCTCTGATCGGATCCTATTTCGTGATCTGAGTATCTTGCTTCCTCGAAAATCGCAAAGAACTCATCGAGATCCTCGGGTGGTGCTATCCCTCCAAGCATTGAGTTGAGGGCATCCTCGAACTCCCTGGTAGTCTCGTATACCTTCTTCATGGCCCCTCTCGAACGGAAGTACCTGACTAGGTCCTTGTAGCAGTTGAAGATGGTCTGAATATAGTCATTTGAGGCCTTAAGGGACATCAGGGAGTCTGTCAGTATCCCCCGGATAATCTCGATTCTCCTTCTCTCGGCGTAGTTTCTGTACATTATCGCGCCGATGAGTATGGCGAAAGACAGAGCTATCAGGAGTACTACGGTGACTTGGGCGGTGAAGAAGCTGGTTTCACCTTCTGCCACAGTTGTATCCAACTTAATCAACGGGGTATTCTCAAGCGACTCTTCCTGGAAGAATGATGATCCTTGGAATTCTACTGTGACTCTCCATTGACCGTTTACAGCGCATGGCCCTCCTTGATCGCATTCAACTTGGCCTGGTATGTCATTGCCAGTGTACATGAATTGGAAGTCAGCAACGCCTTGCTCGTTCGTCACGTCATATATCGGCTGAGTATTCACGTATCCCGATCCATTCCAGTACTGAATTCTGAAAATCACCGTCTCGCCCAGCACTGCAACATCTAATCGGTCCCTGAGTATGGCAACGGAGCCAGTGATATTGTCACCGACACTGTAGCCGACAGGATCCGCCCAGTGATTCTTGAGTAAGATGTCGACTCTGCTTCTGACTAGTACTTCTATGTCCATGAATGAGCTGTTAACGACTGGCGTAGTCTCTGCTCGGCAGCCGCCTGGTAGCTCTCTTTCTGGTTCATACGCCACTCTCAGTGTTCTGAAGCCTTCTAGTGACTCCCCATCTGGTTCCACTCCTCTACGACTTGGATTATCGTCAGGATCACCTGAGAACCACTTCACCCAACCAGTTCCATCCTCGGTAGTCATGGTGGCTATTGGCCTGGTGTTTGTCTCTGGGTTGATGTAGATATTGAGGCATTTGCCGCCTATCGGATTACCATTTACCTGAGTCAGAAGAGCTTCAACGTGGAATGATTCTTTCAAGTAAAGAACGGGGAATACTGAGCCGTTCTGGAAAGTGAAAGTATCGACGTCGGACCTGAATGGCCCGGCTTCCAAAATCTGCGTAGTGGAATTCGAGAAAACGGGGAACACACGAGTTGAGGTTGCATTGCTGTACCTGAACCTGTCATTGTTCTCGTAGGAGTTGAACTGGATATTCACTCTAGCTTGCCCGGCCTGAACACCAGTTAGGGGGCAGATAATGTCGAACAGCCCGTTGGCATCCGTTGTTCCTGGCAGACAGGAGACTACTCCGAGTCCGGCGTCTATCATCTCGTAGGTAACTCTGATTGCCCTGTTGGATAAGTTGGCTCCAAGCTCGTCCTGCAATTGTCCGGTGACGATCATTGGCTTCTCTATTGGCTGCCCGGTAGTTGGATCGATTTCAGACGTGTATACTATCTGGTCGTCAACTGATAAGTCGGTTCTGCCGATTAGGCTGAATCCATCGACCTGGAACTGCATGACCTTGCGGTAGTGATCGCTGTTGACGATTTGTGTGCATGGGTCCCATGCCCCGGAAGTTGCTAACATTTCTTGATCGAGTGGATCGCAACCCTCGTGCGGGAGGTTCTCTGCGAATCTCAGTATGACGTTCACGGGTCCGAATCCATCGGGTAGGAACGAGTCTGGGTCGTCTCGCAGAAGTTGTGGGTCCAACAGCATCTCGTGATGTATAGTGCCTGCATTCGGGCAGAGCGTATCGATTATCTGTCGGTGGGTTCTATCCTCGAAGTCGGTTCCTTCCATGATCAGGAGCACCTCGCCACCATTCTCATCACAGCCATCCAATGCCTGACCTAGGTCCTTCTCGAATGCTGTCCTGTTGTCATCTGTGACCTGTCCGGAGAACTCCCAGATATCGCCTGCTTGCCGGATATTGGGAGTCGTACTCTGGAGGCTGACATAGGTTCTTGACACCACCCAGAGGTACGTATCAGAGGTACTGCCCTGTCTGAACGGATCGCCTGGGTATGTGTAGCCAAGGGAGAAGTTTCCTAATTCGTGGAATTCGTCTATGGTCAGGTTGACCTTGAAAACGCCGTTATTGTCGGTTATCGCGACTCCCGCGGAGTTATCGGCGGACCACGTGTAATTTATCGGGGCGTCCCTGACTGGCTGGTATGCGTTGTCTATCAGTCTCGCCTCTATGGTAACATTCTGACCCCTGTAGAGACGAGGTATTGTGTTGTATTGGAAGTCAGTTGTTCCGATTACTGAGACGTTGACGTAAGCACCTGTCGGTGCGAGAACCGTAGTTTGGTTTCCGGTGAAGTAGAAATTTGAGTTGGTGAAATCAGCCCTTATTCCGTAAACTCCTGCCGAGTACTGGGAGTACCATGTCCAATTGTAATCGAATTGGGCCACTCCGTTAACCATGTCTGGGACTCGTGCATAACCAGTCTCAGTAGAGCCTGCGAATACCCCATTCCCATCTACGTCGACCTGTAGTGCCATGGGATCAAAGGGCCAAGGCGTCATGGTGCGGTTCCATACGGAACCGATGACTCTCAGGGTCTCCCCTGTGAACATCTCTGGTACTATTTCACAGCGTACTTCGCTCTGAGGATCTAGCGGATCGACCGGACCACACGGTGGGACGTTGAAATCCCCGCCGTTCTGCATAGCGATGAACCAGTGTGTTCCATTGGAGGATAGGAATGGCCTAAGATTGGCCGCCTCCCCTGTTAGCGTCTGCGGATCTCCATCCCAGAGCATCGAGTACTGCTTACCTAGGCTCACTTCTGAATAGTCCAAATTAGCATTGGATAGCGAGGGGGCGTGGAAGAGAGCCCTCCATGCTCCGAAGGACGAGCCTGTGAACTGTGTGGAGTCCCAGAAGTAGACTGGCCTGATGGATGGGGTGATGATGTCAGCCTCGACGTACATCCTGTGCATCGAACGAATGTAGAATGTCTCTGTATCGCTGCCTTCTAGGTATGGCCACGGGAGCTC
>Ga0163179_10003159_pt1 | contig 11273 bp, 8 predicted proteins | sample AtlANTMetagenome_FD_109643 | JGI IMG/M metagenome (GOLD analysis project Ga0163179, IMG submission 109643) | Marine eukaryotic phytoplankton communities from the Atlantic Ocean - Atlantic ANT 2 Metagenome | ecosystem: Environmental > Aquatic > Marine > Oceanic | place: North Atlantic Ocean... | reverse complement strand
GCGAATCATTTGCAAGCCGAGCACGACGCTTGCCAGTAATGATGCCAGCGATGCCGTATTTCGTCCTAGCCGGATATAGCCGCGCAGGTCGGTGATGACAAAGGAAGTTATTGCCATTACGAGAGCGACGAACGCGTAGATCAGATTCTGTTGCCCCATCGACAATAGTAATGTGCTGAGCACGACCTGCGACAGCAGCGAGATCTGTAGTAGAGACTCCACCCGGATCGGTCGGGAAAGAGTTTGGCCCGGACTGTGGCTCGGATTGATTACGTCTTGCGTTGCCATATCAGGTTGCTGCTGTTATCTCCTCAGGTTCGTTCAGAGTGAACAATTCCGAGAATGAGGGATCAGAGGCGTTCAGGCAGATGGTTGTGGCCAAAGATCGACGATGATCGTCCTGAAACCGTTCGGCATCGATGCGAGTTTCGTCCGTTAGACTTGCCTCTTTCGTCGATACAAGGACGACTTGATCGTCTCGGCTTGTAAACGGAAGCACCTGCAGTAACAGGTCGCTGAGTGAATCTGTTGAAGAAGGTGCCGTCTCGGCCAGCATTTCCAACGCTTCCGCCTGTAATGCCGCGTTGGCGGGTCCCCGAATCAGTTGAGCTTGTTCTGCAGCAATTCCCAGAATGATCTGACCGGCGGCACCGCGGCAATAGTGAGCGATTACGGTTGCCGCAAAGCTGATCGAACGTTCAATGGTTTCGTAATCGGTCTCGCCGGTGTCCCATAAGTCCAACAAGATGATGAAGTCGTGCGTTCTGACTTGTTCGAATTGTCGCACAACCAGCTCATTTCGTTTCGCCGAAGAACGCCAATGGATCCAGCGGCGGCAGTCACCTGATCGCCAGTCTCGCAAACCGTAAAAGTCGCCCTCGATCTGTCCCTGATTCCGATGCCAGCTGCGTTGCCCTGGACGATTGACCTTCACAAGCTCTGTCCACTTTGTGCTCAGGTTGCCAACCTGAGGATAAACGATGAACTCATCGGTTTGTCGATCAATCGCACGGCCCCGAAGTAATCCCAACGGCATTTGTGTACTCAGTTGAGCCGGGCCCAAACGATAACGGCCTCGATTCCAGAGTCGACAGCGAAAGGATACCTCCCGGCCCTCGCCTGCCGGAACAGTAGGCACAAGTGCTCGAATTGATTTGGCGGGCACTCGGCGTGGATCCTGTACGTGGCGGATGCGGTCGTCATAAATCAGGCCCCAGCTATCCAGTCGTTTTCGTTGGTTTTTGATCTCGATTTCCAACAAAAATAGGTCGCCCGGAAAAACTGACTGGGGCAATGTGCGTCGCAGTTGTAAACGCTTCAACGTCGATCGAGCCATGTACCAGCTGATCCAAAGCGGACCGAACATTAACCCGCCCAGAATAATCAGAAGATTAATCTCACGGATAATCGACCCCACGATGACGACCGCGAGAATGATCAGATAGACCCACGTCTGCTTCGGAACCGAAATGTGAACTCGCCCGACCATCGTTGACCTATTGGCTGATTGTCATAAACCGATTCATCGCCGATTGTTTGCTAACTTGGAACGCGAATGTCGTCGACGAGTTGCTGGATAAGTTGTTCAATGGCGGCCCGTTGATTGCCATGCAGGTAGCCCTTCGGCACAACTCGGTGGGAAAGCACGGCGACTGCTAAGTTCTTGACGTCGTCGGGAACCACGAACGAGCGACCATTAATCATGGCCAAAGCCTGGGAGGCCCGATAGAGACAAAGGGCGCCACGAGTACTCACGCCCACATGTATTTCGCCACAAGTACGGGTCGCCTCAACAATGTCGAGCAAGTAATCGTAGATGGATTCCTCTACCGCAATCTGTCTGACCTCGTTCTGCAGCTCGAGAATCTGTTGACAGTCGATGACCGGCTTCAGGAGATCTACCGGTTCAGCATCTCGATGGCTGGTTAGTACCTGGCGCTCTTCCTCTCGATTCGGATAACCCATCGACAGTCGAATCAAGAATCGATCCAGTTGACTTTCCGGTAAGGGATAGGTTCCCTCAAACTCAAATGGGTTTTGTGTTGCGATCACAATAAACGGCTGCGGTAATTGGTGGGTTGTACCGTCTACCGAAGCCTGCCCATCGCTCATCGCCTCCAGAAGAGCACTTTGTGTCCGTGGGGGTGTGCGGTTGATTTCATCGGCGAGAACCACATTTGAAAAGATTGGACCCGTATTGAAATTGAATTGACCGGTATTCGCATCGTAGATGCTGCTGCCGACAATGTCGCTCGGCAACAAATCGGGGGTGAATTGTATCCGCGAAAACGAGCCGTCTACACTTTTGGCCAAGGCCTTGGCTACGAGCGTCTTTCCTACTCCAGGAACATCCTCTAATAAGACATGTTCTCCGGAAAGCAGTGCCACGAGGCACATCCGTATAGCATCGACCTTGCCGAGGACCACCTGAGCCATATTGCGCTCGAGTGCCTCAATCAAGCCGATCGATTCAGTTGCCATGTATGATTCGCTCCGTACGGTGCTTCTGAGGGTAAGGCGTTGGTGAAGTTCGCGAATCGAACATCGGTTGCCCGCAATCTAGCCCCGGCGAGTCCGACGGGGGATCAATGAATCGCCGATCAAGTGGTGTGAATACCAGACATTTCTCGACCTTGGCAGTATCCCTCCATGTTAACGATTTCATGCTGTATTGTCGCCCAACCGGAGACTCTTTGAGGGAAATCTCCCGGGTCCTGGGGATGCTGACCGGATGTGTATTGACCTAAGCATTCACCTTACCGTCAGTCTCGGCTAGACTCAAAGATGCCGGTTCCGGTAAGAATGACGAATTCAAGGGTCGGACTCGCTAGCGGAAGGCTCTCTAGCGCATCTTTTCTCAGGGTTTGACGTTGGTTCGATGGTTTCGCGCCGCTCAAAATCTAAAACGCCGCAACGTCGAAAACAAACAGGCGCTCCCGGTCCGCACCTGCAACTTCCGGTTCTGAATCTGAATTCACCAGATGCGATGCCAAAACTGGCTCCGAAACGAAGTCTCCAGCAACCGGTGGCTTCGCGGTTGCCGGATGCCGTGCAAATCGACAATGAATCGCTGCTGTGTCATTGCCCTGATTGCGGAGCACCGATGGCCGTTCGTCACTGGCTGATGTTGGCAGACTGCTGGGCTTGTGGCGTGTGCATTGAATTGACCGAATTGAAACGAGGCTTGGCCAAGCAAGGTTTGTCAGGAGTTTCCACGCCGGATCAGAGCCCCTTTGCTCGAGATGATCGATCGAGTCGGATTGACGCGAAGCAAGCGTCACCGATGGCTTTACCGCATACCGCACCTCCTCGGCCAATCGATCGGCAGCTCCCGAAACAGCCAACCCAAGTTGAAATCGCAGCGGTCGCAAATCCCTTTTTCGTGGAGCAATTGCAGCAGCCTGCAACGCAGGATAACGTTGACGCTCCTCCGCTTCCCACTCAATCAGAATCACGACCCTTCGGTTCCTCGTTAAGTGATATTCCGGCATGGTTGGTGAGTTTGTTGCTTCACCTGGCATTCCTGACCTTGCTCGCCCTGTTTACGTTGACTCCGGATTCTCCCTTAGAACGCATTCTGCTGTCCACCACGGTGAGCCCCGATGTGCGTAAGGGGGGACGAGTACAACTGGAATCGGAGGATGAACCTGATTATGACTTGCCGGTATCCGATACCGAACGACCTCGGACAAAGCCGCAACGTGAAGCGTTGATTCTCGCTGATCAGCAGGCTCGAGAGATTCGACTCGATCCGGATGCCACCGTGCCCTATCAACCTCCTGTGTCCGAGATCCGACAAACCATTGGATCTGAGAACTCACAGCGAACTTTTGCAGTACGGGACCCGCGCGTCAGGGTTGACATGGTCAAGCGGGAAGGGGGCACGACCTTAACGGAGGCTGCGGTTGCCAGAGGTCTGAGATGGCTTGCCAAGCACCAGAATCGTGACGGTAGCTGGAGCCTGCATCGCTTTTCACGCTGCGATGCCTGTGACGGTCGATGCAACGGTCATGGCAACGTTGTGAGTGATTCGGCAGCAACCTCCTTGAGCTTGCTCCCGTTTTTGGGAGCTGGTCAAACGCACTTGTCCGGAATCTATCGGGATCAGGTATCCCAAGGTTTGCGTTGGATGCTCGAAAATCAGGCTCCCGATGGCGACCTGCGGATCGATTCCCGCGGAACATCGGGGATGTATGCTCATGGCCAAGGCGCCATTGTGCTCTGTGAAGCATATGCCATGACCGGAGATGAAATGTTGCGTGATCCGGCACAGCGATCGATCGATTTTATTGTCGAATCTCAGCATCCAGCCGGCGGATGGCGTTATCTTCCTGGTGAACCGGGCGACACGAGTGTGTTGGGCTGGCAGGTGATGGCGCTACAGAGTGCTCGGGTTGCGGGGCTGAATGTTCCTGAGGAAACGCTCGAATTGTCCGGCCATTATTTGGACACCGTGATGTCGCAGGATGGCGTCTTTTATTCGTACCAGAAGGGGCGACGTCCCACTCATGTGATGACGGCTGAGGCCCTGTTGTGTCGTATGTACTCCGGGTGGACACTCGACAACCCCGAACTCAAGGCTGGGATTCAGAGTCTCGTCGAGAAGAATCCACCTCAACGAAAAGATACCAACATCTATTATTGGTATTACGCGACTCAGGTTTTACATCATGCGGGTGGCGTGCCTTGGGAACGTTGGAATCTACGGCTTCGCGATATTCTCGTTCAAACTCAAGAGAAAAGCGGTCATCAAGCCGGCAGCTGGAAGCCTAAGGGACCGCACGCAAATGCGGGTGGAAGAATCTACATGACGGCTTTGGCGATTTGCACCTTGGAAGTCTACTATCGTCATGCTCCGATCTTTCGGCGCATCGACTTGAGTCGTCCTGAGACGATCGCAGAGATCTCGGAATTCGATTAGGAATTCGAGTTCATTTCCTGGAGTCGTCGCAAGTGGAAGTGGTACTTCCCAAGCTGACCTCCATAGTTTCCTGCTCCAATGGCGATCACTTGATCACCGGCTGCCGAATGCATGGCGACGGACATGGCTTGAGAGACAGCTGCTTCGCTCACTCCATCAATCACGATCTCAAGCGCACTGTTGACGCCCTCATACAGCTTCGATTCGACGCGACCTCGCAGCGTTGGGCAGAATCCATCGCTCGTCGAAGCTTTGAGTCCCTTATAGCGTGAACCCACCTTACTACCACTGCGGGCGACGCCGCCGGGAAAGGGGGTGATCGTTCCTGCCACGCCATCGATGCCTGCGACCGCTCGTTGTGCTGCGTCCAAGGCTACCGCCTGAGACTCGGCCTGAATGATGATGTTGCCTCCCGCTACGCCAGACTCGATTCCGACATTATCCTGGACAAGGAACTCACCATCCATGACTGGGATTCGCCAGAACCGATGGTCGCCGATGATCTTGCTTTTTTGATAACCGTCGCCAAAAAACCGAATGTGTTTGCCCAGCGGGATCCGTTTTGTCGAAGCGCCCAAACCGTCAAACACAGCGGTGCTCGGACAGGTCATGATGCATTGTCCTGTTCGAATGGGGACCGCTTTTGCCAAAGCTTCGGCAGAAAATCCAAAGCAAAGAATGGCGGCACCCGGTCGCCCGTCGGGGGTCATTCCTTCCGATAAGGGTTGTTCAACACCCGTTTCAAGATCGCAAGCGATGACCGAGGAGCTGAAACCTGTGAATTCTCGGATGGCGGCGTTGAGCCAATGTTGATTGTGCGCGGTAATGATAAGCCGCGTGTACTTCATCCCGAATGCTTCGGCAAAAGTATCGTCAATCTCGGTATGGCCTAAGTTCAAAGAAATTCTCCCCGCTAAATATGATTTCCCTTGAATAAACAGGCGGTCCGCGGGTGTCAAGGTCCGATGTCGATTCCGAGCCAATTCTGGCATAACTTCGAACCTTCTTCCACCTATTCCGGTCCGCTTCAGCTAACGTATGATAAAAGCGTGAACAGTTTTCAGCTCAATTCGCCCTCCGTCGCCGTCATCGGGGGCGGCATCAGTGGTTTGGCTGCCGCACATCGTCTGACCGAACTCGAACCGTCCTGGTCGGTGACGTTGTTGGAGTCAGCTCAGCGATTGGGAGGTGTCATTGGCACCGACCGAGAGGACGGTTTTCTGATCGAGCGGGCCGCTGATAACTTCCTCCAGGGCGCGACTGCGCCGTGGGCCGTGGCGCTCTGCGAACGTATTGGTTTCAAAAATCAATTGATTCCCACCAACGAAGATCTTCGTGGGGCCAAGATTTACTGGAAAGGTAAGCTCCACTCTGTGCCAGCCGGCTTTCAATTAATGGCACCGTCTCAATTGGTTCCCCTCCTCACCACAAGTCTGCTCAGCCCTCTGGGAAAGTTGCGGCTGATTTGTGAGCCGTTGATTCGTGAAGCCGATGTCGCGGAAGAACGGTCTCTGGCGTCCTTTGCCAAACGGCGACTGGGTCGGGAAGCTTACGAACGATTGGTAGAACCCTTGGTTGCGGGAATCTATACCGCGGATCCAGAACAACTGAGTGTCGACGCTGCCCTACCTCAAATGGTCCAACTTGTTCGTGAACACGGCAGCCTGTACCGGGGCATGCGCAAACGGCGAGAACGTCAGTCCAAGTCAACTGAACGCGGTGCGCGGTACAGCCTCTTTGTCGCACCGCGCGACGGGATGTCTAGCCTAGTCGATGCCTTGACTGGCCAGTTGAGGACAACGGAGATTCGGTATGAGACGCAGGTCGAGAAGTTGAGATGTGAGGACGAATCATGGAACTTGCAAACTCAAGACGATCGCTCGAAATTTGATGCTGTGATCGTCTCCACACCCAACTACGTGACAGCCGACCTCTTGCGCGATGAACTGCCTAAGCTTGCTCGAGAATTACAAGCGGTCGAATACGCCAGTTCGGCGGTCGTTTGTCTCGCCTTTGAAAAACGACAGATCTCTCGGCCTCTCGGCGCCTTTGGCTGCGTGATTCCCTCGGCAGCGGGACGTCCGATTCTGGCAATTAGCTGTGCTAGCGCGAAATTCCCCGACCGCGCACCAGCGGGGATGGAGCTGTTCCGAGTTTTTCTGGGTGGTGCGTTACGACCTGAAATGGTGGATCTCTCCGATGCAGCATTAATCGCGACTGCGACCTCAGAATTGAGCGAGTTGCTAGGAATTCAGTCGGCCCCCCATCTGACTCGGGTTGTTCGTTGGCCCCGGGCGATGCCTCAGTATACGGTCGGACATCTTGCTCGCCTCGAACGAATTCGCACTCAGCTTCCTGCCTCTGGCCGTTTGCAACTCGCGGGAAATAGCTTTTCAGGTGTGGGAATTCCGCAATGCGTACGCGAGGGAGAGGCGGCTGCGGAGCGAATTGTCGCTGCACTTAAACCCCGCTGAGTCGGTTGGCAAAGCCCACAGCGTTCCGCCTACTTGCGGCTGGGCCGAGCGTTTGTTGAAATGCTGAATTGCCTGCAAAACCCCGCTCGTGTGCGAAGTCTGACTGCCGGGAGAGACCCTTGATCGTTGGTGTACCCCAAGAAATCAAACGCGATGAATACCGAGTCGCGGTGCTGCCTGTCGGTGTCGAGGAGCTTTCTCGACGCGGAAATCGGGTGCTGGTTCAGGCGGGTGCGGGCCTGGGTTCGGGGATCGCCGACCATGAATACTTGAAGGCCGGTGCCGAATTGGTTGCGTCGGCTGAGGATGTCTTTAGCCAGGCAGATTTGATTCTGAAGGTGAAGGAGCCGCAAGAGTCGGAATGGCCGATTATTCGTCCCGGGCAGGTGTTGTTTACCTACTTTCATTTCGCTGCGAGTCGCGAGCTTACTGAGGCGATGATCGCAACCGATGCCATTTGCGTCGCCTATGAGACGCTTGAATTTCGGGGCAAGCTACCGCTGTTGACGCCGATGAGCGAGGTGGCCGGTCGCATGAGTATCCAGGAAGGAGCCAAGTACCTCGAGCGACCTCAGATGGGCCGCGGCATCTTGTTGGGTGGAGTTCCCGGAGTTGCACCGGCACATATCACGATTCTCGGGGGAGGTATCGTCGGTGCTAATGCGGCTCGGATTGCAGCAGGTTTTCAAGCCGACGTTGCAATCCTCGACATTAATATGGACCGACTCCGATATCTGGATGACGTGATGCCGGCCAATGTCAACGTGCTGTTCAGTGATCGACACACAATTCGGGAACAGTTGCAACTGGCAGATCTGGTTGTCGGTGCTGTGTTAATCCCGGGAGCTAAGGCACCGCGATTGATCCAACGCGATGACCTCCAAATGATGAAAAACCGTAGTGTGATTATCGATGTTGCTATCGATCAAGGTGGATGTATCGAGACGTCTCGACCGACGACTCACGGTGACCCCATCTTCATTGAAGAAGAAGTCGTTCACTACTGCGTGACGAATATGCCAGGCGCGGTTGGACGCACGAGCACATTTGCTCTGTGCAATGTTACTTTGCCCTGGGCACTCGAAATTGTTAAGGATGGAGTCGATGAGGCCGCTCGCCGGTCAAAGTCGATCTCATCAGCTATCAATGTGTACCGTGGTCAGATTGCGAACCAGGCGGTGGCCGAAACGTTCGATTTGCCGTTTTCGGATCCCTTCGCTTAGTTCCTCATGACCCCATGTTTTTAAGTTCATGTTTGTAAAGTTAGAGGATGAGCAATGAGTCAGGATACTCCCAAAGTCGGAATCATTATGGGTAGCGACAGCGATTGGCCGAAGATCAAAGGCGTAGCGGCTGCCTTGGCAGAATTTGATATCCCGCACGAAGTTCACGTGATGAGCGCTCATCGAACTCCGCATGTCGTGGGTGAATATGCGACGACCGCGGAAGAGCGTGGCTTGCGAGTGATCATTGCGGCGGCAGGCGGAGCTGCTCACCTAGCAGGTGTGGTGGCAGCCCATACGCCCTTGCCGGTCATTGGCTTGCCTGTTCCAACCGCCGACCTAGGTGGCATGGACTCGCTCCTGTCGACCGTTCAGATGCCTGGTGATGTTCCCGTCGCCAGCGTGGCTGTCGGAATGGGTGGCCCGCGAAATGCTGGTTTGTTCGCCGTTCAAATCCTCTCGACCGCCGACGATGGATTGCGACAACGCTTTGCTGAATTCAAGCAGAGCCTTGTCGCCAAAATCGGCGCTAAGGATGCAAAACTGCAAGAGCAGCTTTAATCGAGAAAATTGATGACTGCTGAATCCCAACCACCGACTTCGAACCCATCGGTATCTCCTGAGACCTTGTCTTGGGAAGGTGATACGGCGGGCTATCTGCGGATGATTGATCAAACGCAGCTGCCTCGCGATCTGGTTTATCTCGATTGCCGGTCGATCGAGTCGGTTTGGGAGGCGATTAAATCGTTGCGAGTCCGCGGTGCTCCCGCTATCGGTATTGCCGCGGCCTACGGGGTTTGCATTGGAGCCCAAGGACCGACCGAAGATGAATCTGCCTGTTGGGAACGACTTCACGGTGCCATGGATTACCTGGCCACCAGTCGACCCACAGCCGTGAATTTGTTTTGGGCTCTGGATCGTATGCGCAATTGTGCTGAACGCCATCGTGGTGATTCGATTGCCCAGATTCGCGAGGCATTGCTCCGGGAAGCTCAAGAGATTCACCTTGAGGATCGACAGACCTGCCATGCGATAGGTGTGTACGGTGCTGAGTTGCTCGCGGAAAACTCCGGAGTTCTGACTCATTGCAATGCGGGAGGCCTGGCAACGGCTGAATATGGCACCGCCTTATCGGTGTTCTTTACGGCGCAAGATCAGGGTAAGCAGCTGCACGTATTTGTCGATGAAACTCGTCCACTCCTGCAAGGATCTCGGTTAACTGCCTGGGAGCTTTTACAGCGAGGGATTCCATCGACTTTGATTTGCGATTCGATGGCCGCTCAGGTAATGCGAGAAGGTCGCATCCAGGCAGTGATTACCGGAGCAGATCGGATTGCAGCCAACGGGGATGCGGCCAACAAAATCGGGACCTATTCCGTGGCTGTGCTCGCGCGGGCACATCAAATACCCTTTTATGTCGCAGCGCCCCGCAGCACCTTTGACTTGTCACTCGATTCCGGTGACGATATTCCAATTGAACAACGGGCAGCGGAAGAGATTACTCATGGATTTGGTCATCCTACTGCCCCGGCAGGTGTTGATGTTTATAACCCGGCCTTTGATGTGACGCCGGCGTCGCTGATCGACGGTATTATCACCGAATTCGGAGTCATTCAGCCCGTGACGCGCGATCGCATCCAGGCGGTACTTGAAACAAACGTCTCTCACAATAAAGGCGAATAGACATGGTCAAGGTTGGAGTCATCGGTTTGGGAATGATGGGCCTGACCCATCTGGATGCGTATGCCAAAAATAAAAACGTGAAGATTGCTGCGATCTGCGATAGCGATCCGGCTCGACTCTCCGGCACTGCGCATGCCGCCGGCAACATTGAGGGCCAAGCTCAATCGACTATTTCTGAATTGACCGATGTTGAACGCTGTTCGGATGCCTTCGATGTGATTGGCAATTCCAATATCGATCTTGTTGATGTTTGCTTGCCAACCGACATGCACGTGAAGTTTGGCTGCGAGGTGCTGAGGGCAGGGCAGCATCTGATGATCGAAAAACCGCTGGCACGGACTGCTGCGGATGCCAGGATTATTGCCGAAGTTGCTCAGGAATCAAAAGGTATCGCGTTCGTCGGACATTGCATGCGGTTCTGGCCGGGATGGACGTGGTTGAAGGAAGCGATTGATGACCAACGTTTTGGAAAGGTCTACGGAGCGACCTTTCGTCGCGTGGTCAATCATCCCGGTGGACCCTTCTATTCCGATGGCGATCGTAGCGGCGGAGCTGCGCTCGACCTGCACATTCACGATACCGACTTTGTTCAATTCTGCTTCGGAATACCAAAGGCGGTAACCAGCTTCGGATACTCCAAGATCACCAATCAGCCTGATCACATCATCTCGCGATATGAATATGACGACGTGCCGCTCGTGATGGCCGAAGGCAGTTGGGCAATGACGGATGGATTCATCTTCAATATGGGGTATACCGTCAACTTCGAAAACGCGACGGCGGTTTATGACTCGGCTCAATCCAAGCCGCTGACGCTCTTCGAAAAGGGGAAGGATGCTGTCCAGGTCGAAGTTGACGAGATCATGGGCTACAACCTGGAAATCGACTATCTTGTTGATTGTATCCTCAACGGAAACCGACCTACGGTCGTTACCATGGAGGATGCGATGGAGACGGTACGCATCGTCGAAG
>Ga0163179_10003158_pt1 | contig 11276 bp, 9 predicted proteins | sample AtlANTMetagenome_FD_109643 | JGI IMG/M metagenome (GOLD analysis project Ga0163179, IMG submission 109643) | Marine eukaryotic phytoplankton communities from the Atlantic Ocean - Atlantic ANT 2 Metagenome | ecosystem: Environmental > Aquatic > Marine > Oceanic | place: North Atlantic Ocean... | reverse complement strand
TCCTGCCTCTTCGGGATGACGTCCGGGCGTCCCATTCGGCAACTCAAGATCGTCGTGAATCACAACACCATTATGCTTGATCGTCACACGAGCGTTTTTGACCTTCTTGTCACCGTCATACTTGGCTGCCGTAAAGTCAATGTCGTAGGTCTGCCATGCGAGCGGCGGAAGACACATGTTGACAATTGGCTCGCTGATGGAATAGATGCCACCACATTCATTATCTTTGCCTTCGAGTCCGAACGAGTCGAGCACCTGAACTTCGTAGCGGCCCTGAACATAGACACCACTGTTACCACGTGCCTGCCCTCGAGACTTGGGCATGAAGGGCGTTCGGAATTCGATGTGCAGGTGGTGATCGCCAAGTTTGTCTTTCGACTCGACGTTGGTGGCTCCCAACAGATTGCCTTCGACAATTTTCCCATTGGTGAGGTTTTCGACCGACGCCCCGTCGAACAAAACCTTAGCACCTGCAGGCGGCTTCTTACCTAACGTATCGCCTTTGCGTTCAACCTTCTTCAAGGTGCCATAGGGATCGCCATTGAAGGATTCGACGTTGACCTTTCCGTCCTTCACTCGCAGGATAAATTCCTCGGCTTCAAAAAGGACCTCATCACCATCCCACTTACCTTTCACAGTGCCGCTGTCATCGCCACGAGACCAACCATCGCCGGGTAGTCCGCCGGGATAACCAATGGCAGTGAATTTACCATCGCCATCGGCAATGATCTGGGCTCCCCACCGATTTCCATCAGCCGCATCACCAGCGTACTCACCTTGAATCTCAAAATCGCGGCCAGCCTTTTCTGGATCTGTGTAGGCCGGATTATCGTCTTTTGACCAAACTTGTGCATTAACGAGAAAAGCCAACATCAGGGCGAATCCAAAACACAAACGCATCTCATTCTCCGATCAAGTAATAGGAACTCAGCAACATCGCAGGGAGGCATCTCAAAATCGGCCTCGGACGGCTGCGGGGCTTCTATATTCTGGGCGTTCGCGAGCATGGAGGCAAGTAATTGCTGGCAATCCGGAGAGATATCTTGGCAATTGCCAATGCTCGCTCACCGGCACCTAAGCCGGCGGTTCCCGCAAGAATCCAACTACGGAGCTGGCAAGGGGTCAGAAGGCAGCGGAACCTCTTCAGCTTCTCCCTCCTCACGAGGCAGAATAAGCTGCGGGTAAGGCCCCTGAGAAAGGCGTCCAGGCTTGGAAATACAGTAGTTGAAGACGCGGGGACCGTATCGATCAGCCTCTTTCGCAGCTGACCGATAGGCGTTCGCCACCCACGGTCCCTCGCTGAGTGAGATGCCAAGATAATCGAGGTAAGTCCCTTTCGCGAAATGAATCTTCGCAGCAGCCAGGTTGTAATCGACCAGCGATCGGAAAAACTGACTTTCCGCGTCCGCTAATTGACTTTCCGCGTCCAAGACGAACTGCAACAGGTTGGTACCAATATCGTATTTAAGCTTTTCGCCCTCTAAACGCTGACGACTGGAGATGGCACGATTGAAATTAATCTGCGCCAGTTTGAAAGCTCGGTCGAGGTCGGCAAACCCGTCGCTAAGCTCCTTGGCAACATATCGTTCCTGTTCCTCTAACACAGCTCGTTCTCGAATCAATTGCAACTCAGCATTTCGTTCAGCAACGTGACCAATTCGATTTCCGATAGGCGTTGATAGCTGGAGCCCAAGTTGCCATCCTTGCAAATCTCCCGTGAACAGATCTGCGAAGGCCGAGCTTTCGATTCCGGACGACCTTCTCCCCAGGAGCTCATCTCCGAATCCGCGCCAACGATAACCGCCAACCAGATCAAGCTGCATTCGCAGAAGATTCCGGGCTGCAATCAATTCAAGCTCACGTTGGCGGACCGTCCATTTTTGCCGCCTCAATTCAACTCGACGTTGCATCGCTTGATTCAGTGACTCGCTCCAGTCAAAGACGAGTTCGGCACGAGAAGGTTCGTCAGCGGGGCGAATCAATCGATCATCGTTGACTTCGATCCCCATCAATACGCGTAGCTGTCGTTCCGTTGCATAGACACCTGTCGAACGTGCAAGGGCAGAATCCGTTCCTACGCCACTAAGCGCCTCGGCAACCTGAGCCTGAAATTGATAGAACTGAGCCCGAGTGAGGGGTTCGTCGAGTGGATCTCCAACCTCTTCATTCAATTGTACTTTCGCTCTCCGCCAGGCTTCTAACGCAGAGTCCCGAGCGGCGATACGAGCATCAAGATCCCGATAGGCAAAATAGAGACGCCAATAGGTCTGTTCAACATCCTCCAGGAAGTCACGAACGGCGGCTTCGAAATCGGCCAGAGCGATATCCGTCCGAGTTCGAGCGATCATAATGCCGTTATAGTTACCGGGACTACCGTTGGGACCTGCGATGCGATTGAATTCGATTCCTCCCCCTTTCAACAAGGGATGTCGGAACTCAGTTTCAAACAACGTGTTGTAGGCGCTGGGAAACAGATTCGCCGTTGAGTTTGCACTGGCACGATCCGTTCGATTACGGATGGCTAAACGGGTACCGGTCGCTGCTATCTTGCTAATTTCAAGATCGAAGATGCCCGTGTTTGAATGAAGCGTTGCCGCTCGATTGGGATCCGGTATGTCTCCGGCAAAAAACGGGTTGTTGAAGGTTCGCTCATCGCGATCAAAAAAGATGCTCGTACCAAGTTGCGCGTCGAATGCGCTCAAAGCAGCTTCTTCACCTGCCCGAGGATCGGTTTGAGCGAGAGCAGGTTGAAAGACAGTCGGTGCCGCCTGCGGCGCCACGAGTACCCGAGCCCCCAAATCACGCAAGACCTGACTGTTGGCGAGTGAGATCTGTACGACTTCCTGCAGCGTCAGATTCCAGTACTCCGTCGGGTCCGGTTCCCGGAGTGTATGAGGCGGAGGTAACTCTTGAACCGCGGAAACGGTTGCCACACATGCATCCGGATACTCGATCTGAGTCGCGATCGGCGCAGCCCCCATGGGCTCTACAAAACAGACCTCTCGTTTGGTTTTGCATCCCAAAACCAACAAAGCAGCTAACCACAATATGGCTAGACAGGTAAGTCGACAGATCTCACGATTGCACCAATTGTTGACCATACAGCGGAGCCCGAATCACGACATAAACAGGAACGGTACGTCAGGATTCATCGACTGATGCGACCGGCAACACTAATACAACGCGACCCGTCGGTAGGACCAGTACTTTCGAAAGACTCAACGCATCTCCCGCAGATTATCATTCGGATCCGCGCGTTGGGCAATCACTGGCTTCAAACGAACGCAGCTGCCAGAAAAGAACAGAGATTACGGCTATGGAAGAATGAAGACGAGTGCCAAGACGGTCGCCGCTTGCAAGAGTGCCGCATCCCCTTCCAACCTTGGGATGATTCTTTCGCGTACACACGGCGTGCAATTGCCCGGTCGGTCGTAGCCCAGTGTGGTCACCGGTTCATGAAGTGGATTCAGGCCGATCTTGTAGGGAACCACTGGCACGGTGAAGAAAAAGCGCGAGCCTGAGATGATGGGCTGAAGCTGCCAGCAGTTCGTTTGCCCGTACCGCTCCAACGGCTGGTCGTCGAAATACAGCGGCTGATGAAAGAAATTGGTGGGTTGCCAATTGAATTCGATGAGACCCGGGAAGAGAGCACGGGCAGGCTGTCGTGCTTCAAACACGTAATAGGAACAGTTGAGGGGAGTCCCCTCTTCGCCCAACAGGTTGGGATCTACCGACAGCCGAGCCTGAATCTCACCGATCGGTTTAATCGCGGCGCGAAGCTGCTCGCGAGTGGGACAATCATGCAGTGGGATGCCGTTATCCTCCGCCAAAAGCCCCTCATCCTGGGGCAAAGGAGCGATAGCACCGCCATCATCCCCTAGAGGATTGGTGGCATCGCCTGAGGAATCAGACTGCACGAGAAACGGATTGATGAGGAGTGGCTCAAACTGCTCAGCTTGCACGTGTGACAGACAACAACACAGCCAAACAAGGGCACAGCGTGAGATCATTGCTGGACTGAGCATACGGCCGATTCTCCGACGGTGATTGGGTGGGGCAAAGCGCGCCCACTCCTTATCGTTATCCATCGTCATCGGAATCACCGATTCTGTTACAACGTACGTTGTGTCCGTTAGCATGGCCATAACTTACGCGGACTACCAATTCGGCAAACTCAGCCACTCCTAAGTCGAGAGGTCGATTCCATCGAAGAGTGTCGAACCGACTCGGATCAATGTAGCGCCCTCCTCAATTGCAATCGGAAAGTCGCGACTCATCCCCATGGACAATTCCTGAAGATCCGGGCAGTTAGGAATTTCTTTCATCCAACCATCTCGAAGTTGCCGCAGATCTCGAAAATTACGACGAGCGATCGACTCATCTCCCTTCCGACTGGCCATACACATGAGACCGCGCAGGTCGACAAAATCCATATCGGCGGTTGTTCGGAGGGCCTCTGCTGCTTCCTTCGGTTGGAAGCCGTGTTTTTCAGCGTCTCCTGAGACGTTGACTTCGATCAAAATGCGAACCGTCTGTTGAGCATTCACGGCCCACGCATGAACTGCATCGAGAAGTCGCGAGCTGTCAATCGAATGCAAAAGGTGAACCGCGGGCAGCGTCCGTCGCAACTTATTTCTCTGAAGATGGCCAATCATGTGCCAATGGACATTGAGTTCGCTGAGAGCGTCGGCCTTTTCCCAAAGCTGTTGCGGTCGGCTTTCCCCCAGAACCGAACATCCGGCATCCACTAGTTGACGCGTGACATCGATAGAAGCGTACTTGGTCACCGCGACCATTTGGATTTCATCTTCTGGGCGCCCACTGCGTTTCGCGGCAGCAGCGACTTGATCGCGAATTCGAGCGAGGTTCAGTCCTATCTGATTCGCAACCGCCATAGAATCCCTGACTTATTCGATTTCGATCAACGTTTCGATTTCCCCGTCGTTCAAGAAACGAGCAACCAGGAATTCGTTGATAACATTCTGCCCCAGGAAGGTTCGATTTGCGGTACCGTTCAAGGATCGGTAGATCACCCATTGTTGTTTTCCGATTTGAACACGAAAGCCTGCTGCTTCATCGCTTCGCACGAGATGCAATTGCTCGCCAACCGTCAACTGTCTCCAGGTCCGCGGTTTTCGCAACCGCTTCGGATCAAGGTCGATGAACAATGGAGCATACAGTCCAGTACCAACACGTCGCTGCCGCAAGCCGGCCCCATCGAATTCACCATGGCTCCGATCCTGCCGCCATTCGTTCAGGGCAAGCGGCATCATGCACACCAGTCTCCGTTTCCCCCGAATGAAAACCTCACTGGTTTCCTCCTCGGTCGACAAATCCAGTTCTTCATTCAACGGCAAAGGTCGGAAGTAGTCGATCTTTGCCGGCCTTTGTCCACCGGCAAGAACATCGGCGAACATCGCAAAGCCGTCTTCGCGCGCGAGCAGGATTTGCCGTTGCAACTTCCAGGTACCGCTCAGTCGAACTTGAAGCTCGAGATAATCAACATCTTTGTCAGAAAACCAGGAAAGCTCTTCCCATTCCGATTCGATCTGAAGTGGTTTATTGTCAATGCGAATATCGGGTACAGTCTCGCCGCACCAGATCACATCTCGCCCAATACCAAATTCGGACTTCAACCGAGAATGATTAAACGCGACACCGATGTAGGGAGACTTAGGTGTCCAATGGGACCGCAGTATCGCAAACTCAGCCCACTCGGAATGCTCGCTACTGGGGGGTAATTCGTATTCGCTTTCCCCCGGAGACAAAACTCCGCTGGAGCAACTGAAGACATCATGATCCCCCTGATCGCCCCCAGCGCGCAGGGCCGCCTTCACCAAATCATCTCGGTTCTTGGGAGAGACGGATCTTTCTTCGAACAAGAGACGCCCGTCATCCCGCCGGCTACGTAAGGTTTGTCGAACAAGCCACTCAAATTGCAAGCGAGGTTCCTTCTTGAGTCGCCCCGGCACATATTCATCGAGCAAAGAACAACGCGTCCAACACGCAAGCAATGCTCGCCAAATCTGAAGATAATTCGCTTGGGGTACGCCCTCACCATCCAAGAAACGAACCATGCCGTCCTTGATGGACTTGCGAGCTATTGCTCCAAGCTCAGCACACGCATCCACGCGCGGTAGCCAATAGGCCAAGGTGAGAGCGAGTTCGCCCGAGAATAATTGCGAACAAATAGCAAGCTCGGGATCCTCCCGGTCGACACCCACCGCATTCGACTCGTGTGCCGTATTCAGTAGGAAAGCAAAGAGATCCCACCAATGCTCGGCAGGTAATCGAACAGCCAAACGTGACAACGCGTGTGCCCAGGCGATCGATTCCAATGCAAATGCTTGACTTGGTGCCCGCTGCTTGGCATTTTCCAGCCAATCGCTAACGACGGCCGACCAATCGGCAGGCTCGCCTTTTTGCGGACGTCTCTTGAGTGAATCGAGCAACCGCAATAGGTCGACTGTTTCTGACTCGGTATCGACCTTGATCGACCATTCGAGTGGGCGACATGATCGCCCCACCAGCTTCTTCAGCGTTACGGGGCGTTTTCGATTCGCCAGTTTTTCCGCCCACGTTTGCCAGGGCGCATGCTGCTCTAGCTCAGCGACAAAACTATTCCCCTGGAGACGTCCAACTTGAGCTTTCGACTTTTTGTCTGACTTTTTCGATGACGATTTCGGACGAGATTCAGTCGTTGCAGTCATGCTTGCTCTTCACGTCCTGTAAGTAGAATCCTAGTCTGAAAAATGTGGCCATCCGCACCTAAATCTTTGCGATTTTTGGGATCGCAAACCCTCAGCGGCGGCCTTGAAATCCTCATGGCGTGCGAGACCAGATAGGTTATTTAGGGTACAAAAGATAAGAGTAACGGTCGATAGGCCAAATGGCTTAGAAAAGCTATGTTTACTGAGTAACGGAAACTCAGAGCCCAAAATCAATTTAACGATTGACGCCAAAGGGACTACATTCCGGGTTAAATCCCATGGCACCGTCGCGAACCGCGGCAGAACGCGAGTATTAACGATGAAAACGCGTGTATTTCAATTCCGCCTATTCGCGATGGCTTGGCTGTGTTTTTTCACTCACATTTCTTTCGGGCAAACGGAGAGCGGTACTGCTCCTGCTTCCGAGATCACCACAGCAGCTTCCGAAAAAGGGGAGCCCAAAGCAAACCGTTTGGTGCGTCTGTCGCCCACCGAAGAAGTTTGGCTGGATCGGAAAAAGAAGCGCGTCATCGTGGGCGGAAAAATCTGCCTCCGTAAAGGTCTCTTGGAAATGTTTGCGTGCCCGAGAGGCACGAAGGAGCATGAATCTATCGTTGCTGTAAACGCAAAGTCTTCTTTAGTCCACACGGCGCTACTGGCGGCCGGAGCCAAACCTGGCTCACCTGTCAGCTATGATCCAAAATACGTTGCAGCAACTGGCCCGATCATCGACGTTGATATTGCGTGGAAAGATGAGAATGGAAAGACCATCAAACGTCGCGCTCAAGAAATGATTCGACACGTCAAAACACGGAAGCCGATGAAAGAAGACTGGGTGTTTGCCGGCAGCGGTTTTTGGAAAGACGAGGAAACCGGCGAGGAGTACTACATGGCTGAGGGCGGAGAGATGATCTGCCTTTCCAATTTTTCAACGGCGATGATGGATCTTACCGTAGAGAGTCCTCAGGAGAATGCGAGTCTGTTCTTTGAGGCACTGACCGACCAAATTCCGCCGCTGGGTACTGAGGTGCGAATGATCCTCACTCCTCGTCAACCGCGCAAGCCGGCGCCACCGACGTCGCCTTCAAGCTAATTAAGTTCAGGGACTACCCCGGCAAACAGTGCTGCAGCATTTGCTCTGGTGTGGCGACGTAGCTGGTGTAGAACGGACCGAACTCAGCATAGCGTGCACTTGCCTCGTCAAATCGCATTTCGTAGACGATATGCGTGAGAAACTGTGGGTTTGCTGCCCATAAGGTCACACCCCACTCCCAATCATCGAGCCCAACTCCGACGGAAATCAACTGTGAAACTTTACCGGCAAAAGCCATGCCGCTCTTGGCATGTTCGCTCATCATCCGACTGCGTTCCTCAAAGGGCAACGTGAACCAGTTTTCGCCGACCTTGCGTTTCTTGTTCATAGGATAAAAACAGGTGGCTGGCCACGCGGGGAAATCAGGGGTTAAACGCTGTTTTCGCATCATCGGCTCACGTCGCTCGTAAGCACTAACTTTTGCCTGATAGGCTTCACTGCCCTCCACTTCCCCATCTTGCACCAACCGCTGACCATATTGTTCGACGGAGGGCACATATTCGGAGATCTCAGTGATTGACACAAAGGAATAGGTCGATTCAAGCGCGGGCCCCAATTCGCTTTGGAGCAACTTTTGGTGGGTTGCGTCGACGCGCAGCGGATCGGGATCCATCAGCATCAACCCAAAATCAGCCTTATGCCCGCTAACGATAGACGTTTGTAAACGTTGAGGCGCGTCTTCTCGCTCAGGATTCAAGCACTCAACGACTTGCCGACAAGCCTCTTCGCGCTGAGCTTGGGACATCTGCGAAACGACATCCCGGCGCAGCCGATAATAAAGATGGCTACAGTGCCAACCTTCGTCGGGTGTAAGAGAAGGTTCAACCGGTTTCATTCCGGGGCGACGATCGCTCATAATTCCACTGCCTTATCGATAACCGTATTACGTTCGACACAGCAAGGAATGATAACAGACGCCGGAAAAAGCAGAAAGGAGGCCGACGCAGACTAGCTCTTACTGATGCTTTCCAAATCACCAACAAGTCTCAACAAGACTTCTCGGGTTAACTGGGCCGGTACACGCTGCCGTTTCCGTCCTGTCGCTTTCTCGTAACGACAGAGATGCAGCGAGGCTGGTCGAGCGAGGATTTCGTAATACCGGCGACCAGAATCATGTTGCTGCGGGCGATCGGACCGCAACTGAAGCATCGATTCTTCGAGATCGAACTCAATCGCTCGAATGGGTTCCATCAAGTAATTGACCTTTTCGGCAAGTCGTCTCCCGAGTCGACGCAATTGCGGCGGACTCAACGACTCAAGATGCGTCCCTGAATACTCGATTTCGGTAAAGGCGCATCCGATCGAATCCAACTCAACCAAGGCCATTTTAATGACATCCGTATCGCAGGTGACCTCCACTCGCTTCTGGCGCTCTCCAGCTTGCAGAAGCGAGTCCATTTGACGGGAAAACTCGGCTTGCAGGTTCATGACTGCCCCTTGTTCGCTTAAGCTTCCTCGGTGAGTCGATACGTTTCTTTGGATTGACTGGCTGTGTGTTCGGATCCGTCATAGCTAAGCAACGTCAAATGGTCATCCAAGACAGTTTCAATATGCACGGGACGCTTCCAGATTTGGTAAAGGTTTTCAAGAACAGCAGCTGCATAATCCACCTTGATTTCTGGACCACTATATTGGTGCTTTAGGATTAATTCACCACGATTCTTGTAGTTACCATCTTCAACATGAATCATCGGGCGTCCAAGATTGGTGAGACTAAAGAGCAGCTGCTGCTTGATCTTCTGGAACTCACGACTTTCAACTTCGTAGTAACCACTGTTGTCGTTATAGCCAAAGGAGAACAACCGATATTTCCGACAGAACTCCAGTGTCAAAAACTCATCAATAAAGGTGAGATCATTGTGGACTCGACGAACCTCAAAGATCTTCTCCCGTCCAAGCCCAGCATTCGTGTTCCAGCGTCGTTTTGTCTCCATCTCATCACAGTCATCGTAATCGCGACCGAAGCATCCTCGGTTCCAACGATCTTCAATGTCTCGCAACAACTCGACTCCTAATTTATAGGGGTTCAATCGAGTCGGAGAACTCGCCAAGGTCCCGGAGGTATGATCGGCATAGGCGATGACGTCGCCTGACGATGCCAGGCCATGACGTGTCATGATGGTGGAATGCCAATAGGTAGCCCACCCTTCGTTCATAATTTTGGTCTGGCCCTGAGGGGCAAAGTAATAAGACTCATCGCGAATAATGGATAGCACATCAACTTGCCATGGCTTCAGAGGAGCGTGCTGCAACAAGAACAGCATGACATCCCGCATCGCATCTTTTGATGTCGACTGCGGAGCGTCATGGACTCCATCTATCGAATCGCCTTCATCCCTAGAAGGATTCACAAAGGAATCCATATAACTTTTCGCCTGAAATCTGCGGGACGACGTAACATCATCCTTATCGGGATGCTCTCCAAATCGATACCGCGGTTCGCCCTCAAAGCGTTTTATGAATGGCGAGTGGACATCGATAAGGTCCTCAATGCTTAAACACACGTCAATAAACGACTCGACCACTTCAACGCCAAACCGATCCATGTAACGGCGAATCCGGTTTCCGTGGTTTGCCATCTCATCGATCATCTTCCGATTAGTCTGACTGAACCAATGGTTCATCTTGAAGAAATCACAGTGACCGTAAACGTGGGCGATCACCATCATGTGATCGGTCATTGAGTTGCTGTTGAGCAAATAGGCATAGCATGGATTGTTATTGATCACCAGTTCGTAGATTTTCTGCAGGCCGTAGGCATAGCCCTTAGAGAGCCGTTCATACTCCATCCCAAACCGCCAATGCGGATATCGTGTCGGGAAGCCACCATAAGCAGCCACGGCATTCAATTGGTCCACGTCCACGATCTCAAAGATTGTGGGAAAGAAGTCGAGCCCATATTCGGTGGCTCGCGACTCCATTTCACATTGAACGTCGACCAGTTGCTTTGGCAACTCGCGTAGATCTGCAATCGCCATAACTTATCCTGCCAGTACTTGCCTTAGGATGGTTCTACTTGCGTGACGACAAAACATTGATCTTCGAGTGAATGAATCACATCGTAGAGTCGAGGCAAATCGAGACTCATACGAATGCGGGCATGCCGGATGGCTTCTGCCCGTGAATGCCCATCAACTGTCACACTGTTGTGGCCGACTCGAACTAGATAACGAGTCGGAAATCTGGATCGATTCATGTCGATCATCATTAAGTCCCTCGTGTAAAATCGCAAATGGACGGCGAACCACGGTAGTCCGCTTCGAGTCAACTACTTTCCCGTTCCCAAAAACGATCGAATGGATTCGTAAATCCCGTTTTTATTTTCAATCTCCGAAAGAATCAAATTCTCACATTCATCCCCAAAGCGGGACTGCAGCGAATGAATGTAGTCACCACTACCATACGGGCTCACACCCTGGCCGTAGCAGAAGAGATTGCATCCCTTGAGCAGGTGATCCTCCAGCATCCGCAAG
>Ga0163179_10003157_pt1 | contig 11277 bp, 6 predicted proteins | sample AtlANTMetagenome_FD_109643 | JGI IMG/M metagenome (GOLD analysis project Ga0163179, IMG submission 109643) | Marine eukaryotic phytoplankton communities from the Atlantic Ocean - Atlantic ANT 2 Metagenome | ecosystem: Environmental > Aquatic > Marine > Oceanic | place: North Atlantic Ocean... | reverse complement strand
TGGGGTCACGTGTTTTCCCTCAGGCAACCATCTGCGTTCATCCAACCATTCCGGGCCAGACAATGTGACCGCGACCACTTCCGGCTCACCCGCTGGGTAGAACCACTCCACCAATTCAAGGGCAGCAGCGCGAGATTCTTCACGCTGAAAAAGCACAAAATCTTCCAGGTGTGCGCCCAACAAAAACAACCTGTATGCGGTGCAACCGTCTTCTTGCTCGCCTATCCACGCTGCATCGACGGAATTTTGTCCCGAGCTATACACCTGATACTTCGCGACAGAAAGACCCCACCATGCATTTTCTGTATCAAGACAACCCACCCAAGTAACCGAACCATCTTTCTCTTGCTTGATGGTGCCTTTTTTGAGGCCCCAATACGCAGAAATTCGATGTGCTCTCGCCAAGAACCGATCCACTTTTCGCCGCGATAGGCCCAGTTTTTTTAGTGCTCTTGCGGAATTTACCTCTAAGCGTAGGGAAGCCAACAACTCCGCCATAGGCGCTTCCAACTCACGGGTAGCGTCTGGACGAGCCAATGCGATCGAGCGCAGGACGCTATCGCCAACAGCACTCACCGCGGCAACGCTCGCAAATACGGTGTAAGCCAGTCCGCCAAGGTGTCCGCAACCACACGATGCCCAGCCGGCGTCCAGTGCCCATCAAAGCGGAAATAGGCTGCTTTTTTTGACTCCCGCAGCGCTGGCGACAAATCAAACATCGGCAAGCCCTCGATACGCTCAGCCAGAAGTGCATTGGCAGGTCGATCGAGATCGATATTCTCCATCGACATGTCGACCAATCTAAAGGTCGCAGCTGCCCGCTTCGTATCTGCGACAAAAGCCGGTGGCGCTATTGGCATAAAACACGCCCATTGCTGCTCGCTGCAGAGTGTTGCGAATCCCTTCAAGGCGCCTTGCGTCGTTCGCATTTGGTTTTGAAGCGAAGGACTCTTTTGATCGAAGATCTGTAGCTCATCCTTGTAGCGCCGGATTTGGTGCGCATTGTTCCGCATCGCACGGGTCCTCCAATGCACCCGAACATAGGCATACGCATAGGAATAGCGACCCAGGGTTTTGTCCCAGAACGACAAATACGGCTTCGGGGTCGGCATCAATTCACCACGCAGGTTGGGACGGCGGCGCTGATAACTGTCGTTTTCCCAAAAATCGTTCCCCGTGAAGAAGAGTAGAATCGCGCCATCGACATCGTACAGGGATCCCAAGCGCCGAGCATAGAGTGTAGATTGCTGCGTCCCGAATCCATCTACTCCCGCATTAATGATGCGGACCGGGCGTCCTAAATCCTCCGAGAGTTGTCGCTCGAGTAAAGCGACATAGGTTTTGGCCTCGGGGACCTGCACGGCCATCGTAAAGGAGTCGCCAACGGCCAGTAACCTCAGCTCTTCCGGCAGAGCTTCAGGAATTTCCCCGCCTCGCACGCCTTGAGAGTTGATGCGTACTGAAGCCGTGTACTCAATGGTTTGCACCTCGCCTTTGAAGCCGGGCTGAGGGACAAGCAGGAGGTCTTGATCCGCCACATAGAGATCGGGATGAGAGAAGTCTGGAGCGCCAAAGAGCATGGCTTCGTGCCCAAGTGGGGATTTCAATCGGAATGCGACCTCGACCGCACACATCGAAAAACACAGACTCATCAACACCAAGAGGGTCCGCTTGAACCACAAGCGTTTCACAAAAGAAGCCTTTTGTGGCGGTACGGAAGTTCTCTCAGAATCCGGCGTGGTGTCGTTCATAAGCAAAAGACTAACGAGTCCAAGAATAGGATACGGACTAAAAATCGTTGGGGGGCAATTCGTCTTGCGAAGGCACTTCTTCAAAGAGGAAGTTGGGACCAAACCATGAAGCCTCCGCCGGGGTCACATACGTCGGGTACTGAAGCGTCACCCCGACCGCGTGCCGGCCCTCAATCCACCGAACTCCCTCTGCCAGACCCACTTTTGCATTGTGAATATAGCGATCAGGAGACTGATTATAGGCTTGGCTTCCGATTACATAGCGTCCAGGCTGTAGCTCTAAGTCTTCCACGCCGACGTAACGCCAGCGGTCCAAAAGACTTGTGTGCACACTCTTCGCAGAAGGCACGGTCGTCTTCAACAGCAAGTTCCCGTTGACCTCATCCCATATCGCTACGACGGTGCCCTCTGATATGCCATCTAAACCGAAATCGAGAACACCCAGATCCGTAATACGAATGGCGTTTTCCAATTCGAAAACGTATCCGACAATGTAATCGCCAGTGTAATTACTCAAAAAGGAATCACCCAACGTCACGGCGGCCTGTGGTGTGGCCCGATCCCCCCCCATACCCAAAATTGATTCTGCCAGTCTTTGACCGAGGGTACGCATCCCTGACGCATCAAAGTGCAATAGGTCCGCGACTTGGGGCAAATCCGCTGTCTCCACTGCTGTGACCGACTGAGACTCATCCGCCACAGCCTGCTGAGCGCCGCGTACGATGTCACGATACGCACAATGGGCAGCACAATCGATTTTGCCCATAGAGAAAGGCATGGTCGGCGCCGAGAAATCTTCACGCACCCGATAGATCAAGTCGGTAAGATTCTGCTGATAACTCAAGGCCCATGGCTCATAGGTGGCGTCTGACTCTCCCTGCATCCATGCCATGCCCGCAATACGGAACGTCTGTCCTTCCGCCTCCAGGACTGCCAGCGCAGCATCCACCGTCGCCTTAAATCCCGCGTAGCAATCTCCTGCTGTACCGTCGTCCGGAGACTCTCCAGGATACCAACATTGCGCCAGGTCCGTACCGCTTACCGCATGCTTGATTAAGGCCACTTTTTGTGTCGGATCCGCATCCGCTATCCGACGACCGAATGTCACCTCCGGGCCAAAATATGCGCCCCCCCAGTAGGACGCAGGCGCCAACCCACGCCACTGCCACCATCCCGACCAAAAAAGCAACACATCTTCCTGGGAGATTTGAATGCTCGGCGCTAGCCCGGACACGAGACCGCCCCCATCCATATTGGACTGTCCGGCCAAGAGATACACATCCACGACGTCTTCTACCGGCGGAAGAGAGGTATCCTCCGAGCCTGAATCAGAGGGGGCTGTATCTTCCGGAACCGCACTATCACCGGATGGATCCAGTTCTACACAGTCTCCATCATCGGTGCGCGCAAAACCCTCCCCACAAGGTTCGGATTGTTGTCCGCAACCTACGGTCAGCAGTCCAAGCCAAAGCAAGCGCTTCATACTCCCTCCAAGACGCATTACCGCATGCGCCAACCAAGCCTCATGCCGAACCATAGCACGCCTTTTCCATGGTTCTGGAGAAGGAATATTGGCACGCCTCACCAGCGCGTGTTCCAATAGACTTACGACGGGGTTTAGAATGCTCACCATCTTGTGGCTATTGGCATGCGGCACGCCGGAGTCTGAATCGGACGCTGCTCTTTCCGGCGAAACCCCACCCGCTCACCGTGTGGGTATTGCAAATCAAGCAGGCGAGAAGCATCCGCCCATCCCCGCCAACAACCCTGGCTGGAACAATGTGTCCAAAGACTTCAAGCCCACTCCTCACGCGTATGGGGAGGAGAGATGGGACGATGTCAGCATGCGAGTAATCGGACATCTATCTCAAGCCACCCGTGACCTCGCACGCCTGGAATTTCGCGCCGGCAATCCGGCGACCACAATCGCGCTCTTTGACCAACTCGCCGGGAAGCTATCAAAAATCGATCTCGGCGAAAAAGGCCTGTCACAAAAAGTCCGAGATCTGCATATAAACGCAGCCCATTTTCATGCTGCTATTCACAGAAAAAAACAGGGTGAACAGATCGATTCTCCCAAACTGCTTGGACAAAACAGCAGGAACCGATGGAATTCAATTCTCGGCGAGCCATCGACGGTGCAAGACGAACGACCCTGGAAAGATATCAAAATCGATTCCTTTGATGACTTTCGAGACCGACACCAACTACGTCTTCAACTCACCGAATACTGGCTCGATACCGTCGACCCCTTCTCGTTCTCCGATCCATGGGGATACTGGCGTCCTGCTGTCGCCGACGCTACCGCTACAACATTGCAGCGCGAGTCGATCAGCCCACTCCAACTCGAAGAAGCATACCCGCTACAAATGACAGTCAACGACATCGGTCGACTTCCAACGGGCGATAGCTATGTAGACACTGCCGGTGGTGCAGGCCCTCTATCGATTGGAAGCCTCTCCGTGCTCGGTCTCGAAGACAAAGAGCACCACGAACGCCTGCAAGACTGGGTGTCCGAGATCAACACACTGACTCCCGAAAAACCAGCGGAGGTTGTGGCAAATATCCGCGAACATATTGATACATTTAATGGATATAAACACGGCAGTCGTTTCTACAACATCAAACAGCTCATCAACGCAGGAACACGGCACTTGGCCCGCAATGGACATTACGCCGAAGCCCTCACTGTCTTTCAACTGCACCGACCACTCCACAAGCAAGACTGGCTCTGCCCAAACCGAGAAGCCATTCAACTCGGCATTGAAGGCAAGCTGGCCGCCTTGGCCGGCAATGACATCTTAGCCCGTGAGAAACTTCGCTTAGCCATCCAAGAATCGGACGTGTGGCTCAATCGGATTGCACGCGAAAAAGCGCGTCCACAAAAACCAAGACCACCGGGCCGACCGCCGCCACGCTAACGCGGGCTACTCGCCGCCTGTCTCACAGCTTGCTGTTTGAGGCGTCAACAATCCCCAACCGTCCGCACAGACGGAGTCGCATACCTTGACGTCGTCTTCCGTACAAGACCGTAGAAGACCGGGTGTAGAAGCCTCTCCATTCACTAGGAAATTCGGAAGCTCACTCGCACTACAGTCACACCCCGACTCATGGCCTACCTCCTCGCCTCTCGAGCCGAGGAAGCGCACGGTAAAGTTGACCATATAGGCGTCGGTATCGAAGACCCGGAAGGACTGACTGTTGTAGATGCCATGCTGTCCCGACGGGCGAAGAAGCGGCACACGAAAGGCATCGAAGCTGCCGTCGCTGCGCTCTTGATTCCAGCGCAACTCCTCTCCTGGCTCCGGATTCGGCACATCGAAAAACACCTCTTGTCCCCGATAGGCATCCTCACAGCCATTCTCGCCATTCTTGCCGCTCCAATCGCTGTTCCCACAACTGAACTGGGCTGTAGAGTCACTGACATTGTCGATGTCGTACAACACGCCAGGGGTGGTCTTTTCATAGTCTCCATAGCGCTCTAGTCGGGGATCACCCTCCACCACATAGGTCTCGAGAAGATAGTCATCCGGTGTTTTACCAAGTCGCTCATCCGGTACGAAAAATGCACGCCATCCGTATTCAGGCCCCACACTTTCATCCCGCAGCCAACTGCCCAAAACACCTGAGGCGCGAGCCATTGCAATGCCTGTGTTGGTCGGCACCTGAGAATCTCCGACGGTCGGCATCATCAATACGTGTGTGTTGCCTCCCGACACATTTGGGTCATAGCTCACATCCAAAGGCTCGAGAAAAATGTGTGCGGCCCATGCACCCGGATCCGCGCTCGACAGCGCGTGCTGAGAAATCGACATAAAGCGTCGCATATCAGGGTTGTTTCGCTTCTTGCCCAAGCCTTCTTGAAGCGCCACCAAGGGACTTCCCGCGATGTAGCGAGTGCCCTGAAAGATGACTTCCAACTGAAAGATGTCGAGGGCGCCTCGCTCTTCGTCGGTTTCACCCACATAGACTCTCAGAGCCAATGCATCGCCCAGAAGCGTATTGGCATCCGGTGTGCCCGTTCCAAAACTATTTCCTTTCAGCCCGATCTTTGCGCGGCGCTCTACGGAATCGAGCGCATCGGAAGGTACAGCCAAACGGAACCATCCACGCTCATTCACCCGACCAACAGCAATCTCACCGTTACTTAAATTCTCAAGCACAACCCGATCTCCTGGCTGCACTCCACGGATCTCACCAATCTCACGATAGGTCATCGAAGCCCGATCATTGAGCATCTTCAACAAGCGGAGTTGCCCGCCCTCAAAAGGACCATCCACACTACCGCGCCCTTCGTGGCAGTCATGTTCGCTTGAAACACCGACTTCCAATGCGCGCTGATGCTCGTCAGTGGGTAGGCACCCGGCGATAAACGGTCCCAAGACCGGCATAATCACCGCTTGCGGAACACCGGCCTGAGCCGATCGAGATCCAATGTCGCCAAGACCCGCGCCACCCGCGTTCGGTGAGGCCGCATCCAAGCCAGGCTCGGAACCTGCCAGGACACCCGAGATGATGCCACCTAAGCTGACACCCCAGGATCCAATTGTATTTTGAGGGCCACCAATATCGACCTGCCCATCCCCGTCCAAATCTCCCAACAGACCGCCGTCCTCACCCAAGGTAACGCCATCCATTCCACGTAAGATCCGCACAAACTGCATGTGCTCCAAAGCGGTCTGGCGTACCATGTCACGGGTGTGGATTACATCAGAGGTCCACATATCAGCCCCCGGATCGGAGACACCATCATTGTCCATGTCACGGTCACGCCCCATGGTCATCATGGGTGCGATTTCGGGCACTTCTAAGTCGCGAAACTTCACAGACGCCAAAGCGATACTTGTGGAGGCCGCAGGATCTTCACGCCACACATTTAATCCGTGGCCATAGGCGTCTAAACCACAGATAGCGTAGCCCATCGCCGTATGCCGACCCATGTGAAGACTCATCTCCGCTCGCGACCCCCCATAGCCATGACCATACATAATTACAGGGTAGGGCTTACAGAAAGGTAGCCCCTCCGGATTACCCTCCGAGCATGTGGTCTCCAACTCTTGTGGAAGCGCACACCAGAAGGTGACATCCGTCGAGCCGTATTCAATCTCGCCCCGACCTACATCGACTTTCCAGATTTCATCGTTGGTCGCAGGGTACGCTTCGGTGGCTTGACCATCTTTGTCCGCAAGAAGATCCGGTGCTGAGAAACTGCCACCAAAAATACTGTCCATCGAAGAAAGATCCGCCTCGATCGAACACATATTTGCAGGCCATTCCTTCAAGGCCTGACCCCACAACCAGGTAAAGCCATTCCCAGAACAAGCACCCGGCAGCAGCACATCATCTGCCACCTCAGGATCCGCCTCAATGCCACCCACCTCTCGTAACTCACCTCGGGTCCAGGGCGAAAAACCACTCAATGGGAAGGCACTGTTCAACTCAGCGAAGGGACCATGCCCATACAAGCCGGCGCGAATCGCTTCCATATCCGCAGTGGTACTACTCGTCGTAAAGCTCCATGTAAAACGCACATTGTCCAGCCCTAGACCATAGCGACCTAAGAGTGCTGAGAGGTGTTGGAGATCTTGAGTGTGATCCCTCGGATTGATCGCTTGAAACGGAGAATTAATCGTCTCGCCGTCTTCGCCGAGCACCCGATCTGTAATGGCTACTCCATAGGTGCAGCCAGACTCAAGGGGCCAAAGCGGACGCAGAATAAGTGTATTGCTTTCCCGCTCGTACCAGGTCAGTAGATTATCCGCGACACAGCGGTCATGCTCCACGGTCCCATACTCAAACAGCTCACAGGCCGATGGGTCGATAAAGTTCGGCACATCCAGGACACCATCGTCGTCTAAGTCCTCTCCCGGATCAATCTCCCCATTCTGATTCAGATCTTCGAAGCGATCCGAAAAGAGCAGATTGTTGCTGTCACCCAAATTGTCATAGGCATAGGTCACGCCCCGAGAACCCAACAGGTAGCCCTGCGGCGCTTCACTATCTACAGAATGTGAAGCCCTGCGCATATGTGTGACCGGGTAGCGGCCACCACCAATGTCCAAGGCCACTTCTTCACCGAAACGATCACACTCCGGATCCACATTCAAAAGATAAACCGGGTCGTCTCGGAAGTCCGGACTCTGGTGTCGAGAGAGATAATCCTCCAAATCAATTGGAGCATCGAACGACACCCATATGGGGGCAAACACCCCAAAACCATCCATTTGATTGAACGCTCGACGGGCCCTACGCTCCATCTCCGTGGAGGCTTCTTCGCTGATATTCAACCGACGCCCCGTCAATGAACTCGGGTCGACGCGTGTCGCAGAATTGTTCGGAAGCGGAATTTCTGGAAGTGGCTTGGCCTCAATGTCCCACACCACCGTCGGCCCATCACTCTTCTCAGCCAGCATCAAACCCGTCGATGTCGGGCCGGCGACATCACACGCCACCAGACCGGTAAAAACAAGCGCTACAAAAATCCTCTTCATCTTCTGTACTCCTCTTACCAGCCAAGGCTCGCGCGAAAACGCAAGCTATACACAGGGGCGTCGACCACCCCAGCCATGGCGCTTCCGGGTAAGAAAACGCCTCCTTCACCCAACAAGGCAACCTGACCCAAAGCAGTATCCAAGCCATTCATACGGATGCCCAAGTCCCATTCCTGCCCCAAATGGGTTTCAGTACTCAACACACCACCCGGGCTCGTGTTGTAGCCCCCGTTCTTCGCAGTCTCGTAGAGGTCATAGAATGCGCTAGCCGAGTGGGCATTGAGATATCCAAACCGCACCTCTGCTTGGTCATGAAAGGCCCAACTCAAGACAGGGTGAAGCACCGTCGCATTCACCAGTCCGCCCTGCGCCACCGTAAAACGAGTTGCAACAGCTGGCATGCCAATCAAACCAGGGTCACCAGCTCTGTCCGCAGACCGGGCCGTAATCATCGGCAGCACATGCTCAAAGAGCACCAGACCCAATTGGTGGTCGGAATGCATAAAGAATGTGCGCGACACACCATCGTAGGGATCGTTATCGCCCGAGGCATAGGCCCACTCCACATCCGCTTTCAGGCCCCAATCCGGTAGGGAGAATTCCAGCCCGCTCATTGCGCCAAAGCTGGAAATCTGGCCAGGCTCTCCTTGGGTCTCCCCATTGGCAACCCGCTCTGTCGTTCCACGCACGCTGACGATTTCGCCGCGCAACTCGACCTGCAGTGGCTTGTTCTCCGGAAGTAAATCAAGCTTGGCATAGGCATCGATGGGCGTAGCCACACTCACCAATCCCTCCCCTGAAACCTGACCGACTGCGAGCCGATCCCGCTGCCAACGCACCAACCCAAGCACGCCTGCATCCAGACCGCTCTGCTTCAAACGGAAACCGACAACCGCTTGAGTCGCCAGGTCCCCCAACAAAATCTCGGCATTTTCATCCCGTAAAACCACATCACTTGCGACAAAAACAGCCCCCCCGTCCAGAAGCTTGGTGGGGAATGCCGCTGAAAGTCTTCCCACGACATTGCCCCGTCGTGGATCACCAAAGGCACTCTCGGTCTTGCCATCATGAGCCAAGAGGCCATTGCCCCATCCAAAACTATCGGCTCCCACAGAAAAGCTACCCCAACTGCGCTGTCCAGCAATGCGGGCTTTTCGCGGCACAATGCTCAAAAAATCGCTGTAATCATGTCGCGCGGTCTGAAGCACGACTCCTGCTCCCAGTGTTCCAACTGTGGTGGTTTCACCCCACGAGTGACCATTGAACAACTCCAGTTCCACTTCCCAAAGGTCTCTCTCGGAAAGCATCCCGCCAATACCTACAAGCAGTCGACTGTCCGCCCAAAGTGTTCGTTCATTGAGAAGCCCATCTCGATCAATCTGAAACGATGACAATTGCGCAGGGGAGATCCGCCACTCACCCCATTTCTTTAAAGAAGATGCTTCGCTTTTTTCGACCTTTTCAGGTTCCTGAGCACTCACATTTCCGAGAAAAAACAACAGAAAAAACAGTGCGTGCATTCTAATCCCTCTACCAAGTTCGTCAGGCAAAACCCTTAGGAGGGCACATATTCTAACTACCGGTAGATTTCAAACCCTGAACCACAAACTCTCACCAAATCCAGCAATAATACTGTTATTCCGAATAATGATTTTCTAAATATACTGATTTACAGTTTATTCGGAGCCGGGCATGTTCATATCATCACCAAGGAGCACAACATGCAACGCTACGGAATCACACTGTCTTTCGTTCTACTCGGATGCCAACAAGCCGAGGTACCCATCGAGGATCCCCAGCGGCTCCTCGGCAATCAGGATCCGCTCATTCAACTCGAGCCTCGCCCGGATCCTGAACCGGAGCCAGATCCAGTGCCAGTGACCGCACTGAAGTTTGCTGACGCTCAAACGGTCACCGGCATCGAAGACGATCGCTTCGTGACGCACGGGGATGTGGACGGCGATGGCAACCTCGACTTCGTCATCGCACGATACAACGGAAGACTTTCATGGTTGAAAGGCAACGGAGATGGCTCCTTCACCAACGCAACCCCGGGCTGGACAAGCACTGGACTTCAGGCACTTGTGGACAAGGTAGACTTCTGTCGTAATTTCCAATGCAGCTGGGATTTGTCCTGGGTCAACACCATAGAGCTGGCCGACTTTGACGGTGATGGCGACGATGAGTTGCTGGTGTCCTTCACGGCCCAAGCCAGCAGCGAGTACTGGACCATTGTCGGCACCCTGGACTTCGACGGCCAGAAGAGTACCGCAACTATCTTAGGCGCAGACAACAACTACGTCTCCGCGGAAGTGATTGCAGACATCGACGATGACAAAGGTGCAGAACTCATTCTCTACACCTGGCACAACAGCTACCTGCTACGAAATGGTTCGCCAGATCGCGCCGAGGAGTTCAGCAGCACAGGGGCCGGCAATTACTATCCCCAAAGCTGGACCATCGACCTCAACAAAGATGGGCTCATGGATATCGTGACCTTCTACAACGGCGGCTACGGCATCTACGGCGTGAATGCATTTATCCGAGGCACCGACGGATCATTCACAGAACTCATGCTGGATGACGAAATCTTCGGATACCGCGCCGCAGGAAACGGCAAGCACCGCCGCCCTGCAACCGAAGTGGTCCTGACGACCTCGGAGCAGGTCTTCTGGTTGGAAGGAGGCCAAACCCCCAATCTCTTTCCCGTCCTGGATTTCGGTGAACTCCAACCATGGGGCAGCTTGTACGGTGACTTCAATGGCAGCGGTTCCCTGGACCTTCTCGCTCCTTCCATGGATGGACTCATCGGACTGGTGGGCGATGGATTCGGAGGATTCGACGCCATTGAGACGACCCACTTTGAAGGCAACTACAACGAGCAAGTTGCAGACTTCAACGGAGACGGTCTCGACGATATCTACCACGTCATCTGGAGTCCGGATTTCCAAGAGCACCAACTCAACGTGATTCTCAATATCAGCCGCTAAGCTCCTCAGCGTCGATGGCTGGGCCGAAAAAACAGGCCCTTCCAT
>Ga0163179_10003156_pt1 | contig 11278 bp, 13 predicted proteins | sample AtlANTMetagenome_FD_109643 | JGI IMG/M metagenome (GOLD analysis project Ga0163179, IMG submission 109643) | Marine eukaryotic phytoplankton communities from the Atlantic Ocean - Atlantic ANT 2 Metagenome | ecosystem: Environmental > Aquatic > Marine > Oceanic | place: North Atlantic Ocean... | reverse complement strand
GCACAGGTGAAGAGACTTCATCTCAATTGATAGATTGAACGCGGTTTATCAGCGCTTCTTAAATATCAATACGGCGTGTTCTGGTCGGTCTGAATCTTGGGTTTCGGGGCGCGCATGTCGACGTAGACTTGCCCGTACGGCGCACTTGGAAGCGCTTTCAAGATCCTCGGGAGCGTCTCCATCACCCTTTGTCGGTTTTTATCGCTGTTTTCCGAAAGTCGAGTGACTTCACTTCGAAAGCCGTCCATCGCTTCTAAGGCTGCCGCGTGTTGGAGTGCGGCAGAGAACAGTCCGCGTGCGCCCGCATCGACGAGTCCTCCCATTTCTTGAGAGGCTAGCGCGAGCAAACCCGCTCCTCCAGGCTTCACTGGACGGTAGAGGCGTGCGGTGACGCGCGTGTCGACCTGTGGAGATAGCGGTACTTTGGAGGTCACCGATAAGGTCTCGATAATGAGCACACTGCGTTGGCGAAACAGCCCGTCCAAGAAGATAGGCAGGTCGTAGAAATTGCCTTCCGCCGTGAACGTGAGCTCTATCGGTCGGACGACGCCATCACGCGGTAGCGGCGTCACTTCTGATTCGCCGAACTGCATACCAGCGGATTCCGCTTGGAGGGTGAGGAAGGCCAGCAAAGTGGGCTCGTCGCCCGAAAAGAATGCGGCGTCCAGGGCGCGCTCGTTTTGCCTCACTTCAATTTCGAGCTGTTCTACAGCAAACTTGAGCTCGTGGTTTGAGAGATCAGATTGAGCCGCTGTTCGCGTTTCGCTGACGGTCTGTGGCGTAGGGGGAAAGATCTTGATCCATGCCAAGAAGCAGGCCAGAAACGCGACGGTCATCAGCCCGATCGCGAGTAGGAGCTTGCCCACATCGTTCTGCGGGTCCGGTAGCTTTTGGTGCGCGCTAAAAACGCGCAATTCTGGCCGGTCGGGCTTGCCCAAGACCTGCTCCCTTGCCGGGCTTTAGTTTACGTAGTCGATGTCTGTTCCACCGCGTCGACTGGCGATGATCTCTTCGACTTGTCGGAGTATCTCTCGCTCTTTTTTCGACGACGAGGGGACATCGATCCATTGGTAAACGGCGCCGGTAAACACCAGGTTGGCGGAGATCACGTCCTTTTCGACCTGTTCTCTGTTTGTCAGCGTCACTACTGTACGTCCGTTTCGGTCTTCTACAGTCACCGTCATACGGAATCTGGCCTTTTCAGGGATCTTCGTTCCCGCGAACGTGTTGTAGATGTAGTCTGACGGCGACGTGTTCCATTCGGTCTCTAGAGATTTTTGGTCAGCATCCACATCGTAGATGTCGTATTGGCTCATGACCTCAACGACGGCCTCCCAGACGGCGTCGCTGCTGTCAGCGTAGAGGCCTTCGATAGGACGTTCTTCGTAGATCGGAAGTCGGTCTTCTGGGAAAACGCGTGGGACGCAGCCCACCACCGTCGCGAAGGAAAGCGCGAGCAGGATCTGCGTGATGCGTGGAAGACGGGCCATGAACACTCCGATGACTGCTACTCGATAGTGGGCGGTAGCCAGCAACCAAAGGATAATGGAGGAGTCTGTTTCGGGGCAAGGCCTCGAGGAGTCTGAATGCAGAGCTTGGAGATAGCAGTTGGCCTAGATGGCTCTACAGCGAGTGAATCTGCGCTGAATCTGGCCATCGCCCTGGCCAAGTCCTTCGGCTCGAACGCGACCGTTGTCGGGGTGCATGTGGTCGGTGTGACGCATCTTTCGGGGCGTCTGTTGAAAGATCTCGCAGGTTTGCTTGGCTTTCAGCCGGTACTGGTCCCTGCGGACGTCGAGCGTTTTTATACCGAGCGCGGAAGAGAGTGGTTGGCGGCTTTTGTTAGCCGTTGTGAGCGTGAGGGCATCAACGCGCGTGCACAACTGGAAGTGGGCAACCCGGTGGAGCGGCTAATCCACCAGTCGGGTCGCGCGGACTTACTCCTGTTGGGTGCTCGAGGCGCGACGGAAGAGGAAGTGCCTGGTTGGGGCGGCTGGACGTTGGAGCGGGTTGTGCGCGACGCGCGGTGCACCACGCTGGTCGTTCCCCGCGATCAGGAGCGGGTCAGTGGGATAGTGCTTGGCTGGACCACGACGCATGGATCTGCGATGGCTTTGCGGTCTACCCGGCATTTTGTGGAACTGTTGCCCGTACCAGTCCACGCCGTGCACGTTCAGGAGGGGACGACGACAGACAGTGTGTTTGATGAGGTGCGTACGCAGCTTGAGCCACTGGGGGTTGAACTCCACACGCATCTCGTGTCAGGCGAGCCTAACGAGGTCTTAGTGGCCGCTGCGGACGCGAACGATTGCAACTTGATCGCTGTCGGCTATCGGTCGCGCAGTTTCTTGACCGGCGCCTTTTTAGGGCGCGTTACGGACTGGTTGTTGCGTCGGGTCCGCATCGGACTGATGATCTCGCGGTGAGCCGGACAAGCTTTGACGCCGTTGGTGCGACCCGGCAGTACACAAGATAAACTGAAAAGGCTTACCCCTTTGTGTCGGAAGACCTTTTGCCAACAGCTTCACGCTATTTGAGTACTGTGATCGAGCGTTTGCCGCTGGTCGGACACCCTGTCGTCGAAGCGACGGTCGAGCGGGTTCTCCGCAAGGTGGCGCATCGGGCGGGTCGGGCGCTGGCTCACGCGCTGGCACACGTGGCTCCTGGTGTACCTGCTACCGTTGTGATCAAGTCCTTTTCCGACGGTGTGGACTCGGTTGGTGTAAACGGGCCAGGCGCTGGCAAAGTCTACCGCTTCCCAACCGCCTGAAATGGCGCTGCGCTTTCGCGCCGAAGCCGCCCAAACCTTACGTGAAGCGGTAACGCTCGCCCGGGGCATCGAGGTCTTCGCGATTGGTGACGTTGACGCAGACGGGCATGTGCATGATCTGGTGGTGCATGCGCGTGGAAACCGACATGCAGTTCCTGCGTTGATTGGTCGCGCGCGTCGCGGCCAGGTGTTGATTCACAACCACCCCTCTGGCGTCTTGGAGGCATCGGACGCTGACCTTGGGGTTGCGCATCTCTGTGATCATTGGGGCCTTGGAATGATCATCGTAGACAACGAAGTGTCTCGAGACCTGTGGGTTGTGGAGCCGCCCGCGCGACCTGTTCCGATCGATGCCGGCCCATCTGGAGTGATCCGTTTCTTTGAGGAAGATTTGCCCCGCGCTCTCCCGGGCTTCGAGCCGCGGTCCGCGCAGGTAGAGATGGCCTGTGCTGTCGCAGAGGCGCTCGCTGGCGAGCGGATCCTGTTGGCTGAGGCCGGGACGGGTACGGGGAAATCGCTGGCCTATTTGGTCCCCGCCGCGTTGTGGGCGCGTGCGAACGGGAGACCTGTAGCTATCGCGACATTTACGCGAGCACTTCAAGGCCAATTGGTCTCGTCTGATCTGCCCATTTTGCAGCGTGCTGGGCTGGATGTGGAAGCGGCCGTGCTCTACGGGCAGTCGAATTACCTCTGCAAACGGAAGCTATCGCTGGCGGTCGAAGGGGTTGATGCAAACGCGCCTGAACGCGGTGTGTTGGAAGACGTCGCGGCTTGGGCAGATCAAGCGCATGAGGGGACATTTCTGGAGTTAGGTGTCGGTATCGGCGCAGACCTGCAGGACAGGCTTTCTTCTGATCCCGATCAGACGCTCGCAACGAAGTGTCCATTTCATGGGGAGTGCTTCTTTTTTGGTGCGCGCAGACGGGCGCAGCATGCCGACCTACTGCTTCTGAATCAAGCGTTATTGCTTCTTGATCTCCAGCAAAAAGAGCGCTTTCCGGAAGGCGGGGGCTTCTTGCCCTACTACGATCGCGTGATTTTAGACGAAGCGCATCACCTGGAGGACGCGGCGACTTTGGCGACCTCGTCTAGCTTGACGTACAGGGGCGTGCGTCGGGCAGTCGCTCCATTGCTTCCGAACCCGAAGCGTAGACGTGTGGGGGCACTCGCTTCGATGCGCCTCAATCCGCCGACGAAAGAGACGGCTCGATACCTCGAAACGGTCGACCGTGCGACGGTCGATGCCGCCGCGCTGCGAGATCAGATCGCCCAATTGCTTTCCGCCGTCGCGAATGCAGCCGGTATGGAGGGAGACGCATCAAAGGTATTGTCCTTGCAGTCACGTACGGCCCCTTGGGAGGCGCCCCTTTCCGAGTTGGTCGAAGCGGTGGGCGCGGTATGCAGAACCCTTGATGATATCGAGGCTTTACTCCCCAGCTCGGACGATTCCGACGTAGGCGGTGTTCAGCCCCGCTTTGAGTTGAAGCGGGCGGTACGTCGTTTGCGAGGGCACCTACAGGTCGCGCGTTTAACGTTGGGCGCAAAGCCTGATCGCTGTAACTGGCTCGACCCGTCCAAGGACCGCGCCGGTGTGGCGCTACGCACCGCACCTGTAGAGGTGGGGCCGATGCTGCACCAGATCTTGCACGCTCCCCTACGGGCTGCAGTGCACACTTCCGCCACTTTGACGGTGAGGGATCGTTTTGATCACTTCCGGCGGCGCGTGGGTTTGGACGAGCAACGGTCATCAGAATTCCCATTAGATATCGAGCAGCAGGTTTGGTCTTCACCGTTTCGGTATCGGGAGCAGGCGCTTCTTGTGCTGCCCAAAGATTTACCTGCTCCCGACCATCCGGAATGGCTCGACCGGGTCGCCGATGTCGTCGTGCAGGCTGTCGAATCCAGCGGTGGTGGCGTGTTCGTACTGTGCACCAGCTACGCTACCGTTGACGGGTTGGCGACGCGTTTCGAGCGGGTGTCTGGGCATCGATATCCGGTACTAAGGCAGGAGCCCGGTGCAGCGCACCGTTTACTGGAAGCCTTCCGCCATGAAGGCAACGCGGTACTCTTTGGAACGGATTCATTTTGGGAGGGCGTCAGTGTCCCCGGTGAAGCGCTTCGCATGGTTATTGTGCCTAGGTTGCCCTTCGGTGTGCCGACAGAGCCGCTTTCGCAGGCCCGGTGGCGGCTCCTACAACGACGCGGGCTAGACCCCTTCCGTGAAGATGCACTTCCGCGCGCAGTGTTGCGCCTGCGACAGGGGTTTGGTCGGTTGATCCGAACACGCAGTGATCGGGGTGTCGTATTGTTGCTCGATCGACGTCTACATCAGACGTGGTACGGCAGGGTGTTTCTTGCATCGTTACCGGATGCAGACAGAGCCGTTGGACCTCAGCGCGTGGTACAAGGTAGGCTAAAGCGCTTCTGGGAGGACGTGTAAGCATGAGTGAAGAACATGATGACGGCCGAGCCGGTGCAGACGCTGGAGCTATCCGAGGTGTGATGGGGCGTTTGCTGGGCGGGGCCGAGCGCGAATTGCTTTCTGGCGAGCGTCTGGACGCCGCAAAGGGTGCCATCGGTTCGGTGTTGGAGACCGGCGATAAGGCCAAGACAGAAATCGTGAAAATGGTCGCCCGCGAAGTCCGCGGCTATCTCGAAGCGCTTGAGATCAAGGACGAACTCAAAGAGCTACTTGAGGATTACGAATTGGAAGTCAACGCGACCTTCAAGTTGAAGCCGTTGATACCTGACGCTGAAGACACGTCAGAAGAAGAGGACGAAGCCAGCGCCGACGAGGAGCAGGTCGCCGTCAGTGATGAGACGACCGAGGAGCAAGTCACCCAAGAAGACCGTTCGGACGACTCGACGAATTAGTCGGTTTCTTCGACGTCACGGGCGCGCATCCGCACGAGGATACCTTCCTCTCGTAGCAAACGTCTAAGCTCCCATTTGTCGATTTCAGACAGGTTGGTCAGCACGGTCTCGATCGTTTCCGTTTGCCCTTCTAGGCCAGCCACCAGCCCTTCAGCGTCCGTCAGTACAAGCTCGACTTGGTCCGCCAATCCAGGGAGTTTACTCGCGGCGGCTTGAGCGGGGTCAAGGGTGGCATCGAGCTTGTCTAAGCTCTGTTCCACACGACTGATCAATGGCCGAGCGTCGGACATGAGGCGTTTGGCGTCAGCGGCTGCAGCCCCTGCGTCGGCGGCGATCTGCGGCGCCGTAGCGCTCGCTTCGCGCAAGTTGCGCACCATCGCCTCGAGGTCGTCCAGCATACGCTCAAGGCGCTCCGGGTCGTCGACCAGGGCGGACGTCACGATTTCGAGGGTGTCGGTGAGCTGCTCTGGTTTCGCTGCGTCGAGCAATGGACCCATTTGACCGAGCAACATGTCGATTTCGTATTGTCCTTCGGTATTGGTGATTTGGTCGCCGTTGATAAGCACGGGCTCGGTGCGTGATTGTGGCACCAATTCGACGTATTTTTCGCCGAGTAGCGATCTGGCGCGGACTCTCGCAAGAACGTCTTTACGGAGACCTGCAGACTCTCGAAGGGCCAACTCGATTATCGCTTGGTTGTGGTCGATCTGCATCGACGTGACGCGTCCAACCTCAACTCCCGCGACCGAGGCTCCTGCACCGACAGTCAGTCCGGCCGCGTCATCAAAATGTACGGTGGCGACGATCTCGTCGGTTTCGACTTGAATCGACCCTGTCTGAATGGCCATGTACACCAAAACAGCGAGCGCTGTGAGGAGCAGGGCGCCGACGGATAGTTCTTTCTGGATTGATTTGGGATTCAAGGAAGTACTCAATAGCGTGGGAGACGGGCTTGTTCAGGGTCGCTAAGATCAAGATTTCGTTGGAGGAAGCGCTTGACCACAGGATGCGTTGATTGGAGCACTTGTGGCGTTGGAGCGTACTCTACGAGGTGCCCCTCATACAGCATTCCGATGTGATCCGCGACTCTTACGGTACCAACGATGTCATGGCTGATAATGATGAAAGTGATACCCAACTGGGCTTTCATCTCAACGATTAAGTTATCGATCGCGTCGCTAGTGACCGGATCTAGGCCCGAGTTCGGCTCATCGAATAGGACTATTTCAGGCTCCATGACGATGGCACGAGCGAGCCCAATGCGTTTTCGTTGTCCGCCAGAAAGACCAGAGGTGGCCCGATTTTCGAAGCCGGGCAGCTCGACCATTTCGAGCGTCTGCGCGACCCTTTCACGTTTTTGGGCTGCCGACATATGGGGTGCGTGATGATCCAGCGGAAACGCGATGTTCTCCGCGACTGTGAGCGAGTCAAACAGCGCCGCGTCCTGAAAGAGCATTCCAAAGCGCTTGCGCACCGCGAAGAGGGCGTCTTGATCGGCAGAAGCCATATCGGTTCCGAGGACGCGCACACTCCCAGAATCAGGCTGAAGCAGTCCGACGATGTGTTTCAAAATCACCGATTTGCCGGCCCCTGAAGGGCCCATGATCGCCGTTGTCTCGCCTGGTGGGATTTTGAGATCGATCCCGTCCAACACGACCGTGCTTCCGAAAGCTTTTCGGACGTTCTGGAATTCGACAACAGCGGAGGGTTGGGACAAGTTTCGTGCCTCTGGCGTTCAGCCGTAGAAGATCTCGGACATCAGATAGTTCAGCATGACGCAGCTTACCGCGACGGTGACGACAGCGGCGTTTGTAGCCTGTCCGACGCCCTCTGGACCACTCTTGGCGTTGAAACCACAGTAGCAACTCACGCTGCAGATCACGAGGCCGAAGACCCAGCCTTTAATCATGCAGTACACGAAATCCATACCCGTGATGCTGGTGCGCACGTATTCTATAAATTCGAAGCTGTTGAGCCCTAATTGGAACACTGCGACACAGTAGGCGGCTACCAGCGTGGAAAAGATCGACAGGATGGTCAGTGCGGGAAGGACGAGCAGGATGCCCAAAAAGCGCGGTGTCACCAGGTACCAGACAGGGTCTACGGCCATCACTTCAAGCGCATCTATCTGCGCACGGATTCGCATTACTGCTATCTGACTGGCCATCTCCGTTCCGGCTTTGGCGGCGATCATGGCCGCGGCGATCACGGGGGCGAGCTCTCGGACCCCGGCTAACGCCACAAACATTCCGACCAGTCGCTGGCCTCCAAGCGGTTGAAAGGCGGCGTAGCCTTGAATTGCGAGGTTGGTTCCAATGAACGCAGAGATGATGACCAGTATAGGCAGGCTCTTGATACCGATCCTGTAGGCTTCCTCAAGGCTCTTTCCAGGTGGCGGCCGTTTGCCCCAACTGGACTTGATGAATTGCCCGACAAAGAGGCCGAAGCGTCCCAGGGTTCGAATAGGCCGCATTACATCTGTCCAAACATCGCGGAACTAAGCGCGTAGTTTGCTGTGATGAAGACGAGCACGGAGTACACGACGGTGTCGTTTACCGCCCGACCTACCCCGGCTGCCCCGCCTTTAGTGTAGAAGCCGAGGTAGCAAGAGATGGTTCCGATGATCGCGCCGAAGATGGTGCACTTGATGTAGCCGGCCCAGACGTCGAAGGGTTGCGTGAATGACCAAAGCTCGGCGAGGAAAATGCCTGCTTGCTCCCCTTTGAAGAACACTGCGGTGACGAATCCTCCGCTAAGCCCTGCCACGGAACCGAGAACGTTCAACAATGGGCAGGCGATAAGCAGCGCGAGCACTCGTGGCGCGGCATGACACGCAATGGCGTCTACCGCCATCACCTCGGTCGCGTCTAGTTCTTCCTTGATGCGCATCGCGCCGAGCTCGGCTGCGAAAGAAGACCCACCTTGTGCGGCGACCAAGACACAAGCGAGGACCGGTGAGAGCTCTCGAAGCACCGCTACACTGATCAGTGAGGCGAGCAGTCGCTCTGTACCGAACATCGCGAAGATCTCTAGCCCTTGAAGGGCCATCACCATGCCAAATGGAAAAACGGTCGCCATTACGGGCAGCACACAGCGTAGAAACACGGTGCCGAAATATCCATAAGTGGCCGAAAGCGACACGCGCCCTCGCAGCGCGGCGATGAATACATGTTGCGCGAACAATGTGACGCGTCCGATTTCCGCAATGGCGTCGCGCATTGTTCTCTCTTCGGTTAGCGCATGGGCATAACCGTGCGTCTTGGAGGCGTCATGAGGTTCATTGGGTTGTTTCTGGTCGCTTTGATCTCCTTCCCTGCATCTGCGGAAGACATGGAAGTTCAAAGTGACGTCGAAGGAAAGCGTTGGTTGGATGCCGATGTTGTTTCTGTCTCGCTAACGAAGGGTGACAAAGTCCAGGTCGTTTATCGGGTAGACGGCAACGTCCGGATCAAGTCCGGGCGTGACTTTGGTTGGGTCGCTGAAGAGAAGCTCGCACCCGCCAAGGTGGAGTTGATCCCGCCCGAGGCGCTCCCGGCTATCGAGTAGCGTTTAGTCTTCTTGCAGTCGGAAGACGTGCACGCCTATGACGTCGTGCTCGCTTTCGCTGGAAAACCAAACGACGAGTAGTTCTGGGCGGTCGTCTTCGTCGACTTCCGCCACAGACGCGAAGCAGGGGGTCGCGGGTAAGGGCAGGGCGCTCTGAGCGATGAGCTGTTGTTCTCTGTAGATCTTGATCTGGACCGGCACATGGGCCTGGTCTCGGGTGATCCGGATCTCTTCGAGTTGCCCGTCGCCACCTAGGTCCGCGTGAATCCTAAAGTGCTTTTGGGCTTGCTCTACATCGCAGGTCTGATCTAGCCGATCGAAGGCGTCGCTATTTTCTGGGAGCGATGTTTGCGGGGGCTGGGTCAGAAGTCGGACAGCCGGTTGATTGGGCAGGTCTTCTCGACCAATGAACAGCTGCCCGGGCCTAAACAAGACGGTCCCACCCACGATGCTCGCGTTATCGATAGGCACTAGAGCCGATCGTGGCGATGGGGTATCATTCGTCTGCTGCGCAAGCGCAGTGAAGGAAACGATGTAGCCCGCAGCGCAGGCTTGTAGTACGCGCCATAGCGTAGTCAAGACAAGGTCTCCAACGAGCAAGACCGAAATAGGATGTCGCGATCTAAACCCTCAACATCCTTGATTGTATCCCGAGTGGCGGCACGGTGTGCTCAACACACCTCGAACGGCTGCTAACAACTCCGTCTAAGACGGTTGTCCCAGCATGGCGTACGCGAGCACTACGGCGAGCGTTAGTCCTACGGCGAGTTCTCCAACCAACGGCTTCTCCGTGAATTCGATACTTCGGGGGTGGAGCCAAGATTGGCTGTTTTTTGAGCGATTGCCAAGCGCCGATATTGTATTTTTTTGCGATGCGCATCTCATTTTGGGCAGCAAATGTCCTTTGAGCCTATGTTTCTGTCGATTAGATCACCGCATACTTCTCTCGAGAAATCGGTGTTTTTGTAGGGAAGTCGTCGCTAATTTGGGGTGGGGAAGTCGTTGCTCTTCGCGCGTGAACTCAACGTTGTAAATCTCGGGTCCGGCTCGGCGGGGAATTGTACCTACGTCGGGGATGGCGCGTATGGCGTTTTGGTCGACTGCGGTGTTTCGACAAAGCAGATTTTGGCGCGGTTAGAGCGGGCGTTGGGCGATGATGTGCCGATAGATGGCGTCTTTTTTACCCATGAGCATAGCGACCATACCGCAGCCGCTGCGATATTAGACCGTCGCCTCGAAAAACGGCAGGGCCGGCGTATTCCATTCTTTTCTACAGGTGGAACTGGTCGGCGTATTCGCCCAAAGCACCTGCCGCGTACCTTGCGATTGATTGAGCCTGGTCGCCCTGCGGTGATTGGGGGGCTGACCATCTCTGCCTTTGGTGTGCCGCACGATGCGCGCGAGCCTGTTGGCTATCGCGTTGAGGCTCGAGGTGTGGTGGCGGTGGTGCTCACGGACCTAGGACACGCGCCCGACAGTGTTGCTTCAGAGTTGAGAGACGCGACGGTCGCGCTGGTTGAGTTCAATCATGATGAGCAGATGTTGCTCTCAGGTCCTTATTCATGGTCGTTGAAGCAGCGCGTTCATGGGCCAGAGGGACACCTCTCGAACGCGCAATCCGAAGACTTGATCGTGCGGGGGGCGTCTGAAAAGTTGCGGCATCTGATCTTGGGACACTTGTCACAGGAAAACAACACCCCGGCGCTCGCACTCGCGGCGGCGAAGCGCGCGCTCCGTTCGCGTACAGAGTTGAACGAGGTACAAGTGCAGGTCGCTACGCCTTACACGGAGACTGTCGTGCGTGTGCCCCTTTGGGACGCCTCTGGCTTGGAGCCCGCTGCGCTCACGCCCTGACTATTCGTCAGCCGTCGTCAGCCGCCGCTCCGAATTCAATACCTGTCGCGCGCGCAGTGGCGATGAGGCTGCTCTTGGGTTCGACGAGACGGTACGTAGCAACCGCTTCTGCAATCGGTGCGCCGGTGATCTCACCGTTCTGTAGGCAGACCATGTCGCCCCAGCGGTTCGCTTCGATGAGCTCAACCGCAGCTATACCCATTCGCGTGCCAAGAATTCGATCGAAGGGCACAG